>JAEEGL013883092.1_pt1 | contig 17911 bp, 12 predicted proteins | sample 9134231 | NCBI WGS metagenome assembly JAEEGL01 (sample SAMN16246548, study PRJNA631951) | gut metagenome | biome: gut microbiome; feature: rumen; material: fiber-attached | host: Bos | place: Iran: Karaj | collected 2018-10 | reverse complement strand
GCAGCTGACAAGATCAATGCAGGACTTGCAACAGGAGCATTCCAGACAGAGGAAGAGATCGGTGGCTTCCTCGGAAGCACGATCGGTTCCACGATTTCTACATACATGGGATTCATTTCAATAGGAGCCCTTATCTCGATGGTAGTACTCATGCCTCTTTTCCTGAAGATATTTAAGACAGGATGGAAGACACTTCTGGTATCACAGATCGGAACAGTAATCTGCTACGTGATCCTCTTCTTTACAGGCAGAATGAATTTCTGGTATTGCTGCATCCTTTCACTGATCGCAACAGTGATCGGTGCTATGGTTAACGCTGTAGTCAACGTACTTGTAAATGACACTATTGACTTCATCATGCTAAAAGAGGGCAAGCAGCTCTCAGGTGTAGTTTCATCCGTAAAGGGATTTGCTCAGAAGTGCGGTAATACAGCAACGAATTCCGGAATGCTTGCAATCCTTGCCATCTGCGGGTTCGACGCACAGAATGGCCCTCTGGGACAGGTTAACTCAGCCATAGTAGGAACAAACGTGGTTCGTTTCCTTGTACCGGCAATTGTATCAGCAATCATCATTGTCTTAATGGTATTCTATCCGATAAAGAAGTACTTCCCTCAGATTGAGGAGATGAAGAGAAACATGCACGCTGCAGGAGAGCAGGGAAAGAACTGATGAACATGGATTACGAAATACTTAAAAATGCACCGTTTTCGCTGAATGAAGATCAGCTGGACTGGGTCAGAAATACAATTGAAAATATGACTGAAGAGGAGAAGGTCGGTCAGATATTCTGCCCGATAAGCGGTGACACAGAACCGGAGAAGATAAAGGCTTTCATAGATGAATTTCATCCGGGAGGAGTTCTGTACAGGCCTATGCCCGCAAAAGAGATAAGGGAGTGCCACAGGATATTCCAGGAAAACTCTGATATCCCCATGCTCCTGGCTGCAAATCTTGAGTCAGGCGGAGTTGGGATAGCAAGTGACGGAACATATTATTCAAGGCCCATGGGAGTGGCAGCCACCGGCGATAGCAAAAATGCCTATCGCCTGGGCTATATCTCCGGGAAGGAAGCAAGAGCTGTGGGCTGCAATTGGTCTTTTGCACCTATCTGTGATCTGGACAAAAATTATCTGAACCCTATCATGAATGTCCGGACATATGGCGATGACCGGGACACGGTAATTGAATTTGTGAAACAGCAACTTAAGGGACTGTCTGACAACGGCGTGGCAGCCGCTGCCAAACATTTCCCAGGAGATGGTGTGGATTTCAGGGACCAGCATCTGGTTTCATCGGTGAATTCCCTGTCAGTTGAAGAGTATGACAACAGCTATGGGAAGATTTGGAAGGAAGTTGTAGATACAGGAATCCTCTCAATTATGGTGGGCCATATTCTGCAGCCAGCATACAGTAAGCTCATCAATCCGGATCTCAAGGATGGAGAGATACTGCCTGCAACTTTATCAAAAGAAATCCTTCAGGGGCTCTTAAGAGACAGGCTGGGATTTAACGGTGTGATCGTCACAGACGCAACGCCCATGGTTGGATTTACATCAGCAATGAAGCGCAGCGATTCACTCCCTGCATGCATCATGGCAGGCTGTGACATGATCCTGTTCAACAAGGATATAAGAGAGGATTATCAGTATATTCGTGATGCCCTTGCGGATGGAAGGCTTACCGGGGAGCGCCTTGACGAAGCGGTACTTCGTATTCTTGGCATGAAGGCAGCCATGGATCTTCATGGCAAAAAGTCTGAAGGGACACTGGTGCCTGGGCCTGAAGCTCTTTCGGATGTGGCCTGCAGGGAGCACAGAGAATGGACCGAGCAGTGCGCAGATGAGGCAGTTACGCTGGTAAAGGATACTCGGAATCTTTTACCTGTATCTCCTCAGAAATATAAGAAGGTAAGGCTGTACTTCCTCGAAGACAGAGCAGGAGGAGGTTTCAAGGACGGCGACAGCAATATGTCAGTCTTTAAGGAACTCCTGGAAAAAGAAGGCTTTGAGGTAAGCGTATATGACTATGGAAAGCCTGATTTCTATGAGATGTTTGAGGGTGGTGTAACCCTCGCAAAAGAGAGATTCGATCTTGCAATCTACGTGGCCTGCATCGATACAGCCAGCAATCAGTCTGTAAGGCGTATCGACTGGGTACACCTGATGGCTGCAGATGCTCCCTGGTTTGTCGGTGAGATCCCGACGATGTTCATCTCTCTGGCAAATCCTTATCACCTGGTGGATGTGCCGATGGTAAAGACATTTATCAACGCCTACACACCCACAAAGGAGATCTGCGAGGCAGTTGTAAATAAAATAATGGGCCGCTCGGAGTTTTTGGGTAAAAATCCAATCGACCCGTTCTGCAATATATGGGGTAGCAAATTTTAATACGGAAAAGCTCCTTTGTTCTATTCTGTAGAGAATGGGATGAAGGGGCTTTTTATTTTCTTCTTCTCATGTCCATTATATGCTTGACAATCTCATACAGATGTTTCTGGTCTGCCTCATTTATCTGCTCAATAAGCAGATAGGATTTGACTGCATAGTTTTCACCGCCTTTATCGACTATTTCCAAATCCTTCAAAAAATCTGAGAGTGACAGATTCATTCCTTTGGTTATCCTATAGAGAGTGTCTATGGTAGGTGTCTTTATACCTCTTTCCAGTTGTCCTATATAAGACGGATGCAGATCTGATTTTTCAGCAAGCTGTTCCTGACTTAGTTTTCTTCGCTTTCTCTGGTGGCGTATGCGGCTTCCTACTTCTTCTGTGATGTTCATTTGATATTTGATCCTCCTTTGTAAAATAACGACTAAATAGATAGTGATTCGCATACTAACAATCGTATTTTCATTAATCAAATACTAAAAATACTATTTTATGAGTGCAAGAAACCAAAGTGGTTATACTGTCATAAAATATACTATAGCCGCTAATTTGTTGACTTTGAGGAGCAAGGAATATATACTTTAGATATTATGTAAAAGGAAACAAACACTATAGTATTGCTACTGATAACTTAGTGTCTGCTTTGGCAATGAAAAAGGCTCTTATTGTTTCAAGCACAGGTGGATTTTTGTCGCAGTTTTTGGATAATGATGTCAATTTGCTGCAGGAAAGGGGATATGAGATTCATTATGCCTCGGATTTCCAAAATCCCATCTATGAATTTGATGAAGATTTATTAAAGAAAAAGGGGATAGTATTTCACAGTATTACTCTTCATAAAAAGCCCTGGCATTTTATACAAAATGCCCGAGGGCTTATTCAGCTTATTGGGATAATCAAGAAGGAAAAAATAGACCTTGTTCATTGTCACAATCCGGTAGGCGGAATGCTTGGAAGACTGTCGGCTTTCTGTTCAGGAAGGCGGCCTTATGTGATCTACACGGCTCACGGATTTCATTTTTTTGAAGGAGCGCCGATTGCCTACTGGATTATCTTTTATCCTATTGAGAGGATTCTGGCCCTGTTTACGGATGTGATAATAACCATAAACAGGGAAGACTTCAACAGAGCAGGAAATTTTCATCTAAAGCGCGGAGGTTTTGTGGAATTAATGGGTGGGGTCGGACTTGACACTGAAAGATTTCATCCAAGGAAAAAAATTAGAGATGAGGTTAGGCGAGAACTTAATATACCGGAGCATGCATTCCATATTGTTACCGCCGCAGAACTCAACGACAATAAAAATCATATGGTGATATTAGAAGCTTTGAAACTTCTTTCTGATAAGGATATCCTTTACAGCATCTGTGGAAGGGGGACTAAGCAGGAAGAACTGCTTGGTTATATCAGGCGGAACAGACTCGGTGATACTGTACATCTTTTGGGGTACAGGACAGACATGGAAAGAGTACTGCAGAGTGCTGACGCATTCGTATTCCCATCAAAAAGAGAGGGCTTCGGTATGGCTGCCGTAGAGGCTTTGGGATGCGGTGTTCCTGTGATCGCTGCGGACAACAGGGGAACCAGGGAATATATGAAAAACCATATAAATGGTATTGTATGTGATTCGGAAGATGTTAATGCTTTTGCTTATGCGATAAATGATTTGAAAAATGACGATGAGAAGAGGGCAGGATACGCAATAAATGCACTCAAATACTCGAAGGAATTCTCAAAAGCTTCTTCTAAGGAAAAGTTGCGAAAGATCTATGACAGAGCAGGGGTGTGATAAGTCGTTAAGGAACTGCAGTGAAAAATGCACAGTTCATGAGGTGACAAACTATAGATTGATGCGGGATGAGGGATAGATATGGAAACAGTTGAATTATCTGTCATCATGGGGGTGTACAGTGACCAGGATACATCAGAGCTGGATAGGGCGGTGAGTTCAATACTTGATCAGACCTTCAGGGATTTTGAGTTTATCATATACGATGATGGTTCAAACAAGGTTGCGTCAGAATTCATAAAAGAATTGGGAAACAGGGATGACAGGATCGTGATCATAGGCAATGAAGAAAACCATGGCCTTGCATTTTCCCTGAACAAATGTCTGGAAAAAGCTTCCGGCCGTTATATCGCCAGAATGGATGATGATGATATATCCCTGCCTGACAGATTTGAAAAACAGATAGAATTTCTTGAAACACATCCCGAATATGACTGGTGCGGCTGCAATGCAACAGTATTTGATGAGGAGGGAGAGTGGGGGATGACCACAAGGCCTGAAGAACCTTCCGCGTCAGACTACCTCAAGTTCTCGCCATATATACATCCGACTGTAATGTACAGGAGGGAGACACTCATGGAAAACGGCGGCTACTCCGTAAGAAAAGAGACGCTGCGCTGCGAGGATTACGAGATATTTATGAGGTTATACCGTGCCGGATTCAAGGGGTGTAATATGCAGCAGGTGCTGTTTAAATATCATGTGGACAGAAATGTCTATCATGAAAGAGATTTTAAATTCAGGGTCTACGAGGCAAAAGTCAGATATGAGAACTTCAGACAGATGGGGATATTGTTTCCTTTGGGATGGTTATACTGCCTCAGGCCTATAGTAGGAGCACTGCTTCCGGTAAGGCTGATCGAGTTCCTGAAGGGAATAATGTCCAATGTCTGAAAAAAGGATATGACATATGAAGAATAAAGATGGAGAAAAATATAAGACTGGTGTCAGCATCAATCCGGCATATCTGATGGCTTCAGAAAAAAGCGTAAAGGAACTTTATGAGGTTCCTTTTTTCTCTGATGAGGATAAAAAGGTATTAGAGCATTACCTGTATACCTGGGCACCGGTGTTTATTGAATATACTTCATGGGTTCTTAAAGATGCGAAGAAAAGAGGGATTAAAAAGCTTTATTTCCTTTCACGGGATGCATATCCCATGTATATGATTGCTGTGAGGATAAACACAGAAGACATAGAGCTTCATTATCTTCGCGTATCGCGCTACTGCCTTCGGATTCCTGAAATGCTGCTGAAAAAGGATGATTTCCTTGATTTTCTCTTTCTCTCGGGAATTGATGTTACAATTCGCAAGATATGGATAAGGGGGGCGTTATTAGAAGAAGAAATATCAAAGGCTTCAAAAATAATCGGATATGACGGTCGGATAGATGAGATACTGTCAAGACCGGAGATACTGATGTGGAAGAAAAAGGCACAGCAGCATAAGGACGAGTTGTGGGATCTGGTGCGGAAACATGCAGAACTTCAGATGCCGTATGTGTCAGGATATCTGAGACAGGAAGGGCTGTTTGATGATGAGCACAAGGCGGTTGTTGATAGCGGGTGGGTTGGAACAATTCAGCAGAGCCTGCTGAGCCTGATGCGTTATGAGAAGCCTGACTTAGAACTGGAGGGATATTATTTCGGACTTTATGAGATCCCCCATAATGCTGATCCTGCATCCTATCATACATATTATTTTGAACCCGGAAAGGATATCAGGAAAAAGGTTCTTTTCAGCAATTGCCTGTTTGAAGCGGTCAGTTCCGAACCTGCAGGTATGACAGTTGGATACAGATTCAATGATGGAAGTTTTGAAGCTCTGCTTGCTGAGGGCGGGAGTCTTAATGATAAGTTCCTGCAGAAAACAAATGCTGCACTGGAAATATATGCCGGAGCATTTTGTGAGTTTGCTGATGAGGATAACGGAGAAAGTGTTGCTGGTCATATTCTGCCAAGACTGATGGCTTATCCCGATAAATGGGAAGCAGAAGTCTATGGCAGGCTGTATTTCTGTGATGATGTTCTGGAAAACGGAAGGCAGAATATTGCCTATGACCTGACTTATAAGGATATCTGCAACTTAAGAATCATTAGAAAATCCTATTTGTGGTTCATGAGAAGAGCCGGAAGGAAAACGGATACCATCCATGAAAGTGGCTGGATCTATGGCAGTATCGTAAACTGTGGAAAAAATGTACGGTGGAGTTTTTTCTGCGCAAGGTTTTACCAGTGGGTGATGTATGTGAGAAAAGCAGTCGGAAAGTAGTGACTATAGGTGCATTATCAAATACTGCAGAACCATTGATTCGGTTTTTCAAACTTTTGAATGATTTTGGAGAGCAGAACTGAGATGGTTTTGCAAACGTAATGTGAGTCTCTTAAGATACTAAAGATTATATTTGACTATAATTAACACAATAGATATACTTATATTTGGTGCTATGGTAAATATTATTGCCAAAAGAGTACTTAAGATGCATGCATTCAGGAGTAGGAATGGAACAGGCAGCACAAAAGAATGGCAACTCAATGATGAACGGGCGCATGGAGGAAATAAAACAGTACTGGTTTGTTATAAGGGAGCTTACCGGGAGAGAAATCAAGAGAAAATACGCAAGATCATATCTGGGGATTCTGTGGAGCGTGCTTAGTCCTTTGCTATATATGCTGGTTATGACGCTTGTTTTCTCGACCATGTTTAAGAGAAATATTCAGAATTTTCCGCTTTATTATCTGACCGGATATCTTTTTTACAATATGTACGGACAGGTGAGTCAGAGCGTTATGACAGTTCTTGTAGATAACAGAAACCTTTTGCTTCGCGTTAAGGTTCCCAAGAATGTCTTTGTTTTATCCAGGTGTTATACAGCTTTTATTAATTTCCTGTATAGTATGGTGGCTTATCTGCCGCTGTTGTTTCTGTCGGGGGTAAAGCCCAGTATCACTATGCTGCTTTTTCCTATCGACATGGTACTTTGTCTGATGTTTGGCCTTGGAGTCGGTTATATACTTTCGATTCTGTATGTCTTTTTTGCAGATATCAAGTATTTGTATACGGTTTTCATGACAATGCTCATGTATATGTCTGCCATTTTCTACCCGATAGAGCAGGTTCCAAAGGCTATGCAGCTTGTTATTTACAACAATCCTGTATATGACTATATGCTCTTTGCCAGGGATTGCATGGTTTACGGGGTTTTTCCAAGCGCAGACCTTTGGATCAGAATAATAGTGTGGGGAATTGCCAGTTATCTTCTTGGCTATCTTATATTCCTTAGACGGGAAAATGAAGTGATGCAGCATATTTGATTGGAGATACAGATGACAGGTACACAGCCGGTAATACGGATAAGTAATCTGACTATGAGATATAGAGTCAGCACAGCAAGCGTGTCGGGACTCAAGGATTACCTGATCAGAAAAGTTAAAAATCAGATCAATTACAGAGAACTACTGGCGCTTGATAATGTCAGCTTTGATATAAATAAGGGCGAAGTAGTTGGAATCATAGGAACCAATGGTTCGGGAAAAAGCACCCTGCTTAAACTGATTTCAGGTGCCATAAGCCCCACCAGTGGTGAGATAGAAGTTGACCGAAAGAAAGTTCAGCTTCTGACCCTCGGAACCGGTTTTGATATGGAACTTAGTGGCAGGGAAAATGTTTATCTCAATGGTGCGATAGTTGGCTATTCCAGAGAGTTCCTGGATGAGCATTACGATGAGATAGTTGCATTTGCAGAACTGCAGGACTTTATGGAGGAAAAAGTGAAAAACTACTCTTCCGGTATGGTATCAAGACTTGGGTTTGCGATAGCTACTGCCGGCGATGCTGCAGAGATCCTTCTTCTGGACGAGGTTCTGTCTGTGGGAGATGAGTTCTTCAGGAAAAAGAGTCTGAAGCGAATAAAGGAAATGATCCACGGTGGGTCAACTGTGGTAATGGTAAGCCATGGCATGGGAACCATCCTGGATAACTGCGACAGGGCAGTTTGGATTGAGAAGGGAAAGCTTCGCATGGACGGTGATGTTAAGACCGTCTGTGCTGAGTATAGAAAATCCGGCAGGCTGTAAAGAACCAGTGAAGAAGAGTATCGTGCAAGAGAGACGTTGCTAGGAAAGCTTTTGGTAATCTACAGGAGCATCTGGATTGCAGGCGGTTTTTTGACTTTATTTGAGCTTGCGTTGTTAAAAAAGTCATTTGTGGAGTGGTTGTCTCCATTTATCTTTTATATCAGAGGGAAGCTGTAGGAAAAGGGGACTTTTGTGAATTGCACCTTGTGTCAACTGCCTGATGGGATGGATGACATCGAATAGTGTTTAGCAGGTGGCACCTCACATGAAGTGTATACTGTCCTGAAAAAGCAGGAGTTGCTGAATGAAGCACTAAGTGTTACATCGCTACTTGCGTAGGCATTGTCACGTAACATGGGTGTGTAGGAAGCATGTTGACTCAACATATATTAACGGCCAACTTAAGTAGCTAACTGCACAACGCAGAATAAATCAACACTTCTGTCGCTATCCAGATTAAACTCAATAACCCATTCTGTTATATTCTGTGCTCCATCTTTGTTGATGATTTTGATGGATGAATTATGTGCAGCGATAATCAAATATATATCAGAGGTTTTTTATTATGATAAATAAGAAAAAAAGCAAAAAAAGACTGGGAGTATTCCTGATTTTTGATGAAAAAGGGGAAGTTCATGATTATGTTCTATATTTGTTAGATGATATTATAAAGAACCTTGACAGGCTAGTAATTGTTTGTAATGGAGAAATATTAGAAGAAGGAATAAAGAAGTTACTCATCTATACCTCAGATATAATAGTGCGTCCTAATGTTGGGTTTGATTTTGCAGGTTGGAAGGAAGGTCTTGTTATATATTTGGGGTTCGAAGAAGTGCGAAACTATGATGAATTAGTATTGTTTAATGATTCTATATTTGGTCCGTTATATCCTTTTAAAGAAGTGTTTGAGAAAATGGAAGGAAAAGCTGATTTTTGGGGGCTTTCTTTCCATGGTGAAACACACAATGTTTATGGATTATGCCCATACGGATATAGACCACACTATTTGCAAACATATTTTTTAGTAATTTGCAATAGATTGTTACATAGTGAAGAATTTGAGGACTATTGGACTAACTTACCTGTTCAAAATACATTTAATGAAGTTGTTGAAAAAGTAGCTTGTGTTTTCACAAAGTACTTTGAAGATATTGGCTATAAATGGAGGGCGTATTGCGATACATCTGATTTGGATTCAAATAGGGACAAAGCAATGTCATATCATACATTTAATTTGTACGACATGGTAGCCAGGAGAGGATTTCCTATAATAAAGAGGAAAACTCTGGTAACATCCAAAAGAAATAGCTTGCGTTTTGGGTTTGCTGGTGATGTTTCTAGAACTATAAGATATATTGAAAAGAACACAAAATATCCGATGAAAATAATATACGATTACATGTTGAAGAAATACAATTTGTATGATTTAAAGAATAGTTTTAATTGGAATTGCGTTTTGCCATCTGATATCTGTGTAGAGCAAGTAGTGGACAAAAAAGTGGCTGTCATAGCACATTTGTTTTATCCAGAACTATTTGAGTATTCTTTTTCATACTTAAAGAATATTCCAACTGAATACCATATATACATTACTACAAGTTCTGACGAGAAGAAAAATATTTTAATGAATATGATAGAGAAATATAACCTAAAAAACACCCAGGTACGTATGGTTAATTCGCGAGGCAGGGATCTATCAGCATTTTTAGTTGGGTGCAAGGATTTTATTTTGGATTATGATTTTGTGTGTTTTATACATGATAAACGGTCTGTTCAAAAAGAATTTCCAAGCATTGGAACACAATTTTCAGATATTTTGTGGGAGAGTATGCTTCAATCTACTGATTACATTAGAAATATAGTAAATCATTTGGAGCAAAATGATAATTTGGGACTCTTAGTACCTTTAAATGTTTATCATGGTAGTTATTTTGCATCATCAACTAATTATTGGACAATTTGTTTTGATAAAACATTGGAAGTTGCTGAAGATCTAGGACTTGAAGTGAGAATTGAAGAGGATAAACCACCAGTTTCTGTTGGAACGGTATTTTGGTGTAAAACAGATGCATTAAAGACTCTTATAACAAAGGATTGGAATTACGAGGATTTTTTAGGAGAACCATTACCGAACGATGGTTCCATCAGTCATGCACTTGAACGTATAATCCCTTATGTTGCTCAGCATAATGGCTATTATACTGAGACGATAATGTCTCCAGATATTGCTTCGGTAGAAATATCAAATCTTAGGTTGATGTGGACTGAGACAATAAATGCTCTAAAAGGATTTGTTGGATTGTCATTTTATAATCATTTCAAATTAATTGATTCTATTAACAATGCAAAAAGGACAAATATTAATTTATTGCCAATTCAAAAGAAAATTGTAACAGTAAAAGAAAAAGAAATTATAAAAGTTCCTGTGAAGGAAATTGTTTTGGTTGAGATAGGGGCAAAAAGAGCAATAGCTAATTATATAAAGAAGAAATTACATTTAAAAGAGAAGAAGACATGTTGATATTGGATTATGATTTAGTAAATAGGAGAATTAAAACAAATAATGAGGAGGAGATTGAGCGGCGCGTTAGCTTTCACAGCCCTTTGTTGAATCAAAAATTGATTTCTGAAAAACAAGATTGGGAAATAACAGACGCATTGAGTCAACAAAAAACTAATTGCATTGAATGGCTTCCGTTGGAAAAGGGTGAAAGAATATTAGAAATAGGCGCTAATTATGGAACTATCACAGAAATGTTTTCTGAAAAAGGAGGACATGTTTGCGCTTTAGAACTCGATTTTATTAAGTGTCAAATAATAGAGAAAAGAACAGCAATTAATTCAAATGTGAATGTTGTTTTAGGGCATATTGATGAATTGCGGGAAAACCTAAGGGAAAAATTTTCTAAGATTTTTTTAATAGGTGTTTTTTCAAAGATACAAGACTATTTGTCGGATGATATTAGTCAAAATGGAGATTCTAAAATTACAGCATTGAATATTCTTTTGAGTATGTTAACTGATAATGGGCAAATTATAATCATTGATGATAACAGATTAGGTATTAAATATTTTAATGGGGCAAAGGTTACTGATGGTGAAATTCCGTTTGCTCAGGTTGAAGGAGTTGTATCAGCTAGGAATTCAAGGATGCTTCTTTCAAAAACGGAGTTAGAACAATTATTAGATGATATTCCAGATGCTAATATTACTTTTTTCTATCCATATCCGGATTACAAATATGCAGATGCTATATATTCAGATTATCGCCCTCCTAAAAAGGATGAATTAAAGTATGACAGATATAATTGGGAAAAGTACGGTTATAATTCATTTAGAGATTCATATGTGTACAACTCCTTAATAGAGGAGGGGCTATTTGATAGATTTAGTAATTCATATATAGCTATTGTGTCTAAAAAAACACGCGATAATATGCCTATATATATAAAGTATTCTAATGACCGGTCATATAGATATCAAATTAGAACTGAAATATGGGATGATGGAAATAGAAAAATAGTACGTAAGATAGCATTGAATAGCAGTGTGAAGAAGCATTTGTCAAAAATGAGTAAAACTTTAGCTGTTAGTAAAGACATTTATTCGAAAATAGATCAAAATGTTTCACTTTGCGATATTCGATTATCAGAAGGCGTGCTGGAATATGATTATGTTGAAGGTTTGGCACTTGCTGATGAATTAAATTTATTGATCTGTAACAATGAATACAAAAAAGTGGAATTGATTTTTGATAAGTTATTTAACATAATGGCAGATAATGAAGTTTTATGGGCTCCGACTGATCGATTCAGAGAAATATTTGGTGGGTATGAGTATGATCATCTGTTACATAAAGCAAGAATAAGTAACATTGACTTGATTTTACCTAATATTATTGTGGGTAAGAACAATCATTGGACTATTATAGACTATGAATGGGGATTTGATGTGGATATACCGGCAGAATATATAATGTGGAGATCAATTTTCTATTTAAAGAAATCTGTCGGCTTATCTTACAATAATGAGAAATGGAGAAAGAAAATATATACTCATTTTGGGATAGACGAAGAGCTTCAACGAGTTTTTTATAAAATGGAAAATTCATTTCAAAGATATGTAGCCAAGGGAAATGTTCCAATAAGACAATTAAGGGCTTATCCAACCAACATTGTTTCAAGGGACTGTGGTGAATATTTTATTATGAAAGAGGATGATAAGTGGGATATTAATTCTCGACGTAAACTTACAAACATAGTTGCTGTAAACGGAAGAACTCATTTTTTGTTACCGCTAAAATATAATGAATGTAAAGCTTTACGTGTGGATCCGGCTAGCAACAAATGTATATTACATATTAATTCTATTACTAATGGATATGGTGTGAATCTGGCGTATAAAACAAATTGTAGTAGAAAATGTCCAGGGGAAAACTATTTATTTCTTCATAATGATCCGCAAATTGTCATTGAAGATATGTCTAATGTAATAGATAGAATTGAATTTGATTACGAAATTACTAATTTGCCAAGAACATTTTCACTATAAGATGTAAATGTTTCAGAGCAGCGGAGTCACCATTCAGAAAAATGAAAGCTCTGAGTTTGAGACAAGAAATCGTCACAACGATATATTTACTTTTGCGAGGTTACTTATATATTCCGTTCAGAGAGATCACCCTTCACAGTCGATTAGACCACCAATGACGATCAAATAGGCCACTCTTCACGAATGAATAGATCAGTGATCACGAAAGGCCAGCGACTCATGTGGGATGCAACTTTGCTGATATCCCTAGATTCTCCCGAGCTACCATGGTTCAAGCCGGAGAAGACCAGCCACCACTTTAGTGGTTTGGCCTTGACAACTAACATATGCGCAATACAATAGGCGGTTCGACGGGAAGATACTGGTTGATCTGATATCCCTGAGTTCCCGTCGCCAGGTACGCATAATCGCACATATGTCAGCTGTCAAGACAACTGGCGTCTGGGATGCCATTTATCAGCACTCCGTGAAGATTGATCTAAACCTCCGTGAAGGGTGATCTATTTGGCCGTGCAAAGTGGTCTACTCATGCGGAATATACAGTTACTCTCTTGACAGCTAATCAATACGATATACTTCCTACATAGATAAATAGTGGATGGAATCTATGGGAACGATATTGATCTTACGTGCATCGTGTTTGATTTGGTCAAGGACTATCGTCAATGACCAGTTGGTTATATAATTTGCTGAACTTGTACTGAGAGCAAAAGTTTGTAGAAGACTTCTTATGCATTTGATGAAACAGGTCATGGACATTATACTGTTGGTTTAATTTGTTTTTTATCAGCAACTACTCATCAATGAAGTTATCAGATCAGCAACAGTTGTTGGAGAAAATAGGGGATGCAATATAGAGGAAAAATATATGACTGTAATAATGTCGATAAACTGCAATTCGCTTGAAAAGAATGGATATATTAGGTATCTAATTAAAGAATTTGACAAACAATCGAATCGAATGATTTTCTGTTTAAACAAGAGTGTTGATGATGAATTATTATCTTTTGTGCATGATTATTCGGAAGACATATATATCTTTGAAGATTATATAGATATTAATAGATGGAAGCAAGTATTACTATACTTAAAGAGCGACAGTAGTTTTATTTCAGATGATGTTGTTTTGGTTAATGATTCAATGTTTGGACCTTTATTTGAATTAAGTGAATTATTTATGTCTGAAAAAATAAAACAAGCGGATTTTTGGGGAATTACTGCTCATGGAAGTTTTATATATCAAAAAGATAATAGTGTTAGTATTGAGATTCCTAGATTTATTCAAAGCTATTTAATTGGTATAAATAACTCTTTATTATGTAAAGAGGACTTTTGGAATTACGTTTATAGATTGCCACTATTCCAGAATTATGATGAGGCTATGAAGGAATTTGAATTTAAATTCACTAGTTATTTTGAAAACCTCGGGTATAACTGGGTGACCTATATTGATACATTGGAAAAAGAGACCAATGATAGACGTTATTTTGAATCTTTTATTCTATTTGATACCTATGATCTTATTGCAAGATTAAGGATGCCATTTCTTGCAAAATATGCGTTTAGTATAGACAGTGGCACTACACAACAATATAATTTGCAAGGTGATTTAAGAAAATCTTTAGAGTATATAAAAGATTTTACTAATTACGATGTTGGCTATATATATGAAAATATTATCCCACAGTATAATATTGCAAGTCTTATTAATAGATTAGATGCATATTATGTATTAAATGATAATAGTGATAAAGATGATTATAATGACTTAGGTAATAATCGGGTGGCTATATTCTCTTATTTGTTTTATGAAGATCTATTTGAATATGATGTTTCTAAATTAAAAAATATACCTAGTTTCGTGGATATATATATTTCGTCGGATACAAATGAGAAACTTATAAAGCTAAAGAAGATGATGTCATCTATGAGTAATAGGATCTTTTTGGTATTACATAATGGTAAGGGAAGAGATATTTCAGCTCTGTTGATATCATTTAAAAAATACATAAAGGAATATAGTATTATAGGATTTATTCATGATAAGAAATCTAGTCAAATGGCATATTCAACGGTAGGAGCATCATTTAATGACGTACTATGGGAAAATATGCTATGTAGCACAGGCTATATTTTAGAGGTGTTAGAGTTATTGATTTCAAATAAATATTTAGGAATGTTAGCACCTCAAATGCCCATACTTAATACATATTATCATACATGTATCAATTCCTGGACTATTTGTTATGAAAAAACAGCGCAACTATTAGCTGATTTAAATGTATCAGTTCCATTATCAGAGAATGTAAATCCAGTTTTTTTAGGAAGCGTATTTTGGGCAAAAACGGATGCGTTATTAGATTTAATAGATTATGATTTTGAGTTTTCAGATTTCCCAGATGAACCAATGCCGGTCGATGGAACAATTAGTCATTCAATCGAGCGAGCATTTCCGTATTGTGCACAAAACAGGGGATACTATGTGGGTTATATAACATCGTCTTATTATGCAGGAGTATATCAAAATATTTATAGGGAGGACTTATTTTCAATTTTATCGTTGTTAAAACAAGTAGATGAAATTGATACTTCCACTCACAATACGACTATACAATCGCTAGAATCTTTTGTAAAGAATTATTGCGATGATTAAGATGATTGGTAAGCTTTGATACCCCTGTGTGTCAGAATAGATGTCAGTGAAGCTTGAAAGTTTTTGTGGTGGCATATATCTATCACAGGAAGGAGCTTCACATGCAATATAGTCTAGAATTAAAGGTGGCTCATGCTTGTCCGGACACGTGGCTCACGCCTCACCGGATAGGCGGCTCCGCCGCACAAGTATATTCACATCGTCAATTGCGTTGAAGTGCAGCGATTTGTTGGCGATATCCAATACAGCTTACCTTTGGCAAAGATAAGTATCACTCGATTGGTAAAACAATATTCGATAAAACTCGGGGCTGTGTAGAACCACCAGAATATCGTGTGATACATTATGGCTTTATAATCCGATTTACTGGTCCAAAAACTCCGTGAAGGTGGTCTTATTCATCGGAGTAAATGGCCTTTTAAGTCCGAAATTTGTATCATGGGATGCAATAAAGAGGGAGCTATGCGAAAACGAATATTTGAAATGGTGGAGCTTGCAAAAGAAGGTGATCAGATTAGTGAATGGTATGATGCCATTATGCTCTTTTTTATCATCATTAGTATAGCGCCGCTGCTATTTAAGGAAGCAAGGCCTATCTTTGAAATTACTGATCGTATAGCCGTAATTGCTTTCATTATAGATTATTTGCTGCGGTGGATGACGGCAGATTTTAAGCTTGAGAAAAAGAGTGTTGTTTCTTTTGTCAGGTATCCGCTCACTTTATTGGCAGTCATTGATCTTTTATCTATTCTCCCTTTTATTACATATGTTGACAGGAGCCTTCGTGTTTTGCGGATGTTCAGAATTATTAAACCCCTGAGAGTTTTCAGGGTTTTTCGTGCTGTCAGATATTCAGGAAGCATGGAGATTCTTGTTACGATAATGAAGGATTCAAAGAAGCCTCTCATGGAGGTGGCTTCTATTGCTGTGGGATACGTATTTGTTTCTGCGGTTGTAGTCTTTTGCGTTGAACCGCAGACCTTCAATTCATTTTTTGATGCAATATACTGGGCGATAGTGTCGCTTACAACTGTGGGATACGGTGATCTGTATCCTGTCACGACTGTTGGTAGGACCGTAGCTATGATTTCTTCCGTGTTTGGAATCGCAATTGTGGCACTGCCATCCGGTATTGTGACTGCAGGATATCTCAATGCCCTGAGCAAAAGGGATAAATAAAAACACTGCAATCATGGTCAGCGTGATAACCGTATGCTGCTGGACACCGTTTTGAAGGATATTTGATATTCATAAATTCTTAATGATTTATGCCGGAAATCTTAAGAATTTTCGATGGTAAATCTTAAGAATTTTCTGCTAACATCTCTCTTGTGCCCGTTCTGAGCGCGCCGTCCACGTTCTATGGATGGTTCAGTATTCGCTGAAGAAATCATCATCTTTAAGAGAGGAAGAGATAATGTTAGAAGAAAAGAAGGAAATTCAGGCTAAACCAACTTATGCCACGGCGACTGGTCCCATAGGCTTCACTCTGAAGTCAGATATGCTGTTCCATCTGGTTATGCAGCAATCCACTTCAGCTCTGATAAGGCTGGTGTGTGCGCTCAAGGGCATAGATTCCAAAAAGGTAGTAAGTATCCATGTGGAAAACCCGATTGATCTTAGCTCCATCATGAAGGAAACTGTCATGGATCTCAAACTGACCCTGAACAACAATGAGATTATCAACATCGAGCTGCAAATGCATATGGACAAGTATTGGGATGGCAGGTCAATCCTGTATCTCTGCAGGGGCTATGACTCGTTGAAGGAAGGAGAGGACTATTCCAAACTCAAGGCCACGACCCATTACTGTATCACAGACCAGGAACTGTTCCCCGGGAACACGAAATTTTTCTCAAAATACTATCTCATGGATACGGTAGATCACAGAATTTACTCTGATAAAATCAGCATGGGCGTGGTACAATTACAGTATATAGAGAATGCAACAAAAGAAGATGAGAATAACAACCTTGTCTTCTGTGTTTTTTGCAAGAGCTTTTTGGAAAAAGTTGCAAAGTATTAATGGACAAACTTGCATGTCCATTTTGGACAAAGTTGCAAGGGGTTCCCGGCACCATTTAGGTACCAGGAAATCCATTGCAGGCTTGTTGCTTTTATCAGAGGTAAGTAATGGAGGTCTTATCTGTTCCCTTGCTTAACCTGCTCATTAAACTGGCGCGTTTCTTGTTGTCAAATGGATCCTTTCCATTACAACAGCGCTTTACATAATAGTTGTATGCATCAAAGTCTTCATAGACATTCAGGTAGATGCTATCAAAGATGTCCTGCTGAAGGCCATCCGCCAACCTTTCAGGCAGATGCTTTATCAGAGCCTGTCGCCATCTGACTACCTCTGCACGAAGCTCATTTATCTCATCAACCATTGCGTCTGTGAGCTTCAGAAAATCGTTTATATCAGAGCATACAGAACAGTAATCGGGGTAAT
>JAEEGL012247809.1_pt1 | contig 17911 bp, 10 predicted proteins | sample 9134231 | NCBI WGS metagenome assembly JAEEGL01 (sample SAMN16246548, study PRJNA631951) | gut metagenome | biome: gut microbiome; feature: rumen; material: fiber-attached | host: Bos | place: Iran: Karaj | collected 2018-10 | reverse complement strand
TTCTGGTTCTCGAGCGAAGCAATCAGCGCACCGATGTTGGTAGCGTTGCTGTAGCTCAGGTCGTACAGAGACTGCCATGCATAGTAAGTGGTCAACATATCGTTACCCTGCTCACCATAGCTGGCCTTAACAGACAGGTTGTTGACCCAACCCACGTTCTGCATGAACTTCTCACCCGATACACGCCAGTTAGCACCAACACTCCAGAAGGTACCCTTGTTGTGATCGGGGTGGAAGCGCGACGACTTATCCTGACGCAGCGAAGCGCTCAGGAAGTAACGGCCACCGTAGTTATAGTTTACACGACCCAGATAAGAGTCGATGCGATACTTGTCGGTATAGGAGTCAGCCTCCAGCAGGGTGGTAGCGGGACGCAGCTCGTAGATGCCGTCAACCAGGTTGGTCTTGCCGGCAACCAGATAGCTGTACTCATAAGCGTACCACTCGTGACCCAGCAACAGACCAATGGTGTGATCACCGAAGCTGCGGTCCCAAGTCAACAACTGGTTGAAGGTGTAGCTCTGGGTGCGACGGTTGTACTTCTCAAGCAGACCACCGGCGCTAGCCTGGTTACCGTGCTGAGAGTTCATGTAGTTGGTGTTGTTGCGGTTCACATAGTCCATGCTGAAGTTAGCAGCGAGCTTGATGCCCTGACGCCAGCCGTACTTGGCCAGGTCACTACCCAGCACGAGGCCGGTGCGCAGACCAGCAACGTCACGCTTAGCATAAGCCTTATCGAGCATCAGCATACCCAGTGACGAGAAGTCGGTCATCGAACCGGGACGGGTGCCGTAGGGAGTTGCCTCACCCCAGTCATACTGTACGTTACCATCAGCATCGTAAACGGTCTTACCGTCAATGTCCTTTAGGTAAACGGGCAGCAGCGGGTTGATGAACTGTGCGGTGTACCAGGGGTTAGAGGTGCTGGTACCGTCATAGTCACTGAAGTTCTGCATGGCGTGGGCCAACGATAAGTTGATGTTGGCACCCAACCAGTCAGTAATCTGGCTGGTGATGTTGGCACGGCCAGTGTAACGCTCATAGTTGGTGGTCTTCAAGATACCATCCTCGTTGAGGTAACCCAGCGACATCATGTACTGAGCGCGCTCGGTACCGCCGGTCACCTGCAACTGGTGCTCGTGACGGAAGGCGTTGTTGCGGATTACGCTGTCATACCAGTCCTCGTTCCAAGCACTATTTGCATCGGCACGAACATAGCCGGTAGCAGGATCAATCAGCTGATCCCAGGTGTAGTTCTTGAAGGGGTTGTACTGCTCACCACCCAGCTGGCTGCTCAGACTAGCGCGGGCAATAGCCTCGGCGTCACTCCAGCTGTTGCCGTTGTCGATAGCCTGGTTGCGCAGGGCTTCGTAAACGAGCTGAACATACTCCTTCTGGTCCACATGCTGGTAGCGCTTGGTAGCACGTGATGACCAACCGAAGGTCGAACGCCACATGATGTTGCTGCGGCCTTCAACACCCTTCTTGGTGGTAATCATCACAACACCGTTAGCACCACGGGCACCGTACAGAGCGGCAGCCGATGCATCCTTCAAGACGGTCATCGACTCGATATCCGACGGGTTGATCGAGCTCAGGTTGCCGTCAAAGGGAGCACCATCAACAACATACAACGGGGTGCTGTATGCGTTGATTGAACCGTAACCACGAATCTGGATGTTGGGCGACGAACCGGGCTGGCCCGATGCGCTGGTCACCTGCAGACCGGCTACGTTACCCTCGAGGGCCTTGGTAGCATCGGTAACAGGACGCAACTCCAGTTTCTTGTTGGTCACAGCCTCGGCCGAACCGGTGTAAGAGGTCTTCTTGGCAGTACCATAGGCAACTACCATCACCTCGTCCAGAGCGGTGCCATTGTCACTCATCGTGATGGCCATGTTGGGCTGAATGGGAAGTTCTTGGGTCTTATAACCCACATACGAAACCTTGAGGGTCTTCACGTTGAAAGGAACACTCAGCGAGAACTCACCGTTAACGTCGGTGGCCGCGCCGTTTCCTCCTCCAACGGGCTGTACCGTTGCACCAATCAGCGGTTCGCCGTTGGGATCGGTAACTTGGCCCCTCACTACTTGTTGGGCACTCATGCCCAGAGAGATAGCACAAATGGCTATCAGCAGCATAAATAGCTTCTTCATAAAATAGTGATGTTTATTAATTAATACAATATAGTTAAAAAATTGTGTTTATTTCATCAGTTACTGTAAGGTCTCGATGGTGCTTTTCGGTAGCCGCAATCGATTATTTACAAGTACGCAAAACTAGTCAATAAATGTGAAATGGGCAAAACAAAAGGAAGATTTTAACTAAATGCCCTTATTTTCTGACTTTTTGGGGCATTTAAAAATATTTTGTAAAAAAAGTACAAAATCAAACGAAAAATATATTAATAATCTGATAAACAAATAATTAAGAGAAAATCTGAATTTTTTGAATAAAAAAGTTATATTCTAAATTGAATGTTAAAAACAACACCTTTTAACATTTTAATTTTAACAAAAAAACTGGCATTTTTCAAACCATATTTACCAAAAACCACCATTATTAGGGTATTTCTCCCCTTGTTAATAACTTTTTTCGGGATATTCTCACGCCAAGTCACTAAGATATTTTTGTCGGCAAAATTTATAAATATCGGCGGATTTTATGGATTAAAAGAATAGCATCCACTCTCCATTCAAAAGAATGAATGCGGATGTCCCTTCCCTAAGCCCTAAACTCTAAGCCCTAAACTGTGAGCAAAGCGAGCATCAAAGTTTCCTAGACCCTAGACTGCTCGCTGCGCGAGCATACAGATGCCACATGACAATGGCGGCACAACACGAGATATTCAACGAGTGCTTGGTGCCACGCTGGGGAATTTCGACACACACGTCGCTGGCATCGACCACCTCCTGGCTAACGCCCTTGACCTCGTTGCCCATTACCACAGCGATTTTTTGCCCTTTTTCAACAATAAACTGTTCAAGACTCACACTGTCATGTACCTGCTCGATCGAACAAATCAGGTAGCCGTCACGTTTCAGATCCTCGACAGCAGCAATGGTAGTGGGATAATATTGCCAGTCGACCGATTCCTCGGCTCCCAGGGCAGTCTTGTGGATTTCGGGCTTGGGAGGTTGCGGCGTGATGCCGCACAACACGATACGCTCGATGAGGAAGGCGTCGGCCGTGCGCATCACCGAACCCACGTTCATCTCGCTGCGCACATTATCCAATACCACCGTCACCGGCAGTTTCTTCACCTCTTTATATTCTTCTACACCCATGCGGTGCAGTTCAACCATCGTTTTTTTCCTTGACATATCCTCATTATATATTTATCAGCACAAAGGTACAATAATCGTGTCAATAACCCTGATAATTGTTGTTCAAAACTATTTCAAAAAAAATCACATAAAACACTTGACAATTTCAAATCGATGCGGCTTATCAATCTTTTCTTGGCAGCCAAAAAAGTTAGCAATAATTTTTTCTTAGCCTATAAACACGGTTTTCATCACAATTTAGGATGAAATTCCATGAGAATTTATTAACTTTGCAGGTTGTTTACACCCTGTTAATAAACAACATTATTCACTATTACACAGCCATTAGGCTTGTAGATAAACTATCGATAACTCGATTTAGACGTTGATAATCGATGGGGTGGAAAGCAGAGTGAAAAAGTTTTCTACACAATTAACAGGCATAATTGTTGTAGTTAAATAAAGATTTTAAAAAATTTAAAAACACAATATATAATATGAATGTTGAAAAAGGCTATGTCGATGAACCCATCGAAGAGGGTATCGACCTGAGAGAGGAAATCCTGCGCTTGAAACGTGAGCGCAACGCTGTCATCATGGCGCACTATTACCAGCGCGAGGAAATCCAACAGCTGGCCGATTACATCGGCGACAGTCTGGCATTGGCTCAGCTGGCGGCCAAGACCGATGCACCGGTCATCGTGCTGTGTGGTGTGCACTTCATGGGCGAGACAGCCAAGATCTTGTGCCCCGACAAGACGGTCATCGTGCCCGACTTGAGTGCCGGCTGCTCGCTGGCCGACAGTTGCCCTGCCGATGAGTTTGAACGCTTTGTCAACGAGCATCCCGATCACACGGTAGTGAGCTATGTCAACACCAGCGCTGCCGTCAAGGCGGTGACCGACGTGGTAGTGACTTCGTCCAATGCCAAGGAGATTGTGGGCAGCCTGCCCGAGGATGAAAAAATCATTTTCGGTCCTGACCGCAACCTGGGCAACTACATCAACAGCATCACGGGACGTGAGATGCTGCTGTGGGACGGTGCTTGCCATGTGCACGAGAAATTCAGTGTCCAGAAGCTGGCCGACCTCAAGAAGGAACATCCCGATGCCAAGGTGCTTGTGCATCCCGAGTGCCCCAAGCCCGTGCGCATCATGGCCGACAAGGTGGGTTCGACCCAGGCCTTGCTCAATTATGCCGTTGACAACGAGAGCCAGGAGTTCATCGTGTGCACCGAGAGCGGCATCCTGTTTGAGATGCAGCGCCGTTGCCCCGAGAAGACCTTTATTCCCGCTCCTCCCGAGGACGGCACCTGTGCCTGCAACGAGTGCGAGTACATGAAATTGATTACCCTGGAGAAATTGTATAATTCCCTCAAATTCATGGCCCCCACTATCGAGGTGGACCAGGACATCGCCGAGCGCGCCGTGCGTCCCATCCAGCGCATGCTCGACATTTCCCGTGAACTGGGAATTATCAAGTAATTAAAAATGAAAAAAATAATATTATCACTCATACTTATATTTAATGTATTGAACATTATGGCACAGAACGTATATGACTTCACTGTGAAGGATCGTCGTGGCAACGACGTGTCGTTAAACGAATATAAGGGCAAGGTGCTGCTCATTGTCAACACCGCCACCCGTTGCGGTTTTACCCCGCAATACGAGGAACTGGAGGCATTATATAAGGTATATAGGGATAAGGGCCTGGAAATTCTTGACTTCCCCTGCAACCAGTTCGGCGAGCAGGCACCCGGCACCGAGGAGGAAATCCATCAGTTCTGCACCTTGAATTTCGGCACCGAGTTTCCACAGTTCAAGAAAATCGAGGTCAACGGCGAGAATGAGTCGCCCCTGTTTGCCTACCTGAAAGCTCAGCAGGGTTTCAAGGGCTTTGACAAGGACCACAAGATTGGCGCCCTGCTCGATGAGATGCTCTCCAAGGCCGATCCCGACTATGCCAGCAAGCCCGACATCAAGTGGAACTTCACCAAGTTCCTCGTCGACCGCGAGGGCAACGTGGTTGATCGCTACGAGCCCACCACCGACTGCAAAGTCATCGAGGAAGTCATCAAAAAACTCCTTTGATCAATTAAAGTTTAGAGGCTAACAACTAACAACTAAAGACTAACAACTTAAAACTCTAAATGGACTACAACTATAAAGAGATAGAACAAAAGTGGCAACAATACTGGCGTGACCATCACACCTATAAATGCGAAATTGACAACAGCCGCCCTAAATTCTATGTGCTCGACATGTTCCCCTATCCCTCGGGAGCAGGTTTGCACGTGGGACATCCGCTGGGTTACATCGCCAGCGACATCTATGCGCGCTACAAGCGCCTGAAAGGTTTCAACGTGTTGCATCCCATGGGCTATGATGCCTACGGTCTGCCCGCCGAGCAATATGCTATCCAGACCGGTCAGCACCCCGAAATCACTACCAACCAGAACATTGCCCGCTACCGTGAGCAGTTGGACAAGATAGGTTTCTGCTATGATTGGGATCGTGAGGTGCGCACCTGTGACCCCACCTATTACAAGTGGACACAGTGGGCCTTCCTGCAGATGTTCAAGAGCTATTACAACACCGAGCTCGACAAGGCGCGTCCCATCACCGAGCTGGTGGCCCACTTCGAGAAGCATGGTACCGAGGGCTGCAATGCCCACACCAACTGCACCGACGAATTTACCGCCGACGAGTGGAACGCCATGACTCAGGCACAGAAGAATGATGTGCTCATGAACTACCGCATTGCCTATCTGGGCAATACGATGGTGAACTGGTGTCCCAAGTTGGGTACCGTGCTGGCCAACGATGAGGTAAGCGAGGGTGTGTCGGTGCGCGGCGGTTTTCCCGTCGAGCAGAAGATGATGAGCCAGTGGTGCTTGCGCGTGTCGGCCTATGCCGGCCGTCTGCTGCGTGATCTGGACACCATCGAGTGGACCGAGTCCATCAAGGAAACCCAGCGCAACTGGATCGGCTACAGCGAGGGTGCCGAGATGACCTTCCCCATCGCCGACAGTGACAAGAGCCTGTTGATTTTCACCACCAGGGCCGATACCATCTTTGGTGTCACCTTCATGGTGCTGGCGCCCGAGAGCATCTACGTGGACGACGTGGTCACTCCCGATCAGCGTGCCGCCGTCGATGCCTACCTCGACGAGGTGAAGCACAAGACCGAGCGCGAGCGCATGATTGAAAAGAAGGTGAGCGGTGTGTTCACCGGCAGCTATGCTGTTAACCCCATCACGGGCAAGAATATACCTATTTATATCAGTGACTATGTGCTGGCTGGTTACGGCACGGGAGCCATCATGGCAGTTCCTGCCCACGATAGTCGCGACTATGCCTTTGCCAAGCATTTTGACTTGCCCATCATTCCGCTGATTGAGGGTGCCGACGTGAGCGAGGAGAGCTTCGACGCCAAGGAGGGCATCATGGCCAACTCGTCCAACGAGCGCCTGCAGCTCAACGGCTTGCAGGTCAAGGATGCCATTGCCAAGACCAAGCAGTATATCGAGGAATCGGGCATCGGCCACGTCAAGGTGAATTATCGCCTGCGCGACGCCATCTTCAGCCGTCAGCGCTACTGGGGTGAGCCGTTCCCCATCTATTACGACGAGAACAACCAGCCGCAGGCCCTCGACGAGAGCCAGTTGCCGTTGCAGCTGCCCGAGGTGGACAAGTTCCTGCCCACCGAGACTGGTGAACCGCCCCTGGGCCGTGCCAAGGGTTGGGTGACCACCGAGGGTTATCCCCTGGAATTGAACACCATGCCCGGTTTTGCCGGTTCATCGGCTTACTACCTGCGCTATATGGATCCGCGCAACGACAAGGAACTCGTTTCGCACGAGGCCAACGAGTATTGGCGTCAGGTGGACCTCTATGTGGGTGGTACCGAGCACGCCACGGGTCACTTGATTTACAGCCGTTTCTGGAACAAGTTCCTCTATGACTACGGCTATGTGTGCGAGGCCGAGCCTTTCCGCAAACTGGTCAACCAGGGTATGATTCAGGGTCGCAGCAACTTCGTTTACCGCATTAAGGACACCAACAAGTTCGTCACCTTGAATCACAAAGACGAGTATGACGTTACGCCCATCCATGTGGATGTCAACATCGTTCATGCCGATGCGCTGGATATCGAGAAATTCCGTGAGTGGCGCCCCGAGTTCAAGGATGCCGAGTTCATCCTCGAGAACGGCAAGTACATCTGCGGCTGGGCCATCGAAAAAATGTCCAAGTCGATGTTCAACGTTGTTAACCCCGACGATATAGTTGACCGCTACGGTGCCGACACCCTGCGCCTGTATGAGATGTTCCTGGGTCCCGTCGAGGCCAGCAAGCCTTGGGATACCAACGGCATCGACGGCGTGAATCGCTTCCTCAAGCGCTTGTGGGCATTGTTCTACAAGGGCGACAACATGCAACTCACCGACGAGAAGCCCAGTGCCGAGGCCCTCAAGTCGCTCCACAAACTCATCAAGAAGGTGAGTGGCGACATCGAGACCTTCAGCTACAACACGTCGGTAGCCGCCTTTATGATCTGTGTCAACGAGTTGACCGCCATGAAGTGCCGCGCCCGCGAGATTTATGAGCCGCTGGTAGTGCTGCTGGCACCCTTCGCCCCGCACATTGCCGAGGAACTGTGGCACGTGCTGGGTCACGACACCACCGTGTGTGACGCCGAGTGGCCCACCTGGAACGAGGAATATCTCAAGGAATCGACGGTGAAATACACTGTCCTGTTCAACGGCAAGCCCCGTTACAACATCGAGGTGCCCGCCGGTACCGCCCAGGACGAGGTGCAGCGCATCGCCCTCAGCGACGAGGGTGCTGCCCGCTGGCTCGACGGCAAGCAGCCCAAGAAGGTCATCGTCGTTCCCAACAAGATCGTCAACGTAGTCGTTTAATCTTTTTCAACTACGAATTACGCGGATTATACGAAATAATAAAATAGTTCAATCCGCGTAATTCGTAGTTTTTTAACAGTAGTTGAAAAGTGCGGATGCCAAATGAGTTTAATTCGCGTAATTCGTAGTTATATTGATGAAGAAGATTGTTTTTGCCACTAACAATGCACACAAGCTGCAGGAACTGCGTCAGATGTTGGGCGATACCTATGAAATTCTGGGTCTGACCGACATCGGATGTCATGAGGATATTCCCGAAACCGGCCATTCCATCGAGGAAAATGCCCAAATGAAGGCTCGCTATGTCAAGGAGCATTACGGCTATGACTGCTTCAGCGACGACACGGGACTGGAGATTGATGCCCTTGATGGCGAGCCGGGAGTTTATTCGGCGCGTTATGCCGGACCGGGCCATGACAGCGAGGCCAACATTGACAAAGTGCTGAAAAAACTCGATGGAATCGGCAATCGCACGGCTCGTTTCCGCACCGCCATCGCCCTGTTGCAGGGTGATGAGATGCACCTGTTCGAGGGACAGGTCGAGGGCGTCATCCTCACCGAGCGCCACGGCACTGGCGGCTTTGGCTACGACAGCATTTTCCAGCCCGTCGAGGGTGACGGCAGCACCTTTGCCCAGATGTTGCCCCAAGACAAGAACCGCATCAGCCACCGCGGCCGCGCCGTCGCCCGCCTCGTGGAATACTTGATGCTCGCTGACGCGAGCGGTCTATAATACAGGCCATGGGCCTGCGGTTTAGAGCTTAAAGCTTAGGGCTTAGATAGGGGCATCCGTGTTAATGCGAGCAGCCATTTTTGGCATCTAAAACGACGTTTTTTGGAAATAGAAAACAATAAGTACAATAAATACAAAAACTCTGATTTTCAGAATATTGTATTTGTTGTACTTATTGTTTTCCTTTTATATTGCAGTTGTTTTATTGTAGGAAAAGGGAACATCATGAGTGGCATGAGGTTTGACTCTACATATTGTGCACATTGTTGTGTGAGAAACTGTCGCGGTTTGTTGTATTCAATGGAAAAATGATAGTATATTTGCAGCAATATTTTAATGTATTTAATCAATAAGTCTGAATAACTATCAACCAAAAATTCAAATGATGAAACAATTCCTTTCTTTATTATTCTTGTTGACTTGCGCTCTTGCTGCTGTGGCTATGCCCGCTAAGCCGGGTTGGCACACCGTGAAGCAGAGCGACGGTACCACCTTGCAGGTGCAGGCCGTGGGTAATGCCTTCAACCACGCGCTATTGACGAGCGACGGCCTTACAGTGGCCCGTGGCAGTGATGGCGATTTCTATTACATCTCGTCGTTGACGGGACTTACCACCGTGCGGGCCCACGAGGCCAGTGAGCGCACGGCAAGCGAAAACGCGTTTGTCAACGTGCAGCGTGGTAGCCTGACTATGATGTACAAATCCTATCAGATGCCGCGCCAGAGTGGCAAGTTGGGCGTGGGTGGCAGCAATGCCGAAGCCGGTGTGCCGGCCCTGGGTCAACGCCGCATTCCCATCATCCTGGTGGAGTTCAAGGACAAGAAGTTCAACAACACGCGCCAAGCCGTCATCGATGCCATGCTCACGGGTAACGAGAGTGTGGGCCAGTACTTCCGTGACCAGTCGAATGGGTTGTATGAGCCTGATTTTGAAGTGTTCGGCATCTATGAATTATCCCAAAACCGTCAATATTACGGAAGGAACCAAGGCAGCACCAACGACATGGGCTTGGGCTCTATGGTAACCGAGGCCTGCCAGCTGGCCGCAGCCGACGGCATTTCGTTTAAGCCTTATGACACCAACAATGATGACTACTGCGACGTGGTCATCGTCATTTATGCCGGTGTGGGCGAGGCACAGGCATCGTGGAACCATCCCGAGGCCGTTTGGCCCTGCAACTGGAACCTGTCGTCGGCCGCTTACTATGGCATGGGCGGCACGGGTGCTTTCCGTCCTAACAATGGCGATCCCCTGGTAGATAACTTTGCTGTGTTCAATGAGTTGCACGGCAGCAACGATAATGGCACGACCATCGATGGCATCGGCACGTTTGCCCATGAGTTCGGTCACTGTCTTGGCCTGCCCGATTTCTATGACACGAGCAATGGTAATCACTATGGCTTGGGCGACTGGGACATCATGTGCATGGGATGTTACAATAATGACGGTTTTACCCCGCCGGGCTATTCGGCCTATGAGAAAAATTTCATGGGTTGGATTGAGCTCATCACTCCGCGTCCCGGCACCTACTATACGCTGCCCGTGTGGAACCAGAAACAGCAGTCCACCGACAAGGCCTTGTGTATCAAAAGTGACCTGAATTCCAACGAGTTCTTCATTCTGGAGAACCGCAGGAGGCAGGGCTGGGACCGCTACGCTCCCGGCGACGGCATCATGATTACCCATGTCACCTATAGTCAAGACCGCTGGTGGGGCAATTCACCCAATAATGAGGATATCCAGCTGATGACTCTCGTGAATGCCGACAATTCCTGGACCTACTATGACGAAGAGACCGACCTGTGGCCTCAGAACGGCAAGACCGAGTTCACCGACAATTCCACTCCCGCAGCCAGACTCTATATGCGGGCCAACGGCAGCATTGTTAGCAATGCCGGTTATCTGGGCAAGCCCGTGACCGAAATGGTTATCAACCCCGACGGCACCGCCAGTTTCTGGTACATGAAGGGCTCGGCCACGCAGCCCACGATCTCGCTGTCAACACAGGAAATAGACTTTGGCAGTGTAATGATGGGCACCAGCGACACCCAGTCGTTCAAGGTGATGGGACAGTCGTTGACGGGTGATGTGAATATCACCATCAACGGTGCCAATGGCGTGTTTGCCGTTGAGCCTGTCACCATCAGCAATGCCGATGCCTCGGTTGGCAAGGACGTGATTGTGACATTCTCTCCCACGGCCATCCAGGACTATAGCGCTACCCTGACGGTGAGCAGCAACGGTGCCGAGGATGTGACAGTGACCCTCACGGGTCATGGACTGATCGAGGGCTATGCTCCCGTGATGCTGCCTGCCGACGAGCGTTTCATCAATCTGACGCAGTTCCGCGCCGACTGGACCGACCAGACTCCCGCCGAGAATGTAATCAGCTACACCCTGGAGGTGAGCAGCAAACCCCAGGTCCAGCTGCTTGAAACCGCTGACTTCAGCGACCTGCCCGATGTGCTGACCGATGATGGAACGGCTCTGGACGACATCAGTGGCAACTACAGCGACTATCTGCCCGAGGGCTGGTCGGGTACCTCTTATCTGGGTGCTTATGGTGGTGCAGCGCTTCTCGCCTACGAAGGAACCCTCAGTACGCCGATCTATGACCTAGCTGGCTATGGCAACAAGGTAACCGCCGTTGTCAGGGCTGCTTCCTACTACTACGACAATGCCACCATCAGCGTCTCAACCAGCAGGGGTTCGCAGGACCTCTCGCTCAACAATGACAGATTGGAATACACTGTCGTGCTTGACTGTGCCGACCTGGATGCGGTGACCTTCAAGTCGTTGACCAACTATGCCAGCATCTATCAAGTGACCATCTATGCGGGCGATTTGACCTCTGTACCCGCGCTCAAGGCTGGTGACGAGACCGTGGACAATGTCTATCGCCTGATATCGGGCATTACCGATATGTTCTATACCGTGCTCGACTTGCCCGCCGAGGGAACTTATATCTATAAGGTAAAGGGCATCTTGGCCGACGGCACCGAGAGTGCCTGGAGCAATATCGAGGAAGTGACCCTGTTCGACAACGGTCACGGCTTTGAGCCGGGCGATGTGGACCATGACGGCAACGTGAACATTGCCGATGTCACCATGCTTATCGACATGCTCTTGGGCAGCGGTGGTGATGGCGCTTGCGACATCTGTGCCGATGTGGACGGTGACGGCGCCTTGAACATTGCCGATGTCACCACCCTCATCGACATGCTGCTCTCCTCCAAGTAAAGGTTTTTTCTATAGAAAATACCGATGTGGCGGGGGTACACGCTCCCGTCACATTTTTTGTTGTATGTTTTGGCTCCTATATTCCGTAGATTTACGGGCATATTGCTGCTGTGGCTTTTGTTATTTGAGTTTTTATTCTTAATATTGTCGCCAAATTTTGTAAATGCCACTATTACAGGGCATGACAGAATACTTGAATATGAAAAATAATCATTTTATCAATAACTCAAATCACTAGTATCAATGAAAAGAAACCTTTTTACCCTTTCTGTAATGCTGTGCTATGTGGCATTGGCACTTGCTGTACCCGCCAAACCCGGATGGCACACCGTTACTCAGAGTGATGGTTCCTCCCTGCAAGTCCAGGCTGTGGGTAATGCCTTTAACAACGCCATTCTCACCACCGACGGCTTGACTGTTGAACACGGCAACGACGGCGACTTCTACTACGTCTCGTCGCTGACCGGACTCACGGCCATGCGCGCCCACGACCCGGAATACCGCACGCCTGCCGAGCGCGCCTTTATCAGCGCCCAGCGCAGTTCATTGACCATGCAGACCAAGTCTTATCAATTGCCTGGAAAAAAAGGCAGATTATCGGCCACAGGCAACAATGCATCGGCATCGGTGCCGGCCTTGGGCGAGCGCCGCATCCCCATCATCCTGGTGGAGTTCCAGGACATTAAGTTCAATCATACGCGCGATGAGATTATTGAATCGATGCTCACCGGTAGCGTGAGCGTGGGCCAGTACTTCCGCGATCAGTCCAACGGTTTGTACAAGCCCATGTTTGACGTGTATGGCATCTATAGTCTCTCGGAGAACCGCGAATATTATGGTGGCCGCACCAGCGCTACCAAGGACAAGGGAATCGGCTGGCTGGTGACCGAAGCTTGCCAGCTGGCAGCTGCCGATGGCGTCTCGTTCCAGCCCTATGACACCAACAATGACTACTATTGCGACGTGGTGATTGTCATCTTTGCCGGTGTGGGCGAGGCTCAATCTTCAGGTTATCACCCCGATGCCATCTGGCCCTGCAACTGGACCCTTGATGCCGCTAAGTATTATTCGCGTGGCGGCAATGGCGCCTTTAGCCCAAGCGTCGGTGACCCTTACGTCAACAATTTTGCCGTGTTCAACGAGTTGCACGGCAGCAGCGACAACGGCAGGAGAATCGATGGCATCGGCACCTTTGTCCACGAGTTTGGCCATTGCCTGGGTCTGCCCGACCTTTACGACACGGGCAGCAACGACAACTATGGCATGGGCAACTGGGATGTCATGTGCCTGGGTTGCTATGCTGACGACGGTTATTCGCCCGTGGGTTATTCGGCCTATGAAAAGGTGTTCATGGGGTGGGTGCAATATATCACTCCCGTGCCCAATACCTATTACACGCTATCCGTGTGGAACCAGAAAATATTAAAAGATGATCAGGCCGTGTGCATCGTGAGCGATGTGAACAAGAACGAGTATTTCATCCTCGAGAACCGCCAGCGCATCGGTTGGGACCGTTGGCTGCCCGGAACAGGCATCATGGTGACACATATCACCTATAGCGCCAGCGCCTGGAGCAACAACAAGCCCAACAACGATAAAATCCAGCTGGTGACCCTGATGCCTGCCGACAACAAACTGAGCAACTATACCGAGAGTGGAGACTTGTGGCCGCAATATGGCCGAACCGCGCTGACCGATGAGAGCACGCCGGCCACCGTGCTCAACATGGAAGCATACGGTGACATCACCGGCAAAGCAGGTTATCTGGGCAAACCCGTGACCGATATGGTCATCAACAAGGATGGTACCGCTAGTTTCTGGTACATGAGAATCATTCACGACTATGTCAAGGGCGACGTGGACCATGACGGCGCCGTCAACATTGCCGATGTCACTGCCCTTATCGACATGCTCTTGGGCAACAGTGTGGTCGTCTGTGACAACTGTGCCGACGTGAACAGCGATGGTCAGATGAACATTGCCGACGTCACGATGCTCATCGACAAGTTGTTGACAGGTGAGTAAAATAATTGCTTGAAATACTGATTTTTGAATCATTAACCGTCCTGACCTCAGGGCGGTTAATTTTTTAGTGCTCCAGCACGCCGTGGTGCAGGTAGCCGCTGTATAGGACCGTCTGGATGATGCCGCGCAGGGCCAGGAAACTCAGGTAGGCAATCCACAGGCGGTTGTTGCCCCACTCATTGGGCGTGATCCAGTAGATGATGAAAAACAGCATCCAGGCGATGCTGGCACTGATGAGCATGCCCATCGAGCGCGTCAGACTGATGAACACGCCGTCCCACACGAACGCGGCCATGCCGGCGGCGGGAATCAGCGCACACCACACGCGGTAGTCCATCGCGGCTTCGATGACGCTCTGCTGGTCGGTGAGCAGCCCGAAAGCCACACGCGGGAACGAGTATATCAACGTGAACACGGCGGCGACGCCCAGTCCCCACAGGAACAGCAGCCTCACGCATCGCCTCATGCGTCCCATGTCGCCCATGCCGTAGTATTTGCCCACCACGGCCTCTCCGGCAAATGCGATGCCGTCCATGAAGTGGCTGTAAAGGGTGAACAGTTGCAGAATCAGGGCATTGACGGCAAGGATGAGGTCGCCGCTGCGGGCTCCTATCGAGACAAAGGCCAGGCTCACGGTCATCAGCAGGAAACTGCGCACAAAGATGTCGCGGCTTACTCTGAAGTAACGTCCCGCCCCCTTGAAACGCCACACGCGGCGCCAGTCCAGCAGACCGTTCAGGCGCGGAAATTTGCGCTGCACCGTCAGGGCGGCATACAGCAGTCCCAACCATTCGCCTGCCAGGGTGCCCACGGCAATGCCCACAAAGCCCATCTTCAGCAGATAGACGCAGATCAGGCTTGCAGCGATGTTAAAGACGTTGGTCATGATGGAAATCCACATCGCACTCTGCGAGTCCTGCATACCCAGCAGCCAACCCTTGAATGCCATCATCACCAGCACGGGCGGCACACCCCAGATGCAGATGGTGAAGTAGGTGATAGCCAGCGAGGTAACCTCGGGCGAGGGGCCGATGATCCACAACAGCAGCAGCCTGATGGGCCACTGCAGCACGATGATGAGGGCCGAGATGACGATGGCCAGCGCCGTGGACTCGCCCAACAGCTTGGCGCTCTCGTTGAAATCGCCGCTGCCGCACGTTTGCGCTGTCATGCCCGATGTGCTCATGCGCAGGAACCCGAAGTTCCAATACACCAGGTTGAACATCATCGCGCCCACCGCCACGGCACCGATAAATACCTTGTCACCCAGGTGCCCTGCGATGGCCGTGTCCACCAGTCCCAGCAGCGGCACCGTGATGTTTGCCACAATCGCCGGCAACGCAATCCTCAATATCTCCCGATTCATGCCCTCTTTCATGCCTGCAAAGATAGTATCTATCGGCCTTCAACGCAAGTTACATCCTGCAAAATGACCTATTGGTCTCTTTTTTACATTCTGGGGCTTATCCTATCTGCTCACTGATAAACGTGGAGTTTTTCCGTCAACTTTGGGCCCATGAGTTTGATGCCTCACATAAGTGAATTGTACAGGCAAGGCCGATAAGGTTACGAGCAAAACTAATATTTTTAGTTTTATTAACTAAAATAATTTGTTATATAACTAAAACATTTAGTTAATTTGCGGCGTAAAACCTAATAAAGGCTTGAAAAATGAAACAGTTAACCCAAAAAGAAGAGGAAATCATGGAGCGGATGTGGGACCACGGCCCCCTGCTGGTGCGTGAGCTGCAGGCTTATTATGACGAGCCCCGCCCCCATGTGAATACCCTGGCTACATTGATGAAGATACTGGAGGAGAAAGGCTTCCTGGGCCACAAGGCCATCACTGCCCGCTGCTTCCAGTATTTTGCCCGAATCAGCCGCGAGGAGTACCGCGGCGGCTCGTTGGAGGGCGTTGTCAATAAGTTCTTTGGCAAATCCTACCTGAGTGCCGTCTCGGCTCTCGTCAAGAGCGAGAAGGTGAGCATCGAGGACCTGAAGGAACTCATTCGAGAAGTGGAAGAGAACAACCAACAGTAAAAATTCCCAATCGCCATGTTACTCATTTATCAAATAAAAGTTGGCCTGTGCCTCATCGCCTTCTACCTGTTGTGGAAGCTGCTGCTCAGCCGCGAGACTTTCCACCGGTTCAACCGCGTGGCGCTGCTCACGGCTATGGCGCTCGCCATGGTGTTGCCGTGGGTGCGTCTGTCGCTGGATGTCGCAGCACCGGTTGCCCAGCAGATGGTGGTGCTCGAGGACCTGATCGTCACGCCCAATGGTCAAGTCGCCGCCTCGCAGGCGTCCTTGAGCGGGACGGGCATCGCCACCGTGGTCTATTTCATTGGGATGGCACTGGTGGCCGCATGGCTCCTGCATGGCCAATGGAATCTGCGTCGCCTGATGAAGAAAGGCCGTCGCGAGGCGCTTCCCGGCGGCGCCACCCTGCATGTGGTGCCCGGCGACATGTCCCCGTTCAGTTACTTCAGCCACATCGTAATCAATGAGCAGGACTATCGCGACAACCCACGTGAGATTCTCGTCCACGAGCAGGCGCACATCGACTTGCACCATTCTCTGGACGTGATGTTCTGGAGCCTGGTGGCGCTGTTCCAGTGGTGGAACCCCGCAGCCTGGCTATTGGGCCGTGAGTTGCGTCAAGTGCATGAATATGAGGCCGATATGGCCGTACTTAACCAAGGCGTCGACGTGAAGCAGTACCAGTTGCTGCTCATACGAAAGTCCGTCGGGGACCAGCTATTCTCGATGGCAAATAACTTCAATTACCAATCTCTAAAAAAACGAATCCGTATGATGACTATGAACAAAAGCAGCCGATGGAATACTTTGCGTGCGCTGGCTGTGGTGCCCGTGATAGCATTGGCGCTGTTGGCCTTTGCCAACACTGAGAGTGTAGAAGCAGTAGTGACGGCGAGTGTTCAGCAAGACAACGCTGTCCAGTCAGAGGTGCAGGCGCCCGAGCCCGTCCAGGTCGAGGCCGTTACCCAACCTGTCGAAGTGGAGGCCGAGGAGCAGCCTGTCGAGGAGAATCCCGTAGAACCTGTCCCCGAGTCCAAGAATGTCTATGAATCTGTCGAGCAGATGCCCGAGTTCCCTGGTGGTATGGAAGAGATGATGAAATTTCTGCAACAGAACATCCAATACCCCGCCAGTGCGGCCAAGAACAAAGTCGAGGGCCGTGTGGTTTTGCAGTTTGTAGTTGAGAAGGACGGACAGATTGGGGAAGTCAAGGTTGCCCGCTCGGTAGATCCCGAGCTTGATGCCGAGGCCCTCCGCGTGGTCAAGTCAATGCCCAACTTCATTCCCGGCCGCCAAGACGGCAAACCCGTAGCAGTATGGTACACCATCCCCATCTCCTTCAAACTCCAGGGCAAACCCCAACCTCAAGACCCCAAGTAATTCTACATCAACCCTTAGATATTAAAGTGGCGTGAGTTCGACGAAACCCAGTTGTCGGACTCACGTTATATCGACCAGCATCATCATGAAACCGTTCATCAAAAACGCCATCCTGCTGCTGACCATCCTGCTGCCTACCTCCATCACTGGGCAAAATCTGGAAGTCGGCAACATTTACTATCACATCATTGGTGGCCATGCCATCGTCACCAGCGGCACCTATCCCTATTGCGGCGATGTGGCCATCCCAGACTCTATCTGCCACAATGATAGCGTTTTCCCGGTTGTTGCCATCGACCGTG
>JAEEGL015026505.1_pt1 | contig 17912 bp, 20 predicted proteins | sample 9134231 | NCBI WGS metagenome assembly JAEEGL01 (sample SAMN16246548, study PRJNA631951) | gut metagenome | biome: gut microbiome; feature: rumen; material: fiber-attached | host: Bos | place: Iran: Karaj | collected 2018-10 | reverse complement strand
TCACGTGAAACATTAGATTATATATTACTTATATCATATAAAAAAGCAAAATATGTCATTTTTAAGAAGTATAATTATTTCCCGGGAAATAATTTTGTATAAACTAAAATATATTAATACTAGAATATATTAAAAAAATGATTAACTTTTTATGTATTTATGATATATCAAATATTATTTATATTAAAATACTATAAATTCATATGTTTCACGTGAAACATTCAAAAAGTAATCACTTACATCTTATTGAATATAGACATTTTTTTATTTCCCGGGAAATAATTATAAACTCTATTTCTATAATTTATAGCTAGTTATAATTATAATATATGATATTTAATGTTTCACGTGAAACATTAAATATGTAACGATATTATATTTATATCATTTAGAATTGTTCTCACATATTTTAATAATTATAATAACAATTCTATAAGTATATATATGTTTCACGTGAAACATACAAAAATATTGATTTAACAAATCATTTGTTATATAATTTATTTGTGCAACAAGTGATATATGAACCAGGTCAGAATCGGAAGATAGCAGCCTTAAGTATTAGCTTGTGTGCACATTTTTTATTTAGGAGAAAATATGAAATACATAAATATATTAAAAAAATTAAATTTAAAAGCAAAAGATAACGGTGATATTCCAGTATCTGCTATAATTGTGAGAGAAAATAAAATTATTGCTAAAGCTTATAATAAAAAAGTTAAAAACAACAATCCTTTAGATCATGCTGAAATAATTGCTATTAGGAAAGCATGTAAAAAATTAAAAACTTCAAATTTAATTGATTGTGAATTATATGTTACTCTAAAGCCATGTGGTATGTGTAAAGAAATAATAAAAGAGGCAAGAATAAAAAAAGTTTACTACATTTTAGATAATGATAAGATTATAAATGACACTACAAAATATTATAAAATAGAGGATGATTACCAATATTTTAAAAAAGAATTATCGCTTTTTTTTGAGGACAAAAGATAGTATTATTACTTTAAATTTGGTATAATATTTATGGAGGAAACAATGACTTACATATCACTTTATAGAAAATATAGACCTAAAACATTTTCGGATGTTGTTGATCAAAAAATAATTGTTAAGATATTAAAAAATAGTATTATTAACAATAAGATTAATCATGCATATATATTTAGTGGTCCTAGGGGAACTGGTAAAACAAGTATTGCAAAAATATTTGCTAAAGCAGTTAATTGTTTAAGTAATACTGGAGATGTTTGCAATGAATGTGATGTATGTAAGTTAAATACAGACGATATTATTGATATTGTAGAAATAGATGCTGCTAGTAATAATGGTGTTGAAGAAATAAGAGAAATTAGAAATACAATAAGGATGCTGCCATCTGTTTTAAAATATAAAGTTTATATAATTGATGAAGTACATATGCTTTCAACTAGTGCTTTTAATGCTTTATTAAAAACTTTAGAGGAACCTCCAAGCCATGCTATTTTTATATTAGCAACAACTGAAATAAATAAGATACCTGCAACTGTATTATCAAGATGCCAAAAATTTGATTTTAAGAAGATTGATAGTGAACAAATAGTTAATAGACTAGAATATATCTGTAAAAATGAAAAGATTAAAATAGATAATGATATACTAAAATATATTGCTGAACTAAGCGATGGTGGATTAAGGGATGCTATTAATTTGTTAGATCAGCTAATCTCTTTAAATAAAAATAATATAACACGAACAGATGTTCTTGATTTGATTGGCGATATAAATAAAGATGAAATATTTGATCTTCTAAATAGTATAGTTAGTGGAAATATTCCTGATGTTTTAGAAAGAGTAAATAATTTTCATACTTCAAATAAAAATATTATTGAAATCGTTACAAATTTAGAAGAAATAATCAAAGATATACTAATATTTAATAATACTTCTAATTATTTTGATAAAGAATACGAAAAAAGATTATTTGATTACTCTAAAATTGATATAAATACTTTAATTGAAATATCAGAAGAGTTATTTAATCTATATTTAAATCTTAAAAAGAGTAATAATCACATAATAATTGCAGAAATATCATTTATTAAAATTACACTTAAATTTAATAAAAAAGATATAAAAAAAGAAGAAATTAAAGAAAAAAAAGATGTAGAAATTGAAAAAAATGAAGAAATTGTAACTGAAGATGATAAAGATATATATATTAATAATGCATTTGTTGGGGCAAATAAAGATTTAAAAAATGAATTTCTTGATAAATACAATGAAATAAATGATTATTTAACTAATAAAGAATACAATTCAATAGCAAATCTGTTAACAAAAGCTGTTCCTGAAGTAGTATCAGAAGATTACATAATATTTACTTTTAAAAACAATTTTGAAGTAGTATTATTTGATAAAAATATAGAACTAATTGTTAAATTTTTAAAATATATTTATAAGAAAAAGTATAATATTGTTGCTATTAATGAAGAAAAATGGTTAAATGTTAAAGCAGACTATATAAAAAATATTAAAAATGGTAAAAAATATGAATATATAGAAATTAATACTAAAGAAAAAAGAGGTAGAAAAAAAACTACCGATTTAGAAAAAAGTGTTGAGAATATTTTTGGTGAAGAATATATAATAGAAGATTGAGAGGATGATAATATGAATATTCAAGCTATGATGGCACAAGCAAAAAAATTACAAAAGGATTTAGAAAAAACTACTAAAGAAATTGAAGAATCTACTTTTAAGTATGAAAATGAGAATATTTTGGTAGAAGCTTTAGGTAATAATAAAATTACTAAAATTGAAGTAAAAAATGATTCTATAATGGAAGATAAAGAATTATTAAGTGATATTGTTTTAGTTGCTGTTAATGATGTATTAAATCAAATAAAAAAGGAAAAAGATTCTAAATTAGGTAAATTTACCAATGGACTTGGAGGATTATTCTAAATGAATTTTCCTAAGAGCTTTTTAGATCTAGTACAAAATCTTACTATATTACCTGGTGTTGGTGAGAAGACTGCTGAAAGATATGTATACTCAATATATGAAAAAGAAGATGAAGAAATTGAAGAATTATCTAATGCTTTAATAAATTTTAAAAAAAATATTAAGATATGTGATAATTGTGGTTGTTTATCTGATTATGATACATGTGAAATATGTTCTGATAAATCTCGTGATAAATCTACTATATGTATTGTAGAAGATTCTAAAAGTGTCTTTTTCATTGAAAAGACAAAAAAATATAATGGATACTATCATGTTTTAAATGGTTTAATATCACCTATAGAAGGTAAAAATCCTGAAGATTTAAATATATCTAGATTAATTAATAATAGAATAACAGATGATGTTAAAGAAATTATAATTGCCTTAAATCCATCAATTGAAGGTGAAGTAACATCTTTGTATATTCAAAAATTATTAGAAAAGTTTAACATTAAAGTATCTAGATTATCATATGGTATACCAATGGGTAGTGATTTAGAATACTTAGATCCAATAATGGTTTCTAAAGCATGGGATGATAGAAAAATAATATCATAATAAAAATTGTAAAATCATAATTATAAATAAGGTGCTTTGATTATGATTTTTAATATTATCAAAAGAATAGTGTTTAGTTTATGTATTTTATATTCTATAAATATAGTTATAAGCAAGCATGAAAAAAACATACCTATTAATATATATACTATTGTATTTGTGTTTCTTTTTGACTTTTTTGGAATTATAGCTATAATAATTCTTAAATATTATTCTTAAGGAGGGAATGTATGAATAATTTATCTAATTATTTTGAAAGATTAATTGATAATGATAAATTAGCACATTCTTTTTTAATTGGAAATACAAATTATGATGAAATTAGTGAAGAAATAATAAAAAATATTAATAAATATATATTTAAAAAAGATATTAGTTCCTTAAATAATCCTGATTTGTATATTTTAAGACCTTTAAATGGTTTAATATCAAAAGATCAAATAAAAAATCTATTAAATGAAATATCCACTACATCACAATTCAATAGTAACAAAGTTTACATAATAGAATATGCAGAAAAACTAAATGACTTTTCATATAACGCTATTTTAAAAACTTTAGAAGAACCTAAAAATAATATATATGCTTTTTTATTAACATCAAATATTAATGCAGTTAAACCAACTATTGCTAGTAGATGCCAAAAAATATTTATTTCTTCTGAGTTAGCAAAAAGTAAGTTTGATAAAGATATAATTGATATAGGAAATAGATTTATAGATCATATAGAAAATGATAAAATTGATACAATTGGAACATACTATGATATTTATAACGAAATATCTGATAGAAATATATTAATTGACGTGTTAAAATATTTATTGGAGGTTTATTTTACTTCTTTAAATAATATTATTTTAAAAAAAGAAAGAAATATTATAGTTGAGAATAATACTATTGAACAAATATCTAATAAAGTACTTGTTATAGATAGAACTATTAATAATTTAAATAATTATCTTAGCAAAAATATAACTATAGATAGATTTGTAATAGAAATGTGGAGATGTTAGTATGAAAACAGTTAATGTTGAATTTAAAAAAGGTGGAAAACAGTATATATTTTTTGATAATGATTTAGAATTAGCTGAAGGTGATAATGTAATTGTAGAAACTGAAAGAGGACAACAATTTGGTTCTATAGCTTCAATAAATACTAAGTCAGATAATAAGGATCATAGTTTGGTTTTAAAAGTTGCAACTAAGCAGGATGAAAGACAAAATCAAAAGAATATTAATGATGCTAGGAAAGCAATTGATAAAGCAAATGAATTAATTGATAAATTAGGATTGGATATGAAATTAATAGATTCTTATTATACTTTTGATAGGAAACAATTAGTATTTCAATTTTTATCAGATAACAGGGTTGATTTTAGAGAACTTGCTAAGTCTTTAGCTTCAATTTATAAAACAAGAATAGAATTAAGACAAGTTGGAGTTAGAGATAAAGCAAAAGAAATATCAGGACTTGGTCCATGTGGAAGAAAAATATGTTGTTCTACATTTCTAAGTGATTTAGACTCAGTTGGAATAGCTCAGGTAAAAAATCAAAATTTAGCTTTAAATCCATCTAAGATTAATGGATTATGTGGTAGATTACTCTGTTGTTTAAGATATGAGGATGATTTATATTCTTTATATAGAAATGATTTACCTGAAGTTGGAGATAAAGTAAAAAAAGAGGGAGTTGAAGGGACAGTTATTTCTTTAGATATTCCAAGAAGAAGATACGTTGTTTTAACTGAAGACAATAATAAAGTAGAAGTTAATGTACCTTTTAGAAATCATGAAAACAAAAGAAGAAAAAGTAATAAATGATTTAGTTTATTTTAATGATATTAAAATAGTTCAAAATAAAAACTATTTTAATTTTAGTTTGGATTCAATTTTATTACCTAATTTTGCTGTTTTAACTCCAAATACTAAAAATATATTAGATTTATGTTGTGGAAATGCTCCAATTCCACTTGTACTATCAAGTAAAACAAATGCTAATATTATAGGTGTTGAAATACAAAAAGAAATATATGAACTTGCTAAAGAAAGTATAAAAATAAATAATATCAAAAATGTTAATATTATAAATAAAGATGCTAAAGATATAATAAATGATTATGAAACAGATACTTTTGATTTAATAACATGTAATCCTCCATATTTTAAATATGAAAATACTAGTATTATTAATAAAAATGATGTAAAATCAATTGCTAGGCACGAAATTAGTATAAATATAGATGATATAATGAAATTAGCAAAAAAGTTACTTAAAAATGGTGGATCAATATGTATAGTTCATAGAACAAATCGCTTTTTTGAAATAATTGATTCTATGAAAAAAAATAATATTGAACCTAAAAGAATTAGATTTGTTTATCCTAAGAAAGATAAAGAATCAAATTTAGTATTAATAGATGGTAGAAAAAATGGAAAACCAGGATTAAAACTATTAAGTCCTTTAATTGTGCATAACAGTGATGGAAGTTATACACAAGAAGTATTAAAAATGTTTGGGAAGTGATTTTAATGATTCAAAGAAGTTATAAAGAATCAAAATTTGGAAAACTATATTTGATTCCAACTCCAATTGGAAATTTAAATGATATTACTTTAAGAGCAATAGAAACATTAAAGCAAGTTGATATTGTTTATGCAGAAGATACTCGTGAGACAATAAAATTATTAAAAGGACTCGAAATAAATAAAAAAGTAGAATCCTGTCACAAGTATACTGAAATGATGCATAAAGATAAAATTGTTAATTTATTACAAGATGGTAAAAATATAGGGTATGTTACAGATAGAGGGACACCTCTAATAAGTGATCCAGGAAATATAATAGTTGATGCTTGTATTAATTCTAATATTGATGTAATATCATTGCCTGGACCAAATGCTTTATTACCAGCTATTAATATGTCTGGCTTAAGTAATGAAAAATTTTTGTTTTATGGCTTTTTAAATTCAAAAAAATCAATTGCCAAAAAGGAATTAATTAAATTAAAAGATAATAGATTTACTTTAATATTTTATGAATCTCCATTTAGAATTAAAGAAACGCTAAAAATTATGTTTGATATTTTTGGAAATAGAAAAGCAGCAATAGTTAGAGAAATATCTAAGTTGTATGAAGAAGTTAATAGAGATTATATTGAGAATTTAATTGAATCATGTGATAATATTAAAGGAGAGATAGTATTAGTTGTTGAAGGTAATAATGAAGAAGTTCAAGAAGAATTAGATTATAAAAAACTTGTTAACAATTTAATTGATAAAGGGTATACTAAGAGAGATGCAATAAAGAAAATATCTAATGATTATAATATTAGTAAAAATATGATATATAATATAGTAAAGGAGTAGTTATGAAGTTAATAGTAGGTTTAGGTAATCCTGATTTAAAATATAATTATACTAGACATAATAGTGGATTTATGGCTATTGATTTTTATGTGCAAGAAAATAATTTGCAATATAAAAAGAAATTTAATGGATTATATGCTGAACATATTATTAACAATGAAAAAGTAATACTTTTGAAACCACAAACTTACATGAATTTATCTGGTGAATGTGTTATTAAGTTTATGAATTATTATAACTTGAATTTAAAAGATTTACTTGTTATATATGATGATGTAGATTTTGAAGTAGGAACTTTCAAAATTAAAAGAGATGGAAGTTCTGGAGGACATAATGGAATTCAAAATATAATTAATAATTTAAAGACAGATAATATTCAAAGAGTAAGAATAGGTATATCTAAGAATAATATTCCTTTAATAGATTACGTTTTACAAAAGTTTAGTAAAGAAGATTTAAAAAAGGTGCAAGATATTCTGCCAACTATTAGTGAAGTAATTAATGATTTTATAATACATGATATTGATTATTTAATGTCTAAATATAATGGTATTAGTAATGAAGAATGAATTATATTTAGAATTATTTGATAAGGATATTTTAAAGTATAAAAGAATATCTATTAGTAAGAATGAAATATATAATGAATTATTATTATATTTCTTTTTTGTATCTAAAAAATCTCTTTTAATTGTCGTACCTACATTGAATGAGGCTACTGATTTATTTAATGAGTTAAAAAATTATACTGACAGTGTTTTTTTGTTTCCAGAAGATGATTTAATGAGCAAAAAAGCGATAGCTTCCTCTCCTGAATTACTATTTATGAGAGTAAATATATTAAATAGATTTAATGATGACACTAAGAAGATAGTTATAGTTCATTTAAATAGTTTTATTAAAAAATTACCAAATAAAAATCTATATGTTAATAATAAAATTAATCTTAAAGTTGGAGATAAAATTAATAGAACTGACTTAATAAATAAATTAGTAGAAAATGGATATAAAAAAGAAAGTGTAGTCTATAATATTTCTGATTATGCAGTTAGAGGTTTCGTTATTGATATTTATCCTATAGAAGAAGACAATCCAGTTAGAATTGAGTTTTTTGATGATGAAATTGAAAAAATAAAACATTTTGATATAGTAAGTCAAAAATCAATAGATGAAATAGATAATATTTCAATTGGAACAATCAAAGATGATTTTGGCGATAATAATTCATCAATAAGAGATTATCTAAGGGATTCAATTACTATACTTAGTAATTATAATCAAATACTTGAGCAAGAAAAAATGTTAAAACCACAAATCAAGTATTTAGAATTAGAAAATGAATTATTCAGAGTAAAAGACTTAGTAGACGAAAATGATGTATATTTTGATACTATTAACAATAAGAATTGTGATATTAATATAGAAGCTCTATCTATAGAAAAATATGATTCTAATAAAGATAAATTTATAAATGATATTGTAAAGAATAATGGTATTCTATACAGTAAAAATGAAAAATTAAATAATGCTATTAAAAATGTAAACAAAAATATTAAAATTAAAAAAAGCACATTAAATCATGGATTTATATATAAAAATAAGTATTATTATTCAGAATTTGATTTATTTGACACATATTCTAGAAAAGAATTAATTAAAGAAAAGTCTTTAGGAGACAAGATATTGTCAATTGATGGTATTAATATTGGTGATTATGTTGTACATAGAAAATCTGGTATTGGTATTTATAAAGGAATAACTACTATTGAAAAAAATGGTATGAAAAGAGACTATATATTAATTCAATATAAAGGTAATGATAGATTATATATGCCTGTTGAAGATATATCTAAACTATATAAATATACTGCTAAAGAAGGAGCAAGACCAACTATTAATAAATTAAATAGTATTGAGTGGACTAAGACTAAGTTAAGAATTAAAGAAAGAATTAAAAATATAACTGATGAATTATTAAAGATATATAAAGAAAGAAATAAAGCAACTATTGAACCATTCAAGAAAGATGATGAAAATCAATTATTATTTGAAAGTGAATTTGAATATACTGAAACAGCTGATCAATTAAAAGTAATAGATGAAATCAAAAGAGATTTAGAAAAACCAAGGCCAATGGAAAGACTATTGTGTGGAGATGTTGGCTATGGTAAAACTGAAGTAATCTTTAGAGCTATATTTAAAACTATTTTAAATGGTAAACAAGTAGCGTATTTGTGTCCTACTACATTATTATCACATCAACAGTATGATTCAGCTAAAATAAGATTTAAGAATTATGGAGTTAATATTGAATTAATAAATAGACATTTTACTAACAAACAAGTTCAAGAAAAATTAAAGAGATTAAAAGAAGGAAAAGTAGATTTAATAATTGGAACACATAGATTATTAAGTAAAGATGTAATATTTAAAGATTTAGGGTTGCTTGTTATAGATGAAGAACATAGATTTGGAGTTGAGCAAAAAGAGAAAATTAAAAAAATGAAGTCTAATGTTCATGTATTATCTGTTTCTGCAACTCCAATACCAAGAAGTTTACAAATGTCTCTTGTTGGTATTAGAGATTTATCATTAATAGAAAGTGCTCCTGAGAATAGATATCCTGTATCAACATATGTTATTGAATATAATGAAATGTTAATAAGAGAATCTATATTAAAGGAGATGTCTAGAAATGGACAGTCATTTATTCTGTATAATAATATTACTAATATGGAAGAATTAGTAAACAAGTATAAAAAACTTATTCCCGAAGCAAGAATTTGTTATGCTCATGGGAAAATGAAGAAAGATGAAATGCAAGATATCATATATGATTTTACTAACAAGAAATATGATGTTTTAGTAAGTACTACTATTATTGAAAATGGTATTGATATTCCAAATGCTAATACAATAATTGTTATTGACAGTGATAAATTTGGTTTAAGTCAGTTATATCAAATAAGAGGAAGAGTTGGTAGAAGTAATAGAATTGCATATGCATATCTAATGTATAAGAAAGAAAAAGTTTTAAATACAACTGCTATTAAGAGACTTGATGCTATAAAAGAGTTTACCGAACTTGGTAGTGGATATAAAATATCTATGAGAGATTTAGCAATTAGAGGGGCAGGAGATATTCTTGGAAGAGAACAGGCAGGATATATTGATTCTGTTGGTGTTAATATGTATTTAGATCTTATAAATGAAGAAGTAAATGGTATAGATTTAGATGATGATAATAATACTAATGATGTAATACCAATAGATGTAGAAACGCATATTGGAAAAGAATATACAGATGAAAATTCAATTATTATAGAGTTACATAAGAAGATTAATGGTATAACAAATAAAAAGGAATTAAAAGAAGTATTATCTGAGATAAGGGATAGATTTGGTATGACTAATCATTCTTTAGAATTGTATGCTCATGAAAAATATTTGGAAAAATTATTAATGATTACAAATATAAAACTAATAGAGAATGATAATTTAAAAAGTATCCTAAGAATTAAAAAAGAGGTTTTTGATGATATAAATATAGAAAAACTATTTGTTGAATCTACTAAAATAACTACAAAATTTAATTTTCAATATAAGAATAATGCAATTAATATTACTTTATTAAAAGCAAGTTTAGATAAAAACTATATTTATTATTTAGAGAGTTTATTAGAGTTAGTATATTCTATGAAGTTTAATGTATAAAAAATAATAATAAATTCACAATAATATTAGGTGATTTATTTGCAAAATACAGGTATAGTTAGAAAGATTGATGATTTAGGTAGAATTGTACTACCTAAAGAATTAAGAAAAACTTTAAATATAAACTCTGGTGATGATTTTCAAATAGCAATTGATAATGAAAGAATAATATTAGAAAAATTTTCAAAATTAGAAAGTTATGAAGATACTATTTTAAAAATTATCAATTGTTTTTCATGTGTTACAAATTATACAATTTATGTGACTATAAATGATGAGATTATTAATAATAAATTAAAAGTATCTAATATTATTTCTAATATAATCAAATCTAGAAAAATATATATTAATGAAAGAATAGATAAGAATATTTTAAATAATAGTTTAATAGTGGAAGGTAAAATGATAATATTACCAATCGTGATTAATAGTGATTTAATGGGATCAATTATTATAATTGGTAATGATTACATTAAGGTATTAGAAAGTTATGCTAAAATTATATATAATTTAATTAAAAAAATTATAGTTAATGACTAATAAATATATTATAATATTTTATGAGGTGGATTATGATAGATACACATGCTCATATATATAGTGAATATTATGATGATATTGATGATTTAGTAAAGTATTTAAAAAGTAATAATATTAGGTATGTAATAAATGCATCTACTTGTTACAGTAATGCTTTAGAGGTTATTGAGTTATCAAAAAAATATGATAATTTTTTATTACCTGCTGTTGGTATTCATCCAGAAGAGTTGGATAATGAAAGTATAGAAAAGATAGAGGATTTAATTAAGAATAATAAAGTATATGCTATTGGTGAAATAGGTCTTGATTATTATTGGAATAAAGAGAATAAAGATATACAAAAAGAGTATTTTATTAAACAAATAGAGTTGGCTAAAAAGTATAGTTTACCTATTATTGTTCACTCAAGAGATTCTATTCAAGATTGTTTTGATATTTTGAAAAGTAGTAAGGTAAAGGGAGTAATTCATTGCTTTAGTGGAAGTATTGAAATGGCTCGTGAGTTTATTAAATGTGGATATAAACTGGGTATTGGTGGAGTATTAACTTTTAAGAATTCTAGGTTATATGAAGTAATAGAAAAGATAGATTTAAAAGATATTGTTTTAGAAACGGATAGTCCATATTTATCACCTGAACCTTATAGGGGGAAACAAAATAATCCGTATAACGTCTATTTTGTAGCTAAAAGAATTGCTGAAATAAAGAATGTTAGTATAGAAGAAGTAATAGATATTACTACTAAGAATGCACTAGAGCTTTTTGACATTTAAAATACTATATTATATAATTTTCTTAGGAGTATTTATGAAGCAGTATATTAGAAGTAGAGTCATAATGACTATTGAATTTATTATTGTTTTATTAGTTGTTTTTTTAGTTAATAAAGAGTCATATAATGTCTTTTCTCTTTCTATTGTTACAAATGCTAGTTATGGTAAAAATGTAGATATTAAAACTATTAGAGAAAATCAAAAAGATTTATATTCTCAAGGTATAGAAAATCCTATATATACATTTGTTGGAGAGTTGACTGGTTATTCAGGTGATTGTCCATTATGTTCTGGATATTTAGCTTGTCCACCTAGAACTAATGTGCTTAAAGAAGGAATATATTTTAATGATTCAACTTATGGAACTGTTAGAATAGTTGCAAGTAGTAAGAAGTATCCTTGTGGTACAATTTTAAGATTTAAAGTTAGTAAGTTATCAAGTGAACCAATTACAGCTATTGTTCTTGATCGTGGTGTTAGTGGAAATGTTATAGATTTATTAACTGAGAATGAAACTTTTGCTCTTAAAAAAGTAGGTAGAGTTAGAAATTTAAGTTTTGAAGTAATAAGAGAAGGATGGAAAAAATGAGTTTTGATTATAAAAAATCATTAGGGCAAAATTTTTTAAAAGATAAGAATATAATTAATAAAATAGTTAGTTCAATTAGTCCTTCTAAAAATGATTTAATAATAGAGATTGGTCCTGGAGATGGGTCATTAACTAAAGAGTTGGTTAACAAGAATTGTGATCTATTATGTTTTGAAATAGATGAAAGATTAAGAGATAAATTAAATAGTATTAAATCTAATAGTGACTTTAATATCGTTTTTAAGGATTTTTTAAAAGTTGATCTAAATGAATATATAAGTAAAAAATATAATCATTTGTATTTTGTTGGTAATTTACCATATTATATAACTACAGCTATAATTAATAAGATAGTTAATGAATCAAGTCCTTATGAAATAACTATTATGATTCAAAAGGAAGTTGCTAATAGATATATGGCTAAACCATGTTCAAGAGATTATGGTTCTATATCTGTATTTCTTCAGTATTATTTTGATATTTATAAGGTATGTGATGTATCTAAAAAATGTTTTGAGCCAATTCCTAAAGTAGATAGTATGGTTATTAAATTAAAGAATAAAAATAAGAAAGAAGTAAAAATAGATTTGTTTAATAAATTTGTAAGAGATTCATTTAAACATAAAAGGAAAAACCTAAGAAATAATTTAATGAGTTATGATCTTAATAAAATAGAAGTATTATTAAAAGAAATTGGGAAGAGTTTAACTAATAGAGCTGAAGAGCTAAGTGTTGATGATTTTATATATATTGTTAATAGACTTTAATAGTCTATTTTTTTTGTTTCATAATATATTTTAATAGGGGTTATTATGTTTAAAATTGGAGATTATGTTACTAGAAAGAAATATAATAATGATGTCTTATTTAGAATTAAAGATATAAAGGGTAATCTAATAATATTATGTGGTGTTGATATTAGATTATATGCTGATAGTTTTGAAGATGATTTGGTATTAGCAACTATTAGTAAAAAAAAAGAAGAATATGAGTGTATTAGATCTTTAAATATTAGTGATTGTTTTTACATACCAGGTATTATTCTTCACATTGATAGTGATAAAGAATATTTAGATAAGTGTTTAAAATATTATAAACAGCAGAATGTGAAGTGTTTTGGATATGTGTATAAGGAAAGTGAATATTCTAGTGTAATAGGTAAATTAATACTAAAACATAATCCAAATATATTAGTTGTTACTGGGCATGATGCTTATTATAAAAAGAAAAATGAGTATAAGAATAGTAAGTATTTTGAATTGTGTGTTAAGGAAGCAAGAATTGTTAGCCCTAACATAATAATAGTTGCAGGTGCATGTCAAAGTGACTTTAAAACATTAATTAAATGTGGTTCTACTTATGCATCAAGTCCAGCTCATATAAATATACATGCGCTAGATCCAGCAATTATTGCTTCTTTTGTAGCGCTTAGTGATAAAAACAAGATTATTAATTTGGATGAAATATTATCTAAAACAAAGTATGGTCCAGATGGTATTGGTGGAATTGAATCTTATGGTGTAATGTTAACGGGTAGACCAAGAAAGGAAATATTTTGAATATTAATTTAATTAAGAAAAAGATTATTAATTACAAAGATAATAAGTTAAAGATAAAAGTAAATTTAGGTAGAAATAAAAGTGAATATTTAGAGGGGCAAATTGATAAAATATATAATAATATTTTCACTATAAATACTAATAAAGGAATAAGGTGTTTTTCATATGCAGATGTTGCGACAAAAGTAGTAATTATTAATAGATTTTAAAACAAAAAAATTATTGATATTTGTAAAATAATATATTATAATTAAGATAACTAAGATTTAAGGAGGTACTAATATGGAGATTACATCAGTTGACGTTAAAAAAGTTAATAGAGATGGTTCTTTAAGAGGGTTTGCTTCAATTGTTATTGATGATGCTGTAGCAATTCATGACATTAAGATTTGTGAAGGAGATACTGGGTTATATATGAGAATGCCTAGTCGTGAACTTCCTACTGGAAAAAGAAAAGATATTGCTCATCCAATTAATCAAGAAGTTAGAACTGCTATTCAAGATGCAATAATCAAAAAATATGAAAGTCTAGAAGACGAAGAAAAAGAATCTGAAGAAGAATAATAAAAATAATCAATGTAAATTGATTATTTTTTTCATATTAAATATTTTATTTCATATATTTTAATAGGAGGATATATGGATAAGAATAAGGAATTATTTGAAGCAATTAATCACAAAGTAACTATTAATGAAAGAAAGAATATTACTTTAAGTGGTATTAAGAAAATAAATAGTTTTGATGAAAATGAGTTTTTTATTGATAGTATAATGGGACCTATTATAATTAAGGGAAAGAATTTAGAATTGTTAAAATTAGATACTTTTCAAGGCAATTTATCAATAAAAGGTAATATTAATTCAGTTGATTATTTAGAAGATAGTAAGAAAGTAAAAGCAGATAATATAATGGCAAGATTATTTAAATGATAGACTTAGATGAGCAAATACTATCTTTCGTTGTTTCTTTTTCTTATGGTATAGTATGTTCTTTACTTTACATTAATTTTAATTCTTTTTTTTATTATAACGGAGCAATATATAATTTTTTTAACTCTTTTTTATTTTGTTTGTGTGTAATAATTATATATTTTAAATTACTATATATTATTAGTGATGGAGTGTGTAATATATATTTTATTCTAGTTTTCTTTTTTAGCTTTTTAACTTTTTGTAAAATATTTACAAATAAAATGTCAAAATAATGAAACTTAATTGTATTTGTTGTTTTCTATGCTATATAATTTAATATAGAAAATGGTGGAATATGAAAAAAATGAGTAGAAAGACAAAATTTAGAGTGACATTTTTAGGTATTAGTCTTATAATAGCTATTGTGTTTTGTGTGTCTTCATCTTTTTCATACATTTCACAAGTTATTAAAACTAAAAATCAATTAAAAGAACTAAAGATGACTTATAATGAAAAACTTGAAGATGAAGAAAATTTAAAGGAAGAAATTAACAAGTTACAAGATCCTGAATATATGGCAAAATATGCTAGAGAAAAATATTTATATTCAAAGAAAGATGAAATAATTATTAAGATTGAAGACTAGAAAGGCAATTAAATGCAGGAAGTATATAATTTTATAAAAAATGACATTGGATTAAAACCAGCAGATGCGATTGTTGTAGGTGTTTCTGGTGGTCCAGATTCAATGGCTTTGTTATATTTATTAAAAACTTTAAAAAAAGAATTAGATATTAGAATCATTTGTGCACATGTTAATCATAATAAAAGAGAAGAGAGTTCTGTTGAAGAGTCTTATGTGAAAGATTATTGTAAGAAGAATGATATTCTTTTTGAGTGTATTAAAATTGAAAGATGGGGAGACGACAATTTCGAAAATGAAGCTAGAAGTATTAGATATAAATTCTTTGAGGAATTAATTGAAAACTATAATGCTAAGTTTTTAATGACTGCTCATCACGCCGATGATTTAATTGAAACAATTCTTATGAGAATTGTAAGGGGATCTACTTTAAAGGGATATAGTGGTTTTTCCAAAGTAGTTTCTAAAGAAGGATATAAGATTATTAGACCTTTTATTAATGTAACTAAAGATGAAATTATGAAGTATAATGAAGAAAATAACATTAAATATTTTATTGATTCATCTAACAACGAAGATAAACATACTAGAAACAGATATAGACATGTAGTTCTTCCTTTTTTAAAAAAGGAAAATCCAAATGTTCATAAAAAGTTTATTAAATTTAGTGAAACATTAATCGAAAATAGTAAGTATATTGATAAAGAAGCAGATAGAATGTTTAATAAGGTTATTCATAATGGAATACTTTATGTTGATAGATTTTTAGAATTAGAGCATGTTATTCAAACTAAGATCATTTATAATATCTTAGAAAGAATTTATGGTGATGATTTATTAATAATTGGAGATGTTCATGTAGATTTAATTTTTGATTTAATTTATTCTAATAAATCTAATAGTGTTGTTCATCTACCAAATAGTATTGTTGTTATTAAAGCATATAATGAAATTAGTTTTGGTTATGATGATGATAAACATGAAGAATATGAAATTGAAATATCAGAGTTAGTTAATTTACCTAGTGGTAAAATAATTGAAGTTGTAAGTGATAGTAATGATACATCTAACAATACTATTAGAATTAATAGTAAGGATGTTAAACTTCCTTTATATGTTAGAAATAGAAGAGATGGAGATAGAATGCTTGTTAAGGGTATGAATGGAAGCAAAAAGATAAGTGATATTTTTATTGATGAGAAAGTAAGAGCATCTGATAGAGATGTATGGCCAGTAGTGCTTGATTCACAAGATAATATTATATGGTTACCAGGGTTAAAAAAATCAAAACTTGATAGAAAAATTAATGAAGATTATGATATAATATTAAGGTATTATTAGAAAGGACGGATTTTATGAATATTAAAAGAAGTAAAAGAAGCATGATTTTCATGCCATATATATTACTAGCTTTAGTTGTAATAGGGTCATATTTATTTCTTACTACTATGAATACTGAAATTCACGAATTAAATTATAATGAATTAACAGTACAAATTAAGAATGATAATGTAGAAGAATTAAATGTAACTCCTAGAAATGCTTCTGGTGTATATATTGTAACTGGTAAATTAAAAGAATATAAAAAGGGAGAAACATTTAAATCAACAGTACCATTTACTGATACAGTTATTTCATCAATTTATGAACTTGCGAGTGAACATAATTTGAAAGTTACTACAAATACTAATCCTGAGAATAGTACATGGTTAAATGTTGTTATTAATTTATTACCTATTGTAATATTTGGAGTATTATTATACTTAATGTTGTCTAAACTGGGTAATAATGGAAAGGGAACTTTTGACTTTGGTAAAAGTAGAGCTAAACTTTCAGAAGAGGGTGGAACTAAAACTTTTAAAGATGTTGCTGGCTTAAAAGAAGAAAAAGAAGAAGTACAAGAATTAATAGATTTTTTAAAGAATCCAAAGAAATTTACTAAAATGGGGGCTAGAATTCCAAAAGGAGTTTTATTAGTTGGTCCTCCTGGTACTGGAAAAACATTACTTGCTAAAGCAGTTGCTGGTGAAGCAAAAGTGCCATTCTTTTATATAAGTGGTTCTGATTTTGTGGAATTATTTGTAGGTGTTGGTGCTAGTCGTGTTAGAGATATGTTTAAACAAGCTAAACAAACTGCTCCATGTTTAATCTTTATAGATGAAATAGATGCAGTTGGACGTGAAAGAGGAACTGGTCTTGGTGGTGGACATGATGAAAGAGAACAAACATTAAATCAATTACTATCTGAAATGGATGGTTTTGGTGAAAAT
>JAEEGL013027810.1_pt1 | contig 17913 bp, 12 predicted proteins | sample 9134231 | NCBI WGS metagenome assembly JAEEGL01 (sample SAMN16246548, study PRJNA631951) | gut metagenome | biome: gut microbiome; feature: rumen; material: fiber-attached | host: Bos | place: Iran: Karaj | collected 2018-10 | reverse complement strand
GATTATGCTTTTCGTGCCAACTTAGAAAAAACATATAAATATAATTTTTCTCCCTTAATGCTTGCTGCTACATATAACAGAAATCCCCAAATGATAGATTTGCTTCTAGATTCTGGAGCAGATAAGAATTTAACTGATTCTCTAGGGCGAAATGCTCTGGAATTAGCTGTTTATTACAATCACAATAGTAAAATAGCAACTAAATTGATTGAAAGAGGTCTTTACAATAACAGAAAGTCTGAATACAGCGAACCTTTAATACATCTTGCCGTAATAAAAAATGATTATGATTTGGTAAAAACTTTATTAGAACATAATACAAATTTATTCCAGAAAACTTTTTCCGGGAAAGATTTAATCACAATTATTGCCGAATATTGTAGAGATGTTAGAATTGCTAAATTACTCTTCAATTCAGGATTGAAAATTTCAGACAAATACATATTAAAAACAGTCTTAGAAAAAAATCATAGTGATGTAATTTCTTTTATTTTTGATGAAGCTTATAAAAATCAAGAATTAAAGAAGAATAAAAATATCTGGTCTGAATTACTATTAATTGCTATTCGTAATAATTCTAGCTTAGATACAGTAATAAAAAAATTAATAGAAATGGGTGCAGACCCAAATTATAAGAGTAATTCCGGTAAAAACTCTTTTTTGCTTGCTGTTCAATACTATAAGAACAATAAAATCTATCATCTGTTAGAACAAGCTGGTGCAGACATTTATGCCAAGGATGAACATGAAAAAAATGCATTCAGACTGGCAGTTAATAGCAATAACATAAAATTAGCAGAAGCTCTGTTAGTGAATTATAAATACGATGTTTATTCCAAAGATAATTTAGGGCGAAATGCTATTTGGGATTGGTATGATAATTCAAGTGATTTTTATTATAACTTAGCTGTATTGGATTTTTTACTGAATATCGGCCATGATATCAATTCTACTGATGATACTTTTGGCGATACACTTCTATTAAAGGCTGCTTCTGATGTTAGAAATTTTCAACTGCTGGAATATTTATTAAAAAAAGGGGCAAACTTAGAGGTAAAAAACAAATATGGTGATACTGCATTGATGAGAACAGCTAAAAGAGATGGTCTGAATTGTAACTTTTTTGCTCTAATTAAAGCAGGAGCAAATATAAATGTTTCAGATAATTACGGAACTTCTTTACTCTCTTCTTTATTATATCGTGAGAAAGAAATTTTTTCTTATTATCTATATTCCAAGAGCAGCAAAAGTTTTCCCTGGTATTTATTGTATGTAATAAACTATAACCTTTTCGAAAAACAAAATGATAAAGATTTCTGCGACAGTGAAGAACAAAAATAAAACTTGAAAGTCTAAAACAAACTAATTATTTACTAATATCTTTAAAAACGATATAATATTTTGCAGTCTATGCTGAAAATCTCTAACTTTCCAATAATAAGGATTAAAATGAAACCATCTGCAAATAGTTTTACTCTCTTAATAATTGTTTCAATTATAATAATGCAGGTTTTTTTTTGTGGCTGTGGAAGCAGTGGCGGCGGTAATTCCGAAAACACCGATACAACCTATACCATATCAGGTAGAGTTATGTTGCCTGAAGTTTCTCAATCTCTCCGCTTAAGCCAGATTTCGTTAGAGAAAACAACTGTTAGATTAGAACAACAACCAGCTATTTATGCTACTTGCGATAAAGATGGCTATTTTAAACTAATCGTTCCAAAAGTTTATGATTCAATTAACCTTATTGCATTTAATGGAAACTTAGGCTTAGACAACTTTTATCTACAGAAATCAGATACGATACCTTTATCTAACGAAACAAGCATTAATGCTGGCAAAATTAAACTAGCAAAATGTAAAAATACTTTTTCTATTAAAATTAAAGACAAATATAATAACCCAATAAAATATGCAAAATGCACATTTTGGGGGTTTGAACTATCATCAGATATTAGTGGAATAATTACTTTCCCATTATTTCCTGAAAATATAAAGCAGGTTAAAGCCTCAATCAATGCTGCTGGCTATAAAGAATTAACCAATGACTATTCCGTTTTCTCAAAAGATTGTGGGCCTTGCACCGAAGTTATTTTGCGTTCAATCGACGAAAACAAATCCCCGGTTATTTTAAATTTTGAACCTTTTGATTACGAACCCTTGCCTAATCAGCAGGTTAATCTAACCTTAAATGTTACCGACCCATCAAAAGTTTTAGGCAACAGCTATTCAGTAAGATGGATCTGTACCGACGGAAAACTCTTAAAAACTGATGAACGAAATACAAATACCTGGCAGGCTCCAGCTAATATTGGTTTAGCAACTGTTACTGCGACAATATCTATCGAAGGTTATGAATCAAGTGTATCAGTTGGTTTAGCAGTAGGGAAAAGCCGAACAGTTAACACAAAAATAAATAGTTTTTCACCTAATAAAGCTGCTGCCGGTCAAACTCTAACAATAAATGGCATTGGATTCGGCATCAACAAAGGCGAAGTTTATTTTATAGGCGGTGGAGGACAGGTTTTATCATGGTCTGACACCCAAATAAAAGTTATCGTTCCAGATACCGCTGAAACAGGCAAAATCACAATAAAAACAGGTAATAAAACATTAACAAGCGAAGAAGAATTTACTTGTATTGATTATAATATTACATTAAGTGTCAAATACGGTGTTCCAGGAACTGAAGTCAGCATAACTGGTTACGGATTCGGCGATACAAAAGCAGAAAACTCAGAAATACTCTACTACGACGAAAAGATAAATAACATAGTATCTTGGTCAAATAGACTTATCAAATTTAAAGTTGAAGAATTAACTGGCGCAATGCCTCATACTGCCAATCTCGACTTGATTATCAGAGGAAGGAAGCGTTCCTTAGGTGATTTTACAGTATCTTACATAAAGAGTATTTCTCCAGAAGAAGCTAACCATTTTACTTACGAATCAGAAATAGAAAAGACACTGATAACCATAACCGGTGCTGGTTTCGGTGACACAAATGAAGATGAAAACGGAACAGCCAAGAGCAGTGTCAGATTCTTGAGTTACGGAGATAATAATACAAAAGAGTATATCGATGCTGAAATCAGCTCCTGGTCAGATAATGAAATAGAAGTATATCTGCCTTCAAAAGCTCAGACCGGCAACATTATTCTAAAAATCAATGATTACGAAATACAGGGCCCACTTTTCACCGTAATTCCTCCAAACGGATATTCAGAACTTGAATCTGCCCGATTCAGCGATAAAATAGATGTTTCAAAATCTCTTATCACAGGTGTAATAGTAAAAGACAACGATTTGATATACCTCTGTGACCCAGAAAATAACAGACTCTGGTATCTTGAAAACGATGAATACAACTACATTCTAACAACTGATGCGACAAATATTTACAAGCCTTATACAGGTGCGTTAACTAGTGATGGAGACATCATTTTATCTGATTGGGAGAACAAAACCATTATTAAACTTGTTGACGGTACCATAGCTCAAAAATCAAGCTATGTTTTTAACGGTTCGCCTATGGGAATCTGCATTAGTCCATCGACAGGCAATATTTATGTAGCAGATTCCGGCGCAGATAAAATAGTCATATTTGATGAAAACCTTGTTTGCATTGGCTCATTCGGTACTACAGGCATAGGAAACGGACAGTTTTCAAGTCCTTATGGAGTTTGTCTGAACCCCACAGAAACAGCAATTTTTGTTGCAGACAAAGACAATTACCGAGTTCAACAATTCAACATCAGTTCTGATTCCAGTGGGAACAAAGAATATAAGTTTAATTGCTGGTATGGTTCTTATAATGGTTCCAACGGCAAACATGCAGATGGAAATGAATTTGGTGAAAGCAGCGATAATGATTTGGGCTTTGAAGCCCCAACTTCTGTGGCCTGTGATGGTACATACCTTTATGTGGCCGATTCTGTCAGAAACGATATTCAAAAAATCCATTTAACCAATATAACTAGCCAGATCTTGGGGGAAGAAGGAAACGGAACTTTTCAATTTATGGCACCTTCCGACCTGAAGCTGTTTGATACGAATATGTATATTGCAGACAGTGAAAATCACAGAATGCAGATTATCAGTAAAACTGGTAATTTTGTCAGTCAGCAGAAACCAGAAATTTCAGGTGTTAATGTCAGTTTCTTAGGAATATCATTAAACAAAGATAAAGATTCTATTTACATAGTAGATACCAGCGATTGTTCTATTTCTAAATTCGACACTTATGGAACCTTCGAAAAAAAGATAGGTTCCAAAGGCTATGGAGCAGGTCAGCTTCTTAATCCATCTGATGTTTTACTAGACAAAGAAGACAATATTTGGGTAGCAGATACAGGCAACAAAAGATTAGTCATGTTCCCTTCAGATGGCAGTGAAGCCAAAAGTTTCGGCACAGGTGGCAGCGGAACAGGTCAGTTTAAATCACCTCAAAGACTTGCCTGCGATTCAAACGGCAATATATTTGTCAGCGATTTAGATAATAACTTAGTTCTCAAGTTCAATAAATCTGGAGAATATTTATTTTCTATCGGACAATCTGAATTGAAAGAACCTATGGGATTAGTTGTTGACTCTAATGACAACTTATATGTTTGTGATGCTGGCAATCACCGAGTTTGCAAATATGATGCAAACAATCAGTTTGAAGGATGGTTTGGGTTAGCTAAAGGTCAAGAAGCTGGCGGCTGGCATGAAGCAGATGAAAAATCAGAAGGAGATTCAGGCAGTTCTCCATGTCAATTTATAGCTCCAGCTTACTTAGATATTGATAATTCAAATTGTTTATATGTTGTAGATTATGGCAACAATAGAATTCAAAAACTAGATACTCAAAACACAGGAGTTTTAGGTGGTCATATCTGCACAATTGATGTAGATTCTGATGTTTACGGTTTAGCCCTAGACGACAAAGATTGCTTCTTTATTACAACAAATTCATTCGTAAGAAAGTATGTTCCAACTCCATAAATTATGAACCAAAAAATAAAGATATTAATTAATTCTATAGCTATTATACTAATAGTCACTTTTGTTGGCTTTGGTATTGTATTTCTAAGAGAAACATTAAATTATCAGCAGAACGTAGAAACAAAGTTTCTGAACTCAACTCGCGAAAAACTAAAAAAAGCCGTTACCCAACCTAATCTAAACCAAATAGTTGAAGAAGGCGGAAAAACTTTTAAAAACTTTCTAGCTTCTCTTAATATCGCAGATAATTCTTATGCTTTTACTATAAATAATGAGAAAAAATATAAAATATCTAATAATCTATTAGATATTAATGGAGAAATAGATATAGCTTCATCAAGTTATTGTGACGAACTGAATAAATTTTCTGATGTTATCTCACAAAATGAATCTGCTAAATTTGAAATTTTTTCAGAAAAAAGCCAAGAAGACCTTTATTGCTTTATAGAAAAAATACCTAATTCAAAATGGTTCTTAGCTGTAATTGTTTTAAAAGATAGCATTATAATGCAAACTATAAAGGAAAAAAAGAATCTTTTCATCGCGACAACATTTTTTATATTTGCTTTAACTATATTAATCGGTTATCTAGGTTGCCTTTTCCCTAAGACTATAGAAAAGAAACTTTGGTATTCAACCTCTTTTGTATCAGTAATTCTAGTATTAGGAACCTGCCTATTATGTATAAATTCCAATTTAAGAAAAGATTATGAATATCCTGATGAAATAGCTTTAACTAATAATAATATTATTAAAGGTTTCTTGGATCAGTATGACCAAACTCTTATCAAAATGAATAGAAAACCAATAAAAAGAGTTAAAGTCGGAGTTTATATAAAAGATGTTGAATTGGTTTCCAGCACTAAAGTAAATTTCACTGGTTTCTTATGGCAAAAATTATCGAAAGAACAAGTCGGTATAGAAAAAGAAGGTTTTTTATTCTCAGACGCAAATGCAACAGAAATAACAGATACCTATGAAAACGATACCCCAGACGGGGGAAAAATTCATGGCTGGTTTTTTACTACAACAACAAAAGCAACTGTAAAAGGAGATTTGTATCCATTTGATGTAGAAGCCATTTGGTTAAGATTAACATCTATTAATTTTTCAGATCAGGTCATATATGTTCCTGCTACAGAAGATTATGACAATATTGAACCCTCTCAATTACCAGGAATTTATGATGATGTAGAAATACCAGGCTGGGAAATCAACAAATCTTATTTTAGCTATGTAAAAGAAAAACTTAAAACAAATTTTGGAGTTTTCAAAGCCAAAAAAGGTTCTATAATAATTCCTGAACTCTATTACAATATAGTTATCAGACGTTCTTTTATTGGACCTTTTATAGGAATAGTCCTGCCAATATTCGTTACTCTTGTTATGGTTTTCATTCTTCTTCTGACTTGTTCTAATAACGAAGAAAAAACAGATAAATTAGGTTTCTCAGCCGGAGCTATATTAGCGAGCACAGCAGCTTTGTTCTTTGTAATTATTGTTGAACAAAATGACCTAAGATCAACATTAGCTTCAAATGGCATTATATACATGGATATCTATTATTTTGTCACCTATCTTGAATTTATGATAGTCAATATTGATTCTGTTTTGCTCTGCTTCCCTGAAAAATTTAAATGGATAGCCTGGAAAGACAATATTCTAGTTAAATGCACATTCTGGCCAACGGTTACTCTAATTATCTTCCTTGCTACCCTATTCTTCTTTTTCCCACATCAAGGATAAAAAAATAAAAAAAAGATTTTCTAAACACTTGCGCTTTTTCAAAGTATGGGTATAATTAGAATCAAAGGGTGAGGGTACACCCTATAAGTATTAAAAAGATTCATAAGCACTTTCGGGTAGGTCTGTGCCTGTGATTCGGGTTTATCGGATGATTTTTTTCGGGTAAATCATTTAAACAGGAGTCTAATTATTTATGAAGAACAACACTAATAAGACCATTAGTAAAATGTTGTGTGTAGCTCTTCTCGCAAGCATGGTAGCAGAAGCTCCTCTTATGGCAGCTACTTCTAACCAGATCGCTGTAAATGTTAACGGTCAGACTGTTAATGTAACCCCAGGTCAGTGGGTTACTGTTAACAATGGCGGAACTACAGCCAGCTACAATGTTCGCTACGTTAACGGCAAAGCAGTTGCTCTCGATGTTAAGCAGTACACTAGCCTTGTATTAGGTGAAACTGCTGGTGCAACCGCAGCTAGCAATGTAGCAGCAGCTCAAACTACACAAGCAGCAGCTCAGTCTTCTACTGCAGCTCAGGCAGCAGATGTTTCTGCTACTTCTGGTGCTAAGTCTGGTAGCTGGATTAAAAACGAACTTGCTGAATACGGCAGCAACATTAAAAATAGCTTCAACGCTGGTAAAGAAAGCGGCAACAATTTCGGTACTAAGACTGTTGATACTGTTAAGAACGGCGCTAGCGCTGTAGGTGAAAAAGTTTCTTCTGCTGGTAGCAAAGTTGGTGGCGTTTTCAAATCAATCGGTAGCAAAATCGGTGGCGCTTTAAAGACCGCTAAGGATAAAGTTACTGGTCTCTTCAAGAAGAGTGATAATACTGCTTCTAATGCAAAGGGTTCTTCTGAACAGGCTTCTCAGTCTGGCGAAACTTCTCAGCAGAGTTCTCAGTCTTCTGAACAATCTTCTCAGCAGAGTTCTCAGAGCTCACAGTCTTCTGAACAAGCTTCTCAGGTAACTGAACAGGCTGCTCAGACTACTGAAAATGCTAAAGCTGATGTTAATGCAAAAGGCGAAAAGAAGGGTACTTTAGCTAAGATTAAAGATAAAGCTGTTAATGGTTTAAAAGCTGGTTATGAAACTGGTAAAGCCATGACCAAACAGGGCGTTCAGAACGTAAAAGACAGCTTGAAATCTGGTTTCAGCGCAAAGAACATTCTTATGACCGCTGGTATCACTGTTGCTACTGACCTTGCAACTCAGATTATGCGTGGCGAACAGCCCAGCTTGAAGAAAGCTGTTAAGACTGTATGCTGTGCAGAATTTGCTGGTAGCGTTGTTGGTTCTGTAACTGGTGCTGCTGCTGGTTCATTCTTCACTCCATTCTTATCTGCTATACCAGTTGTTGGTGGTGCTCTCTCAGCTCTTGCTCCAGCATTTGGTTCTATCGTTGGTAGTTCAGTAGGTTCTTACCTTGCTGGCGACCTCAAGAATGGCAGATTCTCAATCAAGAATGCAGTTAAAGCAATTGACTGGGCTGGCGTTGTTGGTCAGACAATCGGTTCTGTTGCTGGTTCTGCTCTCGGTTCTTGCTTAGGTCCTGTTGGCACTATCATCGGCGGTATCGTTGGTGGTTATGTTGGTAACTGGGCTGCTCAGAAACTTAAATCTTGGTTCGGTGGCAAAGGTGAATCTTATGGTTCAATCGGTATGCCAGTTGGTACTTCTACATTGGGTTCTTCTGTAGTTGCTAGCGATGTAACTATCGGTTCTGTTGCTGGTGCTACTACTACTGAAATTCCAGTTGCTATGTCTGCTGAAGTTCCAGTTGAAGAAGTTGCAGTATCTTCTGATGCAGAAACCATGGGTTCTTACAGCTCTGATGTTCAGCTTGCTGAAGCTAAATATCAGGAACTCTACAAGCTTTACAATGAAATGCTCAGCCAGGGTCGTCAGGATGACGCTCTCAAGGTTGCTCAGGAAATGAACAAAGCTAAGAGTGAATACGAATCATTAAAAGCTAAACAATAATAAATTGTAAAAGCATAAGATGATTAAACCGCCTCTGAGAAATCAGAGGCGGTTTTCTATTTCCCTTGTTTTATCTATCTTCTAAATAAACCGAATAACTAGGGCAAACGCAAAAATTTTCCTTAATGATAAGTCTTTTCGCACCTTAAAATGTTTAGGCAGTTTATACGTGAAACTTCTTTTCTCCGAATAAAGACCCGTTCCCTCAAAGATTATTCAAGACTGTTATTAATAGAGATCGCAAGAAGAGAAATGAGTTGAGAAAAATAAACTGTCTACACATTGTCATAAACGTATAGCTTTCAGAGCTAAAGCCCATACGCTATACTTTTTATGACGAATGTGTAGACAATTAATATAATCTAATTCGGGCTAAAAAATTAGTTTTCTTACCCCCCACTCACAATGACATTATGATAACCATGATTAGTAAAGAAAAAGCTTTGCATTTGCCCTAAGCGAATAACAACTTAATCTTGTTAATTTACTCTATATATGTTAAAATTAAAGATAAACTATGTACCTTATCGAGAGTGATAACTAGGTGGATAACAAGAACATTACTATAATAGCTATATGCGTATCGTTAATGTTATTAACGCTAGTTTTTGCATGCTCAAAAGGCTGTGGAAATAAATCAAACACCACGAATGGTTCTGGTTCTAATAATTTTTCGGATTATTCTGGCGACAATTCAAAAAGTGGTCGTTCATCTAAATATGGTTCATATTCAGGTTCTGGTTACGATAATGATTCCGACTTAGAAAACTATGGTAGTAGCAGCCATGGGTCCTACAGCGGCGGCAGCTCCGGAGGTTATTATTCTTCAGATTCTTCTGATGATTCTATAGAAGATAATAAACCTCTTACAATATTGACCGATGAAGAAAGCGCACAAATGATAGCGGAATATAAAAAACAAGAAGAAATTCTTGAAAGAGAAGCAGCAAAATTGTTAGAAGAACAATTAAAAAAAGCTGATTCTCCGAAAGCTATAGAACAATATAAGCTAAAATCTAATAAAAACTATGTAGCAGGGAAAAATGCCAGAAGAAGGAAAGATTACAAACAAGCCATTAAACTTTTTAATGAAGTTTGTAAAGATCCAAATTCCTCCCCTGTTACAAAATATTTTGCTATATCTAATCTAATGGGTATAGCCCAAGAAATGAAAGACTTAGAATTATACTTTATCGCTGCACGCATGAATGCTGCACTATGTGCAAAAGAAGACTTAAAAGTGCTTGGTATAGAAAAGACTAATGACTTATTTGAATGGGCAAATAAAGTTGAAATGTCTTTAAAAGCTAGAGACGATAAAACAGCTTTTGATGAATGTGTTAGGGTGAAAATAGAAAATTATAAACTAAAGAAATTATCTCAAAAAGAAGCTGAAGAAATGGTTCGAAAAGATATTAAACTTTATTCGAATATATATAAGGAGTTTTTTGAATGAAAAAGAAAGGGTCAGCAATTTTAACAGTTATTTCTGCTATTGTGGTTTTAACTATAATGGCTCTTTTATTCATAAGCTCAAGTAGAGAAAGAGCAGGTATAACAAAGTTTTCTAGCGACGAGAAAAAGCTTGAATCTATTGCAGAATCTGTAGCAGATTTAATTCTTTCTTACATAAAAAAGAATGCCAATAATCACGAAGATGCTGATGTAAACAGTGAGATATATTATCTTCTAAGAGCACCTTTAAAAGCTAAGAACAAAGCAATCTCTACTAGTGGTTCAAATATAGAGTTAGATGTTTCCACAACAAGTCCTATTGAGAATTTAGATACTTATGTTAAATACAGTAGTCTTTTAAAACATTCCTTGGAAGAAATAGAATGGCCTGAAGACAAAGTCACAATAACAAGTAAATGCGAACTTGTTCATGCTGAGTCTTTTACCCCTCTTCCTCAAAGAAAATGCAAAAAAGTTGTAGGTATTAATCAACAACACTTAACAGCAGAAGGTACATCAGCGAAATTCTTAGACACAAAAATCAGTGACAGTTCTTTACTCTCAAGTTCAGAAAGCGACAGTGATTGGAAACCAAGCAATTGGCATATAATGCTTAAGTTTCCAAATGTTTATAATCAATTACTTGAAGAAAAAGTTTTTGAAATGGAAGTTGACCCTATTGATTCTATTTTTGATGGAACAATATTCGATTCTGCTTTCGATGTAAGTATAAAATTAATTGTTAGACGTGTTCCACCAGATGACCCTAACAGTATTACAATTAATATTTCAGTACAATTAGATTGTGATAATTTGAATGACTTCTTAGAATTAATAGGCTGCGATTCAGAAATAGATTTCGGTGATTATAATGTACAGCAAAAGCTTGAAGAGGCAGAATTTTTCCCTACCATTGAATCGATGGACATGAATGGTTTGAAAAAAGCAGTAATAGAAGGAGAACCAAATTATAATTTTAAATCCTATGCCAATGAAATACAAAGTAGCTTAAACAATGTAAAATCTGCTTTTTCAGCCTACAACATAACTTCAGATACATTTGACGATCCATTACTAATAGAAAAAGGAGCTATATTACGTATTACTACTGAAGTTGAATATAACCAAACAGAATCAAAATCTTTAAAGAAAACTCTTATTACAGAAATACCTTTTAAAGCAACTGATGTCCAGCCAATAGCACCAGAATACAGTTTATTTATAGCTAACACTCCTTTAATTGATGACCAATCTAATATTAAACCTCCTGGAATTGTAACTCTCGGTGAACCAATAGACATGAATGCAGACGGTAGTAATAGTGGTACTTCTGCAGAATTTAGTGCTGGTAGATTTATAATCCACAATTTGCCTTATGGAAGCAATAATAAACCAGATTATGGTCTAGTTGGTGATGCTAATGAACGTATACCTGGAATGGTCCGAGTTAATTGTGACTATACAGGCAAAGGTGATACAGCAACTAATGTTAGATCTTATGTAGGTGCAATAAAAGAACCAGAATTAACAGAACTCAACCAAATGCTTACTCCATTCAAAGAAGATGAAGATCCTAATTTTAATATCTTTCAAACAAGACCTTCATTTGCCTGGTATGAAAATGGTGAAGATAAACACGTTCGTATGCATGAAGTAGAATTTCCATTACTATTTGAAGATAGAGAACCTGGTCGATTAATTGAACAACGAGGTGTTAAAGGCTTTATAGATGTTTATAAAAAAGGTGGTTTTGATATAGTTACTCTGCCAACACTTCTTTATGGACAGGGACACATGGAATACCCCCTGGGCATAAGGGCGGAAGGTCCTATGAATACAGTTTACAGTCGCATCTGTGTAACAGCAAATCCAGATGTAGAATTTGTAGCCGTTAATCCTCCAAACGGTGAACATGTTAAAGATAAAACAGAAGTATATTATAAGTACGAGCCAATAAATACTTATTCTGATACTAATACATATAAATTTGACGATACTGCAAATTTGCCAAATTCTTCTTTCAAACCAGCTTGTTTTGGTATGTTTAATTACCCAAGTTATAATCCTAATGTTCCCTGGAATTCAAATGAAGACCCAAAATATTTGCCAGCAAACTGTTATGATCAATTACAATACGCTAAGAAAGCCACTGAATTTTTTGATAAAGCAAAAGATTTTAATCCTTCTGGTGAAGTTGAATTAAACGGTGTTTATTATGTTAAGGAAAAACTAGATCTCAATAGTTTTACATATAAAGGAAACGCACTAATTGTTAGTAAAAATAATATAAATATTAATGGCAATATAAAACGAGGCGATTCAAATAGTACTCTAGGTATTATATCTAGAACAGGAGCAATAATATTTAATGCAAAAGAAGTTGATGCAGCATGTTTTTCATTTAATCCTCCGACTTCTTCATCTGGAGGAACTCTTAAAATAAATGGTAATTTAGTTACAAATGCTTTTGTAAGAAAATATTTGCTAAATGTCGAAGTATTCTATGACAATACAATAACTTCTGTAACTCCTTTAGCTTCACTTAGAAACGCTGGGAAGTTTGAACCAAAACGTTATTATATTTCATTCGCCGACAACTGGTCGAAATTTATGTATGAGAAGAAATAAAATGAATAAAAAATCAGGTGTTTCAACAACAGAAATTGCCATAGCTGTTTTGGTTTTTGCAGTTGCAGCTATCCCCTTATATTATGCGATTTCTTTTGGTTCTAACAAAGAAATCCAATTAGATAAAATAGCTAGAGCCAATAAGGTTTTAGAATCATTTAGAGATGAAATCAAAAGTCTAGATTTTGAAACAGTACACCAATACGGCTCTCCTATTGATGCAAGAAATTTACCACCAAATTCTTTTAATGAATTTTTAGAAGCACAAAAAAGATATAAAGACTATGAATTTAAAGCTACATCAGACTATTCTAATGAGAATGACATAGAAGCATTAATCATAAAAGCCCAAATAACTTGGCATGATGGTACAGGGAATAAAGAATCAATACAGAAAATCTCTTTTATGAAAGTTAAATAATATGAAAAATCAACGCAAAGCCTTTACTATCGTTGAAGTATTAGTCGGAGTAACTATTTTATTATTTATAGCATTTGCAATTTTTAAATTAGTTCAATCTGCTAATAGAACCTCAGCTTATGGTAATGCCAGAGGATTATTAAGAACTAATGTTCAATTAGCAGCAAGACAGTTGGAAAGAGATATAGCTTCTTGTAAACCAGATGAAAAAGATGGAGATAATGCTCAACCAGTAAAAACAGGGAATAAAAATGGACCAATAGTTGCAACTATGTTTGTTCCTAAAAATTTAGGTTCTGAAGAAAATCCTAATGTAAATTACTTTGATGACGCAAAAACAGATGAAGCTACATATGAAACCATTAATTATCAGTTAAGTAACGGAGTCTTAACTAGAGTATCTCCTAGTGGAAATATGACTGTTGCTCATAATATTAAATTTGTTGACTTTAAAACTAGAGATTCAAAGCAACTTGAAACAACTTACGATGGAAGAATAACAGTTATAATTAATGCTGAAACTTTGCCTCAAGGATTTACCGAACCAGCTTCTCTTACTCAGGAATTAATAGTTGCAATCAGACAACTTCAAAATCAATATAAAGAAGGCGAAGAAACTCATTGGAAACAAAAAGTTACTTCCAGTGATTTTTAATATATAATTTCAAGTTATAAAAATAATGTACATAAAGCTTGACTTTGAGGTAAACTTTTGGTAATATTCACCTTACCAAGCAAGCAGGATATTATCCTCACCTTGAGCTCAAGCGAAAAGGTTAGCCTTAAAAGATATAAAGTATTATATTTTATAAGGTTACATGTATGTCAATAACATGGAGTAGCGTTCTGCTGCTCCATTTTTTGTTTACTTAATATTTGTGTTTTTGGAGGTATGAGTTATTAAAGCGACTGTAAGAATTAATCGTAAGATTAGGGTTCCTCAAGTTCGTCTCGTCGACGAACAGGGTACAATGGTTGGTATAGTTCCGACTAATGATGCTGTTCAGATGGCAGAAGAAAGAGGCTACGACCTCGTAGAGGTAGCTCCGGGTGCAAACCCACCAGTGTGCAGACTCATGGATTTTGGTCAGTATAAATATGAACTGGCTAAAAAAGCCAAGGACGCAAAGAAGAAGCAGAAAGTCATCAAGCTGAAAGAAATTAAGGTTCGACCCAAAACCGATGAAGGCGATTTGCAGACTAAATGCAATGCAATCAAGAAATTTCTGGATGATGGTGACAAGGTTAAGGTATCTGTAGCTTTTAGAGGGCGTGAAAAAGCCCACATGGAAGTAGGCTACAAGGTAGTCGAAAGAATGAAGGAAATTCTTGGTGAAGATGCAGATATCGAAAGAGATGCCGCCCAAGAAGGCAGTGCAATAACTATGATTCTCTTCAGACAACCGAAGAAGAAATAAGTGATACAGGAGAAAGTATTATGCCAAAGATTAAAACAAATCGTGCCGCTGCAAAGCGTATTAAAAGAACTGGTTCCGGTGCTTTCAGACGTTTCAAAGCTTACGGCAAACATATTTTGACCAAGAAGTCCAGCAAACGCAAAAGAGCTTATCGCCAGGGCTTAAATTGTGATAAGACCAATGAAAAAGCTCTCAAAGTAATGCTTCCATACTCCTAACCCAAGTTGAAGAATTAATTGGGTTTAAAATAGATAGATACAGGAGAAAAAAATCATGTCAAGATCAAAAAGTTCAAGTAATGCAAGACGTAAAGAACAGAAACTTTTCCGTTTCACCAAAGGTTTCTGGGGTTGCCATAATAATGTAAAGAAAGTTGCTAAACAGGCTTTCTTACATGCTTTAACACATTCATTAGTAGACCGCCGCAAACGCGCTGGTGAATTCAGATCACTCTGGATTACTAGAATCAACGCTGCTTGTCGCGAAAATGAAATGTCTTACAGCAATTTTATCAACGGTCTTAAGAAGGCTGGCGTAGAACTTAACAGAAAAGTTCTTGCTGATATAGCTGTTCGTGACCCCAAGGCTTTCGCTGGTGTTGTAGAAGTTGCCAAGAAAGCACTCTAATTAATAATTAGTAAAAAAAGGCGAGTTATATTTAACTCGCCTTTTTTTATAGTCTATCATCTTTTAGTTATAAAATAACTTTGAGATTTAAATACAAATATCCCCTTTTTCAAAGGGGAACGGCTGCTAGAAGCTCCCCCACGAATGGTTTGGGAGCTGTCACGAAGTGCCTGAGGGGGCTGATTGCGTAGCAATCAGGGCCAAGGGGATTTTTGAGAACTTTATTAAGTACTATAATCTTATCAAAATATGAAATATATAGAATCCAGAAATAATCCTATAATAAAAAGAGCTTTAAAAGCCATTAGTAATCCTAGTGCTGAAAATCTTATTGTTGTTGAAGGGCATAAATTATTAGGTGAAGCAATAAAATCAGGTGCTAAACCTGAAATGATTTTTGTAACTACAGAAGAATCTGGATTACTAAGCAATCACTCTTCTCTCAGCAATACTAAGCATTGCAGCCTCCTCAGTCAGCCTAACGGCTGCCAGCTCCCACAAAGTAAAACTTTTGGGGAGCATCTAGTTGAAATTACATATAAAATCAGTAAAGGATTGATGCGAGAGCTTTCAACAGTCCAGACACCTAACGAAGTAATTGCCTTTTTAACGCCCTCCCCTTCCCCAGAATTAGAAGATGTTGTTACAAAAGCAGAAATGTTAGTAGTTCTAGACAGACTTCAAGACCCTGGTAACATAGGCACTATTATGAGAACTTCAGAAGCTATGGGAGTTTCTGCTATTATTCTTTTAAAAGGCTGTTGCAACCCAAATAATCACAAAGTCATAAGGGCAGCAATGGGCTCAAGCTTTAGATTGCCTGTAATTGCTAATGTAGATGTAGAAAACCTATTTTCAATTTTAAATAAAAATGGTTATATGACTATCTGTGCCGATATGCGAGGCACAACACTTAAGAACTTTAAATTTGCAGAAAAGTCAGCTTTATTTATGGGACAGGAAGGGCGAGGATTGTCTGACTTCATCATAGACAAATGCAAATCAAGAATAGCAATTCCAATGTGTGGTGAAGTTGAATCGCTCAATGTTGCAACATCCGCGGCAATGTGCCTATATGAATGGGCGAGGAATAGATTTGAGAAATGAGAATTGAGAACTGAGAGTTGAGAATTGAGAGCAATAGAGCAAAAGATTAATAGAGCGGACAGTAGACGCGAGACCTCAAAACAGAGTTCAGAGCTTAGAGCATAGAGTTTAGGGAATTGTTTTAGGTCTTCGGACTCAACTTTTTACTGCTTGGCAAAAATCTCAAAAATCCCCCTTAATCCCCCTTTGAAAAAGGGGGTTATATAGAAATGAGGGAAGTCTACACATTTGTCATAAAAAGTATAGCGTATGGGCTTTAGCCCTGAAAGCTATACGTTTATGACAATGGGTAGACTACAAAAGAATTAAAGTTGAGAAACTCTAAAATTCAATAAAGACTTTAAATTTTTCAAAAAATCAGCTATATTTATTGGTCTTAAGTTACAAGATTCAAGTTGCAAGAATTCTTGTATCTTAATTTGGTCTTATAAAAATGTAAACCTCTGCATCAAGCAGTTTTTAAATAAAGGAGCTCAAATGTCTGAATCACATGAAAAACTGTTGAACCAGTTCCAGAGTGAAATGGAATCTGCAAAGACAACAGCAGATGTAGAAGCCCTAAGAGTCAAATATTTAGGCAAAAAGGGCGAAGTAACAGAATTATTAAAGGGACTTGGCAAACTCAGTATCGAAGAAAGAAAAGCTACTGGTGCCGCCATCAATCAAATTAAGACTAAAATACAGTCTTCGATTGAAGAAACAATGAAAAAGCTTGCTTTGCAAGAACTCGATGCAAAGCTCAAAGCAGAAAAACCAGACCATTCTATGCCTGGCACTTACCCGACAATTGGTTCTTTACACCCTGTAACCCAGGTTGCTAACGAAGTTATAAATATATTCCAGGCTATGGGTTTCTTCCTCACTGAAGGCCCGGAAATAGAAGAAGAATACTATAATTTTGAAGCTTTGAACGTTCCAAAGCACCATCCTGCAAGAGATATGCAAGATACTTTCTATCTTGAATCTGACCAGGTTTTAAGAACACAGACTTCTCCAATGCAGGTTCGAACTATGGAAAAAATCGAACCTCCTCTGAAAATGATTGCTCTTGGCAAAGTTTATCGTTGTGATTACGATATTACTCACAGCCCCATGTTCCATCAGATGGAAGGTCTAGTAGTTGGTGAAAACATCAGCATGAGCGACCTCAAAGGCACTTTGATTGCTTTCGTAAAAGAAATGTTTGGTAAAAGAGCCTATCGTTTCAGAACTAGTTACTTCCCATTTACAGAACCCTCTGCAGAAATGGATATTCAGTGCATTTTCTGTGAAGGCAAAGGTTGCAAAGTCTGCAAAGGCACTGGTTGGATGGAAATTCTAGGTTGTGGCATGGTTAATCCCAAAGTATTTGAAGCAGTAAAATATGATACTGAAAAATACACAGGATTCGCCTTTGGTATGGGTATTGAACGCATTGCAATGCTTCGTTACGGCATCAATGATATCAGATTGCTTTTCAACTCTGATACAAGATTCTTGAAACAATTCTGAGGTGAAACGCAATGAAAGTATTATTAAGCTGGTTAAAAGATTATATAGATATT
>JAEEGL011491666.1_pt1 | contig 17913 bp, 11 predicted proteins | sample 9134231 | NCBI WGS metagenome assembly JAEEGL01 (sample SAMN16246548, study PRJNA631951) | gut metagenome | biome: gut microbiome; feature: rumen; material: fiber-attached | host: Bos | place: Iran: Karaj | collected 2018-10 | reverse complement strand
CAGGGCGTGGTGGACTGCTGCATTGAGGAAAACGGCGAGCTTGTTGTAATTGACTACAAGACAGACAATGTTCATACTGAAGAACAGATCGAACAGCGCCGCAGCCTCTATGAAAGCCAGGTAAAAGCCTACACCATGGCTCTCAGCCGTATTTTTTCCATGCCGGTCAAAGAGAGCGTGCTCTACTTCCTCTCCTGCGGCCGGATTGTTACGATTCCAACACGCTGACTTTCCCTCTGTTTTATATATAGGTTTATTTAGGTTTTAGTAGGGAAAGAGGGAATATGGGAAAGTAATGAATTAACGTACTGAATTATCTTTTGGAAAGGGAAAAACCATGATTGAAAACGGGACAATAACATTCAACAGCAAACAGCTTGCGGAAATACTGGAAGCCTCTGCGAGAAGCACAGAGTATTACAGGCAGAACGGTATTGAAAAATACAGGAAGTATTTAAAGGATATGACGATTCAGGAAGCGGGAGAGAACATGTTTGGCGGTTACCTGGAATCGCTGCTGGAAGTTGTCATGGAATCGGCAGAAAGAGATAACTGGATAGACTTTACCTATTCGACGATGAAGAATATACCGCTTGCCCTGCTTCTGCTGTACAGAAAACAGAAGGCGTCTTACGAAGGAGAGAGGAACGCAACGGTTATCGCAAAGACGCTTGCATCAGTGTTGTATGCAACAGCCATGAATGAGCACAGTTGTATGCTGCGCGTTACCCGTGCCAAAGGCGAGCCGGCATGGGGTGAAGCGTTGTCCCTGAAGCTCGGTACCAAGCGAGAAGTCGATTTCCTCAAACCGGCTCTGGATGCGGTTTTCAGCAGCCCGCTGCAGATTGAAAACGGTATCGCGATTTCTCCTGAACCGCTGATCAAGGCATATAAATCAGCAATAGGCGTTGATCTCTCCGAAAAAGGCCTGGCTCCAATGCTCCTTACTGCTGAATAACCATATGTAATGAACTACAGTCGCCAGATAAAGAGAAAGCAAAGAGTATTTTCTGATTTAAACGTAAACGCAGTAATAATAAATGGTAAATCAAATGTGATGATAGCTTAATCACAGTATGATTTACCATTTATGTTTTTTCTGTTTTTTATTTCAATTCCATAGTGATCTCCACGAATAGCACACCTTGGCGGGCATAGCGGCTACGGTCCCGTATGCGCTCGATGTAGCTGACTGAGGAAGAGCGGATAAATAGAGAGCCGGCGTCCAACAGCGGTGCAATCGCATTGCAAAGATCTGCAGACATATTACCAAGATCTTCACCATTTTCGGACAGAATCCGGATGTTATTGGAATTAAAGGGATTTTCGGGTTCGCGAACAAGCTGGACGGGATCACCGATGGAAAGATAATCCAACCGCGGGGTTCTTTCGTCATAACGTAGACCTTTTGATTCTGTGCGCAACGTAATGGTCTGCGTACTTTCGTTGAACAGTCCAAGATACTGATCCAGATTTTCCATTCGGCCTGGCTCATACCAATCCGGCCCAACCGAGGCGGCAAGCTCTTTTTTCTCCTGTAATTTTACCACTGCTTCAGACAATGCGGTTTTGGAGAAATCACTATTTGTCATATATTTACCCTCTCTTCCATCACTCATCAATATCGGCATAGTAGAAGGATTTGTCCCGGTAGATTTTGTCCATGATGGAGTCATAGTAGAGTTCCGTATCCTTGACTGCACCTGTAACCTCGTAGCGATCCGGAATCGCAATGCCAAAGCCATTTTTGATGTCCTGCATGAATTCGTCCGGATCCACGCTGTCGTAACCCTGTAGCTGGGTGAGAAGGAAATCCGCCCTGGAAAGTTGCTGTGCCTGACTGCCATTATAGAGAACCAGCTCATTAAAGATACTGCAGGAGGAGAAGCGCTCGTCGCTGGCGAGGAGCGAGGCATAGAAATAGTCACTTAGACCAAGCATGTCCAACTTATGGGCGAAGCCATCCTGCCGCAGGGAATAAACTGTGAAATAACTGTCTTCTTCTGCAAAAGCTTTGACACTTGTACAATAATCCTTAATTAACTCTTCGGTTACGTTCAAACGTGCCAGACGGCGAGCCGAGATGATCTGATTTTTTCCATAGCGGAACAGCTGATGTGATTTTAATAACTCCGCATAGGTTTGAGTGAACATAGTGATCGATCCATAGCGCTGTAAAAGCGGACTGATATCGAAGACATCCTCTTTCGTCAGAAGCCAGGAAAAATAAGCCCCGGCAGATGGATAATGCTGAATGGCATAGTTTGAATTAACTACGAAACCAAGCGCCTTTAATGAATAAGGATTAAGTTCTTCCTGATCAGCATCTGGGAAAAGTTTTTTGTAGATGTGCTTAAGCTCATCCAGATAATAGAAGTCCTCCGTTAATGCAGCGCGCAGCAGCTTGATGCGCTGCTCCGGGATCTGCTTGAAATCCACACTGTAAATGCCATTGTGATAATAAGCAGACAGTGGAGACAGATAGCCAACCATTGTCAGTTTGTCATAACCATATTCCAAATACAGATAATCGATCAGATCCTGCTGCGTTACAGGAGAGAGAGCGATCATCGCCTCCTTGATAGCTTCAAGCCGGTTGAACTCACCAAACTGAAGAATCGGCTGACGCGAGAAATCAACAAAATCCAATGCATATTGCTTACTGATTTTTTTCAGGAGATTATGCAACTCGTAGGGGTCGCGGATATCGTAGTCCTCCATGGTATCCGGAAATTGATGCATGAACTTCCTGGTTGAAACCTCGGTGTTCTGATAACTCCCAAGGTTCAGGGTCTCCAGCAACTCAGTATAATCCCGTGCGTCAATATCATACCAGCGAAGGCGCGCTCCTTGTTTCCACAAACAATTACGGGACTCACCAAGACGGTTAATACGAGTGTGGACAACACTCTCGGTATAGTATATTTTTTCGTCAAAGGGGATGTCGTTATCCTCCAGCATACCGTTATATAACTCGGTGAAGCGCTCAAAGCTGATCTCATCCTGCGCATATTTCTGCATGGCATAGTCTTCAATCACTGAGCGATTTTTGGGGAACAGTTTTCCATCGAGCCGAATCTTTTCCCGATCTAAAAAGCTGCGTACCCGGTATCTTAAACTGACAGGGATTTCTTCGTTATGCAGGATTTCTTCCGGATTCTTCGTACCACGTGTGAAGCTGTTTTCCAGATAATTGATGGAATCAGGATGAAGCCCAAGCTCCTCTATCCAAAACTCATCCGGCAGTGCACAACTGGTATACAGTGTTTCATAGAAATCCTCGGCGAAGATGGATGAGCCCGTTTCTCTCATACATGCATTTTTTATTATGCGCATATAACGGCCTTGGGAGCTCTTGAAAATCTGCCGGACACGTTCTCGGGTAATTCCCAATGCAGTTCCGATCGAATCCAGTGTTTCTCCTGCATAACGCCTGACCAGCACTGCCCTTTTACGGTCATCCAGACGGTCAAGATTATTCTTATAATATTCGTAGAAAGAAGGATAGACCCTGTAGCAGCGGAAGTCGACATATTCCAGCTTGCCTTCGGCCAGCAGTGTACCAACAGCCTGCTTGATTAGTTCATCTGAAGCTACTTCAGGCATTGTGTCCCGGAACTCCTGCCAGGATAGACCGTGATAGGGCTCCTGATAAGCGTCCATAATTAGTGATTTCAGCTCATCTACAGTGTAATCTGTCTTCGGCGGTGGTTGTATAGGCGGCGAATAGTTTTTGCGTACCGATTCCAATTCCTCTAAAGATTTTCTACCAAGGTTGCGTAGCTCGCTTAGTGCTTCCCGCTTCATATCCAGGAGCTGTTGAACCGTATGTATTTCAGCACGCTTCAAAACGTTATAAGATCGTACGCTGAGATTTAATACCTCAATCGGTCTGTTGTCCGGGACAGTCTCCTGCTCAGCATTCTCCTGCAGAGATTGCGATTCTTCTGTTATCGCTTCTTCCTCGTGAGGTGATGACAGATAAGCTTTGACAACTTCCACGATCTCGATGGAACTCTTGCTTCCAAGATTGCGGATTTGCAAAAGCTCTTCCTCTGTTTTTCCAATTAAATCCTGAAGTGTATGCAGGCCAACCCGCTTCAGACAGTTGAAAGAACGCACGCTTAACCCAAGCTTTTCTATGGGGATAGCTTTTTCCGTCAGGGCAAAGACAGAATTTTCCTTCTGCTGTATATCTGCTATCTGTGGGTTGTTTTCCGATTCCGGGAGAATGTTCTGAGGATCGTGTAAATAATCCGAAAGGCAAAACAGGATTTCCTGCGCAATCTGTCGGGTGGAATACTCGAGATTTTCCAACACTTCCACATTCAGTGCCGAAAGCTGACGTAAGGAACTGATGTTGTTGAGGCGAAGCATGTTCAACGCTCTTGGGGATAAGTCAAGAAGGGAAACAGAACCGTCTGCGATTCGGTTCTGTAAAAAAAGTACTGAAAAGTTTGTATCCATTCGTGGTATCCTTCCGTTCAGCAACTTGACTGCATTCTTTTTTAAGAGCCGGGCAATTCTTTTTTCAGCATGGTCTCAACTTCAGAAAGCTTTGCAAATTGATTTTTCAACTGGCTCAGCTCCTCCGTGGTCAACCTGCTAAAGAGATCTGTGTCGATCTCCAACAACAATTCGATGCACTTGCTGACGTTCTTGGCAGGTTTGTTCCGTGCCTGAGTTTTACGGGACTGATTGAGCGCCTTTTCCATGGACAGGGCCAGCTCTTCCTTCATAGCTGCGTGTTCCTCAATGAACTGGCTGAGATCTTCCATCCCACCGATCCCATATTCCTCAATCTCAGCACTAAGCTGTTCAGCGGCTTTGTTCTCGCGCTGCACATAGGTCTTGTAAGGCTGCGTTCCATAAAGGGACTTGAGATTTCGAATATACTTTCTCTGGTCTCCAAAGCTACCGAGCAAAGCATTTGCGAAGACGCTGCGCTTGAGTTCTTCTTTTTCCCGATCTGTTTTGCACTTGTTCAACAGTGGCAGCAACTCCACGAACACAGTATAAACCTGCAGATCTCTTGCTATGTGATATTGTCCTGGAGTGTGCGCAAAGTCCAGAAACTCTACGATCAGCTGTGCAACATCCAACTTTTTGCGTATGTCAGCGATCGGCTCGTTTGCCGTATTTGCATACTCTTCAATTGTAAGCAGGCCAGTTTCTACGATGTTCTGGTAAGCACTGATTACCAGCTCAATCGGACTGTATTCGACCTTTCCCTCCTCACCAAGCTGGATTGCAAGTTCCAGCAACTTGATCTGCTTGGCACTGTCCGCAGGTGTCTGGCTCAGAATCACAGTTTCAAAATAGTTAAACGTAGGGTCCTCGCGATTGAGCATTCGCAGGCAAGTAAATCGCCGGTTGCCATCTACGATTCGTCCATCTGAGAGTGTGACGCCTGGTACTGTCTGGTTAAACAGTGCAATGTTATTGCGCGTTTTCTCAATGGCGGCAGGGTTGCTTTTGACGATAAAGTCCTCAATCAGCCGGTTGTATTCTTCGCGGCTGAGAGAATTCAGATCGTCCAAACCACTTTCATCCTTATACTGTGAGATCCAGGTCAGAATGCGATCGTTACGGTCATTATAGAATAACTGATCCAGCCTTACCCGATAGACCGGATAGGCCAACGTCTCTCCATTGATGGTCAGTTTTCGGCTTAACCCCGTTGGAGCCACAATCTCCGTGTCGTCGATACTGAGCAGATCAGGGGCTGAAACACTGCTCTGGTCGGCTGTCGGGTAATACCCTTCCTGCGAGGGTTTCGCGATATCCGGCGCACTGGCACGTGCCTCCTGATATAGCTTCCGAATCTCCTCCGCCTGGTGCGGTGCGAATAGCTCTGCTAAGCGCACCATCGTATCCAGATAGCGTTCAGCGTCTTTTTGTAACATATCCTGTATACTGTCATGGGCTAACTCGTTACGAACGTTCATCAATTCCGTTGCCCAGGTTTTGCAGCTGTTGGCGACTTTATAGTCAAAAAACAGATCCTTATGTCTTCGGGAGAACAGACGGCAACAGTTAGCCCTGTCCAGATACGCGATAAGCTGCGCATCATCACCATATCCGGGAAGAAATTTTTGATCTTTAAGCGCGTCAAGTATTTCATTCCACCAGCGGGTACCATAGCATTTTTTCATCCCTTTGACAATAAAGTCCACCATGGCTGAATGAAGAACATCGAAACCTTTGTTTACAAGCTCAGTATAGTATTTATTCACTATGATTCTCCTTAGTATGTATTTACAGGATCTACAAATCTATTTTATTCTTCTAGTACCAATATAACAAGAGTGCTGTGGAATTGCAATAAAATGTTGTTGACAGAAACAACCTTCTAATTAAAGGAGCCTCATTTGAAAACAATATTCTCTTTTATCAAATCGTTATGGGATAAAAAGAATACACCAGTGACTTCATAAAGAAGGTGTATCACCGGTGTTTTCTTTTCCAGAACAGATAATTATTTTTACAGGCAAACAAGAGATTTTGAGAATCAACGACTAATTAAGAATTAAGTCCGTACTGCTCGCTGGCATTTATCAGAAGATTCTGCATAGCAGAGACCACGTGTGGAGGGGAGACAAGTTTAGCAGCTGGCCCAAGGGAAAGAATCCAGGTAAGGAAAGGGCGGCTGTTATATATGACAATGGTCACATTGGAGTAACCAGGATGATCGAGATCCGAGACAATAGGGATATTTTTCCCAAAACGATCGATGAAAACGCCAACGAGATCGTCACGGACTTGTACAGTAACCCGCTCTTCCGGACCTCCGAACATACCGAAAAGACGTTTGGAGTATTCAGATGGCTTGAAATTTCTATATTCTTCTATTTTGTCGTTTTTCAGAGTAAGGACAAGCAACTTGTCTATTTTGTCAACACGGTAATGGCAGATACAGTTGCGATCGGGATCAGAATTGTAAGCGACCAGATAGTAGTTCTCGGCATCCCAGATCAGACCGATGGGACTTACCTGATACCATTTGCCTGTATGTTTGGGAACAAGCGTCTTTTGAGGACTCCATTTTTTGTATGAAAAGCGAACCTGAAATTTGGAAGAAATTGCTTGATGAAGACGATCAACCACGTCAAAGAAACCTTCACTATCAGCCTTTACGCGATCCTGATAGGAGAGCTGCTGTGTAAGACGCTGCTTTTGATATTTGCTGGCAAGGCCATTGATTTTCTTAATCAGGTTCCGGGACTGCTCTATGGTAATGAAGCGGGAAGTCTGCACTGCATCTATCAGAAGCTTAAGTTCTCCAAGCTGAAAATCATTGTTTTTCAGATAGTAATAAACCTGGCGGCTCCGGTTTTCCATTTCAATTCTATACCCGAATTCACGCAGCTGATTCAGATCATCACGGAGTGTCTTTTCTGTGACATTCACTCCGTTGGCGTCAAGCTTCTGGATGATAGCTTCAAGGGTAAGCGCATTTTTCCTGTCAGTATCTTTAATGATTGCCTCGAGATAGAGCATTTTCTGCTTCTGATTAATACCTGCTGCCATGGTATGAGACCACCTTTCATGAGTCTTGGGAAAGTATAGCAGACGGAGATGCTAAAAACAAGTATAGAAAGAAATACAGTAAAAATGATTCGGAAAAAGAATAATAGACGGAAGTTTTTTACCTTCAATCAGAATTATACTTATATCAGAAACAAGAAAGAAGAAAACAAAAATGCGACAGAGATTCATGCTTGATTTGGAGAGCCTAACGCAGTAAGATATATACAAAAAATATTAGTTTTTTAAGGGGAAAATGCTATGATCAAAGTTTTTATGACAGGAGACAATCACTTCGGGAAAAAGTATGACAGGTATCCCGAGATCAGAGAAAGACTAATACAAAGCCGGTTTGACTGCCTTGAGGATATGGTAATACAGGCAGAGAAGGAGAACTGCGATCTGTTTATTATTACAGGAGATCTGTTTGATAACGTCAGTTCTATATCTACTGAAACAATCAGAAAAGTGGCCGATATACTGAGGAAATTTGATGGAAGAGTACTCGTATTGCCGGGAAACCACGATTATTACAGTGGTGATGAAAAGGTATGGAAAGACTTTAAGAAAGTGACTGAATATGAGGATAATATACATCTGCTGAACGAAATGAAACCGATGAAGCTGCCAATTAGAGATGAAGCAGTAATTATCTATCCTGCATATTGCCAGTCAAAGCATGCAATGGAAAACAACCTCGGATGGATCAAAGGACTAAAAATGTCGGAGGATGCCTATCATCTCGGTATTGCACATGGCGCTGTGGAAGGGAAAACACCGGATATAAACGGAGAATACTTCCTAATGACAGAGCTGGAATTGAATACGATCCCTGTAGATGCCTGGCTGATTGGGCATACTCACGTACCTTTCCCTGCGTTATCAGAAAATAAGGAAACAGAAGGTTATAAAGTATTTAATGCCGGAACACATGAACAGACAGACCTGCATAATAATACGGAAGGGTTTGGCTTCATTCTGACGTTTGATAGAAAGAATGGGAAGAAAACGGTTTCTGCACACAGCTACCGCAGTGGGAGAATTCGCTTTTATGATTTGGATATAACCCCTAAGAACTGGGAATCCCTTGAGGATGCCGTGAAAGACGCTGTGTCGGATCTTCAAAGTGAATCTATAATCCGTATAAAACTGCATGGTGCAGTGAGCGAGACCGACTATGAGGATAAGGATAGAATATGCCGGTTTTTGCTGAAAGAATTTCTTGTTTATGAAGTGGATAGCACAGACCTGAGAGAAAGGATCACACCGGAGAAGATATATGATGAGTTTTCTGAAATTGGTTTTGCTGCAGCATTGCTGAAGGAACTGCTGGACAAGCCGAAAGAACTGCAAATGGCTTATGAACTGCTGAAGAAGTATCAGAACTGAGGAGAAAAATGATGAAGATTAAAGAATTATCATGTGAACAGTTTGCTGGTATCAAAGGGTGCAACGTACTTTTTGAGGACGGAATGAATATCCTTGTCGGGCCCAATGAGACTGGAAAAAGCTCTCTGGTCGATCTCCTTTATCATCTGTTTTTCCAGGATACCAAGCTGGATGCAAGAAAGGACAAGGATTTCAAGGAGAATTATTTTCCCAAAACTACAGGAATCTACCATGGAGATGCGGTTGATGGGACTGTCCGCTTTGAAACGGACAACGGAGAATATAGGCTCTCAAAAGAATGGATGGGAAGAACAGGAACATGTAGGCTCTCCCTTCCTAATAAAACAGTTCTTCGCAGCGAGGAAGAAGTCCGGAATGCAATCCGACGGGAACTTGTATACGGGAAAGGTATCTTCGACGAATTAGCTTTTGCCTCCCAGAGAAGAGAGCAGAATGCACTGAAAGGACTGCTGAGCAGCGAAAAGCCGGATAGTGTGAAGGAGCTTTCTGCTCTGGTTACGAAGGCTGTAATGGAAACCGGCGGTATTGCCATTGAAAAGGTTGAAGAAGAGCTGAATAGCATTATAGCAGGCTTTGAAGGCCACTGGGATTTCAGCGCGGACCAGCCGGAAGGCGGAAGAAGACGCGGAATCAACAACCAATGGAGAAAAGAAGTTGGCTCTATTCTAAACGCTTACTATACAATGGAGGAACTGCGTGCTAAAAAGGAGGAGACAGAGGATGTTGAACGACAGATAGAAGAGAATACCGGAGAACTTCAGCAAGAAAAAATCACCAGAGCCAGAGCACAGAAACTAAGCGAAGAGTTCTCCAGAATAAGAGCACAGATCGAAAACCGCCGAACGCTTGAAAACCTGACAGAAAAAGAAGAAGAGGAAAAGAGGGAAAAGATCAATGCCTCCCGGGACTGGCCTGTTGCGGAAAAAAAATATGCAGAGGCAAAGACACTCCAGGCAGCTCTGACAGGCGCGGAAAAGAGGGAACTCTACCGGAAAATAATGACGGAAAAACAAAACATAACTGAGGCCGGGAAAAAACTTGAGGCGACCGGTGAGATAAGTGAAGCAGATCTGAAGGCAGCAGAAGAAATACAGCGCAAACTTAATGTGCTGGAGGCAAAGCTCTCAGGACTGAACCTTACTGCAAAAATCCGTCAGCTTGGAACGGAAGAGGTATCTGTTACCTCTCTCAATACTGGAGATGTTCTCAGTGTTTCCAATGGGGAGCTGGCAATTACAGAAGCAGTGGCAATCTGTGTGCCAGGTGTTGTTGATATTCAGCTCATGCCTAAAGGAATTAATCTTGATAGTATTCAAGCGGAGCTTATAGAGAGCAGAGAGATTTTGTGCAAGCTCTTTGAAAAGCATCATGTCAGCACGGTCGAAGAACTACATAGTAAACATGCGGACATGGAAATTGCTAGAAGAAATATTGAAGCGTCTGAAGATAAAATCCACATTCTCCTTAACGATTTTGAATGGGATACTCTGAAGACTGAAGTGGAAGCCCTGGCACCGCAGAATAGAACGATCAGCGAGATCAAAGCAGAAATCAGCGCGCTGTGCGATGACACTTCTCTCGATGCTTTTATCGGTGAAAAATTCAGCGAAATCAGATATTTTGCCGGTAAATATGAAAGCAAGGAATGGCTGGAAATTCAGATAAAGGAACTGGGAGAAAAGCTTGCTCAGCATCTGCAGCAATTGTCCGAAACTGAAGCTATCCCGGAAGAGTTTGCTGACATTATTGATCCAGAAAAATATGCCTCCGACCTTTTACAGAAGATAAATCTGTGTAATGATCACATTGATGCTTTGACATCGAGAAAGTCCAGCCTGGAAGCAGGAATAACGAAATCTTCAGAGGATTTTGAGGAAGAACTGCAAGATAAGATCAGGCTGTTCGAGGAGCAGAAAGAGGAATGTCTGCACTGGCTGAATATCAAAAAGGTTTTTACTGCAGTAAAAGAGAAAATGAAGGGAAACCCGATGGAAGACATCGAGAGGACTTTTGGCGAGTATCTGTCAATTATATCAGACAACGGAATTACTCTTGAAGAAATCAGCGAGAATATGCAGTCAACAATTATCAGTGCTGATCACCCGCTTACATTTGATATTCTCTCAGAAGGTACTAAAGATACGATTTCTCTTGCTTTCCGGCTTGCAGTGCTGGAGCATCTTTACCCTGATGGAAACAGTGTTGCGGTGTTTGACGACCCGTTTACAGATATGGATCCGAAACGCACACAGCAGGCATGTGCCTTGCTGCAGAAGTTTGCGGAAAAGAATCAGGTGATATTTGTCACCTGTGATGACAAATACCTGGGTATGCTGAAAGGTAATGTAATACCCTTTGCCAGGTAATAGAATTAAGCCCTCTGTCATATACTTCCGTATATGGCAGGGGGCTTATTAAAATTGAACGTGTATTTATTATTTTTTGATTTTTTAAATTGAAGGAAGTTTTTTACCTCCGATAAGGGCTATACTGATATCAGAAAACAAGAAAGGAAACGGACAAGAAAAGTCCGAAATCGGAGGTATATCATGAAGTATATTATTGTTGATTTTGAATGGAATCAGCCTCTGGAGACAGACAGACTTATTACTGAACCGATCAGATTTGACTCAGAGATCATCGAGATCGGGGCAATACGTTTGAATGAATCTTTTGAGTACGAGGATGAATTAAAAATGTTTGTGAAGCCGGTATTTTATCCGGTGATGAATGTAAAAGTTGCAAGTTTGACTAAGATCCGTACACAGAATCTGAAAACTGCACCATTATTCCCAGAGGCTTACAGACAATTTGCCGAATGGTGCGGGGAAGATGCCTGCCTTTGCACATGGGGTCCTGGTGATGTGCCAGTGCTGATGGACAATATGCTGATGCATGGCATGGAAACACCTGACCGTATACTCTGGTGTGATATTCAAGAAATCTTTGGAAGCGAAACCATGCGGGATCACCGCCAGTGGTCACTGGAAAATGCAATCAGTACTTTGGGATTGACAAAAGAAAGAGCTCATGACGCACTGAACGATGTACGAAATACCTGTCGGATCTGCAACCGTGTAGATATTTATCCTTTTGTTGATGAATATTTGTATGTGTACATTAATTACGGTAGAGATAAGCTGAGTGGCATTCTTTCAGGAAGGACTTATTGCAGTATTGAGGAAGCCAGAAGCGATGAAGAAATGACGTCAATTGTATGCCCTTACTGCGGCGAGCAGGTTGTCCTTGGTGAGTGGATCTGCGAATCCAGAAAAAGCTCTCTCAGTTACGGCTATTGCAGCGAAGGAGATGAATTTTTCGTGAGATTCCATCATAAGCGCAATAGAACGCAGGCTGATGTGCAGGTAAGCAGGAGCACCTTTGAAATGACGGATCTGCTGTGGGATCATTATCAGGATATGATCGAGCAGACAGAATCTTCAATTTATATTGAGAATATTTCGACTATATGTTAGCATATAATAAGAAATAAAAGGAGTATCATCATGACAGAATATTCAGAAACAATGAAGGAAGAAATAATTGATTTTGTGCCTGGAGCGAAGATCTGGTTCGGTAAAGAAAAGATGCATTGGCGGGTACTGGAGGTTGACAGAAAAGAAGAGACCGCATTGCTGATTACTGAAAAATCTGTATGCGAAAAGCTGGGGCATACCAAACCTATGGGCGTTTTGGAAAGCGTTGTCTGGGAGGATTGGACACTGCGTAAATGGCTGAATGAAGAATACTATAAGAAAACATTTTCCGATGAAGAAAGGGAAGCCGTAGTTGAATGTAAACTTCGGAATTCTGAATATTTCGAAGGTAAAATCAAAGACGGAAAAGCCACAAAGGACAGAGTGTTTCTGCTGAGCATCGATGAGGCGGAACGTCATTTTAAAGATGATGAAGACCGTGCCCTTGGGGCTCAGTGGTGGCTTCGGACACCCGGCATGGGTTATGGCGGCGCATTATACGTTTGCGATAACGGCAGTATTTCAAAGTTCGGGAGTCTGCTGAGTATCTCCTACGGTGTGCGTCCAGCTCTCAGAATCAGTCTGAATTCTCCTTATTTCCGATCACTGTTCCGCAATGAAAGTTCCGGCACCATTCAAATCAGAATGCCGCAATACCATATCTGGCAGGGCAAGCTGATTGACGGGGAAGTTACTGCTGAGAATGCGCGGGAAATTCTCGCGGATATGGCGGAGTATGTTTCCAAAGAGCCGAATTGTACGAAAAAGACGGCAGAAGGTTCGCTGAATTTTGTTTTGAAAAACACACCTTTTCTTACTGCGGAAAGCGTAAAGGACTATTGCAGCGTTTTGCGGGAAAAAGGCCTGGGAGCGTCTGCCGACAGTTTAATGGCCGATCCTGGCGTTGCCGCTCTTTTTTCTCCGGTAACGGAAAATAAAGAAACAGGCGTTAAAATCAATCAGGATGGCAGCATCTGTTATGGTCTGACTGAAGAAAAAGTTGAAGCGGGTACTTTCTTCCCGATGGGAGAGGCGGGAGACCTTTGGCGTATTCTGGATATCGACTCGGACTCAAACACTGCACTTGTTATTAAAGAAAATACGGTGGCAAAAAAAGAATATGGCAAATCGAATTATAAAGGCCCTGCCATATCCTGGGAAACCAGCCAGCTGAGGGGCTGGCTGAACGGCGAGTATTATGAAAATGCTTTTTCAGAAATGGAAAAGGCTGCGTTGAAAGAAATCGAGCTGTATGACGAAGACGGTCGAAAACAGAGCACTGCTACAGACAGCGGTTTAAAGGATAGAATTACTCTTTTAAGCAAAAAGGAAGCCGAACGGTTTTATCCGCTCGCAGCCGATCGTATGACATCTGATGATTGGTGGCTCCGAACCCCGGGCGAAAGCTATGGTGCCTGCTATGTTAGCCGATACGGTAGTATTTTTGTTACCTCTGAAAGCATTGAGCTCTGTGTTCGCCCAGTGGTGAGAATCAACCTAAATTCGGCTTTCTTCCGTTCGCTCTTATCCGTTAACCGAAACGGTGAGAATGTGATCAGAAATTATCAGGTTGTAATTAAAGGGGGAGAAGTAATCAGCTCAACCGGAAACGTGACGGAAGTAAACCTGCCGACATATGTAAAAAAGATTGTAGCTGGAGCATTTCGGAATTGTGCGAAGCTGATAAAGCTGACATGGCAGGGGGAACAGCCAGAGATCGATAAGGATGCTTTCCTGAATTGCCCGAGTCTGCGCTTGCCGGCAACTTTTTACGGCAATGAAAAACTCCCGGCTCCAAACTTCGCAGCGTTTTTCCCGGAAGATCCCATGGCGATGGCGAACGTGTTTCTTAACGCTGCTGCGGAAAATGCTCTTATATATGCAGCAGCAAACTTACTGACAGAAGAGAATGTCGGCACGGTTGCAAATGAAATACTGAAACTGACAGAGAGGAAGAAGAAACTAAAACAGAAAGATTCTCTTATCCGTTTTGTGCTGGCAGCAATGCCTTTACTTTACAAAGATAAGACAGAAGCTTTGATAAACCTTCTGAAGAAAACCACGGCAACCGTTGAACAGATAAAGTTATTGGAACTTGATGAGGTAAAAGAGAAGCCCCGGAATCCCCGGATTGTGAAAGCAGTATTTTATGTATCGTCGAAAATCATAAACACTACTTTCAGCCGGTGGGATGCATTACCTTTATTCTCAACCGTATTGGATATTTGCTGGGATCATACGCTAAGCTACGAGGGCGGATGGGTAAATCTGAAATACCTTTGTGAGAACTATAGAAAAGGCGCTTTGGATGCATATGATAAAGATGAACGAGCGGACGGAATTGCCGCAGCCATGAATCATGATGCACTGATGGCCCTTCTGAAATGTTGGATTGCTGCCGACGGGGAAAAATGGTATGCTCCTTACGCTGCCTATGCAAATGATGCGGAACTTGAAGCACTGCTGTCCGAAATGAAAGAATGGGAAAAAGATAAGAAACTCAGGAAGCGGCTTATCCCCATCCGCGGCGCCGTTCTTCTGAACGATACTGCAACTGCTGCACGTTATGCCGATTCTCTCGGTCTGTTGGAGCAGTATGCGGATATGAGAAATACCGATGTCGCAGAAATCCGGGAAAAGTACAACCTGGTCAAGAGCGGAAAAAAGAAATAATAGAAACCGGTATTATTGTTTATTAATACGGAGGTTGATTAATGATCCATACTGTAACAATAATTGAATGCAGGTCAGATTATGAAATACAGAATCATAGATAAGAAGTATAGGTTTTTCTCCGTGTTCGATACGGAGACAGGAGCGTATCTTCGCACGGGCATCCTTGACGAGAACGGAAAAGACACGGGAGTTGACCCGTTTATGGGATCTTTTCCCAATCTGATTGACGTGGGTGTCATGGGCCACTGTATCCACGGCCGGACGGGGCTCTGCGTCAAAGCGGGGATCGGCTGCTATCAGAGCGGGCTTCTGGTTGAGAATCCAAACATGACCGTGGAGAACTTCCGGTGGATAGCGGAACAGTGCCGGCATAAATGCAATCAGTTCGCGCTCGGCGGCCGCGGAGACCCGGACCAGCACGAGCATTTTGAAGAGCTGCTGCAGATATGCAGAGAGAATGATATCGTGCCGAACTTTACCACTTCGGGCTACGGCATGACGCCGGAGATCGCTGCCATCTGCAAAAAGTACTGCGGGGCCGTAGCCGTCAGCTGGTACAGAAGTGAGTATACCCTGCGGGCAATCGATATGCTTCTGGAAGCGGGAGTAAAGACCAATATACACTACGTTCTCGGCAAAAACAGCATCGACGAAGCACTTGAGCGAATGACAAAAAATGATTTTCCGAAAGGCATCAATGCGGTGATCTTTCTGCTGCACAAACCTGCGGGACAGGGGACAAAGCAGAATGTCCTGGATGTTAACGATCCGAGAGTGGAGGCATTCTTTAAACAGGTGGATGATGTTCATCCGTTTAAAGTGGGTCTTGACAGCTGCAATGTTCCCGGAGCCATTCGTTATTGCAGGAACATACTGCCGCAGTCACTGGATACCTGTGAAGGGGCCAGATTCAGCTGTTATATCGATTCGGATATGACGATGCTGCCCTGCAGTTTTGACCAGAACAGGAAGTTCGCGGTAAAACTGCAGCCGAAAACGATCCGTGAAGCGTGGGAAAGCGAAGCGTTTGAGAGCTTCCGTGCACATCTCAGGGATGCCTGCCCGGGATGCCCGCATCAGGATCTGTGCAAAGGCGGCTGCCCGCTCATGCCGGAAATCGTATTCTGCGACAGAGAAGAAAGAACAACAGACAAAGAAAGGACAGATAGACCATGAAATTCAGAACTGATTTTGTGACTAATAGTTCCAGCAGCAATTTTTGCGTCGAGGTCTCTTTACAGACAATTGACGGTGATGAGTATACTGCAACTATTCAACCGGATGACGGCGGAGGAGATGGGTCAGCAGATATCAGATGTACTGCGCAAGAAATAATGAATTCTGCAGATGTCGATTCTTTGCTTTCTTTGTTAAATGACAGTGTTGAAATTGAGTTTGATGAAGATGAAGAGGAGTATATGCCGGATCCGGAAGATTTCCTTCAGGAAATGAAGCTCTTTGATAAAGCAGTACGTACAGATGTTCATGAAATAAATCAGATCCAAAGTGTTCGTTTGAGAAGAATCTGGTTTGCTTATGGTGAATGTTCAAGTAGCTTTCCGAGCAATCTTGATATATATGCAGACGGTTTACTTCCTTTAGCGGAAAAAGTCTGCAATTCTACAGGAGATGAGTTGGATTTTGCGAAAATTGAATTAGCAAAATATCTGAACGAGTTTTCTGGGAGTATTCAATACTTTCCCTCTGGATTTATGGAGTCAAAAACCAATGGTTCTATCGAGTGGAGAAATGTTTCGGAAGATATCGAAGAGTTTGCTAAGATTGTTGTATCAAATAAACTGGCGGAGATGTCCGCCGCAGATTACGCAGTTGACACTGTAACAATCGATATGCAAAATAAAACCATTAATCAGACTGCTAAGTATTATCTCGGGTATGATGGTGTCAATGACGTAAAAGAATATTCAGAACCCGTGGATTATACGACATTGACAAGCGTGGAAGCAGTAAAAAAGTATCAGGCATACAAAGAGGCACAAAAGAATAAGAGTGATTCAGACAGAGAAAAACAACTTAAGAAGCTTAAAACTCTGAAAGCCGGTGATACTTTCTTTTTTGGGGTGTATCCGCAAAAAAGGAGAAGCAAGGCGGAACCGATAGAATGGATTGTATTGGAAAGAGACGGTACTAAGGTCCTTGCTTTAAGTAAATATACGCTCGAAAAACAACAGTTTCACGATAGAAATAAGCCGATGTTCTGGAGTGACAGCATGATCAGAGATTGGCTGAACAATACTTTCTTTAATGAAAAGGTCTTTATCAACAAAGAAAGCGCCAGAATAATCCCAACTACCATAACAGAAACAGATCGCAATGGGAAAGAATTCACAACAATTGATAAAATCTTCCTTCTTTCGGAAGAAGAGGTTAAACGATTCTTTCCAACACCGGAAAGCAGGATAACAGAAGGCACAGAAGTCTCACATGCTTACTTAGGAGACTGGGGATTGAGATCATATAATAACAGTGGACTTGGAGCATGCGGCATACAGTTTTGTTCGGGTAAAGGACGTATTATAACCAAAAGAAAAGATCCTTTCAACGGTTACCAGGACTGTAATATGGGCGTGCGCCCGGTCATGTGGATTGAGACAGAATAAAGGAGAGGTAAGAAATGTCGGAATTTTCAACTAATATTACCATTAAAGGGCTGAAAAGAGATTTCGGGGTTGCTTTTTAATTATGAAGATTTCTACAGGACTATCCTAAATAATGCATTTTCATCTTCTGAAAACAGAATGCTTTTTGCTGTTACGGAAGAAGAAGCAGAATGTCTTCGGTCTATGACACTTGATGATCTTAT
>JAEEGL011373863.1_pt1 | contig 17913 bp, 21 predicted proteins | sample 9134231 | NCBI WGS metagenome assembly JAEEGL01 (sample SAMN16246548, study PRJNA631951) | gut metagenome | biome: gut microbiome; feature: rumen; material: fiber-attached | host: Bos | place: Iran: Karaj | collected 2018-10 | reverse complement strand
CCTTCCCGATAACGATGCGACGAAAGGCCAGATCCGTCTGATAAATCACTTAATCAAGGTTGAAGAAGTATAACAGGAGGTATTCTTATCATGGAATTATCCAACTTAAGACCTGCTGAGGGCTCAAAGCAGAGCGACAATTTCAGAAGAGGTCGCGGTCACGGATCCGGAAACGGAAAGACCGCAGGTAAGGGACACAAGGGCCAGAAGGCTCGTTCAGGCGCTCCCAGACCCGGATTTGAAGGCGGACAGATGCCCTTATACAGGCGTATTCCCAAGCGTGGCTTTAAGAACCGCAACTCACTCGAGATAGTAACAATCAATGTCAGCGAGCTTTCACGCTTTAGAGCAGGCAGCACCGTTGATGCGGCTGCACTCAAGAAGGCAGGACTTATCAAAGATGCATGTGACGGCATCAAGATCCTCGGATACGGGGAACTGTCAAAGAAACTCAATGTTAAGGTAAATGCATTTTCTGCATCTGCCAAGGAAAAGATTGAAGCTGCAGGCGGAAGTGCTGAGGTGGTTTAATGCTGCAAACAATAAAGAACGCATTAAAAGTAAAAGAAATCCGTAAGAAACTTTTGTTTACGCTGGCTATGCTGGTAGTAATCCGTATCGGATCTCAGATCCCTCTTCCCGGGATAGATCAGGCTCAGTTGGAAGAGGTACTGAACAAAACATTAGGTGCTGCGCGGGATTCCGGTGCGTTTGGCTTTTTTGACGCGATAACAGGTGGCTCGTTTACGAGCATGTCGATCCTGGCGCTCAACATCAACCCCTACATTACATCATCCATTATCATGCAGCTCCTCACGATAGCTATTCCAAAGCTTGAGGAGATGCAGAGAGACGGTGAAGAGGGCAGAAAGAAGATCGTTACTATCACCAGATACCTCACCGTAGGACTTGCACTTGTGCAGTCCATCGGAATGGTATTCGGATTCAGAGGGATCTTCACAGAGTTCAATGCATTCACCGTTATCACCTGCATTGCCGCACTCACCGCAGGAAGTGCATTCCTTATGTGGATCGGTGAGCAGATCACGGAGTACGGTGTAGGAAACGGTATATCCATAGTCCTGACAATAAACATTATTTCGAGACTGCCGCAGGATATCGGCGGTCTGTATGAGAAGTTCATCAAAGGCAAGGCTCCTGCAACAGCAATACTTGCCGCACTTATCATAATCGCTGTATTTATCGCGATGGTTGTTCTTGTAATCATTCTCAATGATGCTGTAAGGTCAATCCCCGTACAGTATGCAAAGAAGATGCAGGGACATAAGATGGTTGGAGGTTCTTCGTCGAACATTCCCCTTAAGGTTAACACCTCGGGCGTTATTCCGATCATCTTTGCACAGTCACTGATCACGCTTCCCATCCTTATCACATCCTTTGTGAGCAGGAACGGAGCTACAGGTGTCTGGGCTGAGATCCTCAAGTATTTCAGTTCCAACAACTGGTGCAGATTTAATGCAGCACAGATCAGATACAGCGCAGGACTTCTTGTATACATCGCGCTTGTAATATTCTTTGCTTACTTCTACACTTCGATCACCTTCAATCCTTTGCTGGTATCGGACAACCTGAAGAGGCAGGGCGGCTTTATCCCCGGTATCCGTCCGGGCAAGCCCACAAGCGATTACCTTAACAATGTACTGAATTACATCGTATTCATCGGTGCTGTCGGACTTATCATCGTCTGCGTGCTTCCGTACATCTTCAGCGGTGTGTTCAATGCAGAAGTTTCGGTTACCGGTACGAGTCTTATCATTATCGTAAGCGTTGTGCTTGAGACTCTCAAGCAGATCGAGTCGATGATGCTCGTGCGCAATTACAAGGGATTCCTTGAGAACTAACACATAATTATAAAGCCACGTATATTATACGTGGCTTTCTGTGGTAATTATTGGACCTCGCGTCCGCTTGGTTAGAATAAACCTAAGGAGAACAGGGTATGAAAATTATTATGTTAGGTGCTCCCGGTGCGGGAAAAGGCACACAGGCTAAAATGATCGCCGAGAAGTATGGGATTCCTCATGTTTCGACAGGTGACATTTTCCGTGCAAACATAAAGAACGGAACAGAGCTTGGAAAGCAGGCTAAGGAATATATGGACAAGGGACTTCTTGTTCCCGATGAGCTGACTGTTAAGATCCTTCTTGACAGAGTGGCACAGGATGACTGCAAGAACGGTTATGTGCTTGACGGTTTTCCGAGAACCATTCCCCAGGCTGAGGTGCTTGATGAGGCACTCACAAAGCTTGGCGAGAAGATAGACTTTGCTGTAAACGTAGATGTTCCCGATGAGAACATCGTTAAGAGAATGTCGGGAAGACGTGCCTGCCTTAAGTGCGGTGCCACTTATCACATCGAGCACATTCCTCCCAAGAAAGAGGGAATCTGCGATACCTGTGGCAGCGAGCTCGTATTAAGAGATGACGATAAGCCCGAGACAGTGCTTAACCGCCTCAAGGTTTATCATGATCAGACTCAGCCCCTTATTGATTTCTACACAGCAAAAGGTGTCCTTAGGACTGTCGACGGAACCGTAGACATGAAGGATGTATTCAATGCTATCGTAGCTATCCTGGGCTAATGTAAGGAAGACAGGCCGGAATGATCACGATCAAAACGGAAGAAGAGATCGCGCTTATGCGTGAATCCTGCAGAAGGCTTGCGATATTGCACAAGGAGCTTGAGGAGTACTTAAAGCCGGGTTTATCCACAAAGGATATAGATTCCTACGGCGAGGCACTTATCGAAAAGCTCGGCGGCGTGCCGAATTTCAAAAACTATCAGGGATATCCGGCAGCCATATGCGTATCCGTAAATGATGAAGTCGTGCACGGGATCCCCCGGGCAGACAGGATAATAAATGACGGAGATATCGTAAGCTTGGACTGCGGGCTTATATATAAAGGATTCCACTCAGATGCCGCCAGGACGCACGCAGTAGGCGATGTATCCCCAAAGGTCAAGGCACTGATAGAAGCCACAAAGCAGAGTTTTTTTGATGGGATCAAAATGGCAAAGGCAGGGAATCATCTGTATGATATATCAAATGCCATTGCGGGGAGCCTTGAAGCCGGAAACTACGGGATAGTTAAGGAGCTTACAGGGCACGGGATAGGAAGAAATCTCCACGAAGATCCATCGATCCCGAATTTCAGGATGAGAAGAAGAGGACCCAAACTAAAAGCGGGTATGACGCTGGCGATAGAGCCTATGGTAGCTTTGGGTGACGGAAGCGTCGAATGGCTTTCGGATGATTGGACGGTGGTTACCGCTGACGGAACATGGGCAGCTCATTACGAGAACACAGTGCTCATAACAGAAGGCGAACCCGAGATACTGACTATTTAACCTTCCGCTTACGGAAGGTGGCGCTAAGCGCCGGATGAGGTGAAAAAGTTTATGTCAAAAAGTGATGTTATCGAAATCGAGGGAGTTGTAGTAGATAAGCTTCCCAACACAATGTTTAAGGTAGAGCTTGAAAACGGACATCAGGTACTCGCTACCATAAGCGGTAAGCTCCGCCAGAATTTCATCAGGATACTTCCCGGTGACAAAGTAACTATGGAACTTTCTCCTTACGATCTTACAAAAGGAAGGATCATATGGAGAGATAAGTAATCGCTATGCTTGCAAATCCGTGCAAAAAGCCGTCTGCAAGCTTGCTTGTAAGAGGCTCTTTGCACGGATTTGTAAATCCTGCGAAGCAGGATTGCAAGAACCATGAGCAAGAAGCGAAGCGGATTGCGAATGGTTATTGAAAGCGATTATAAAAAAGTGCTTGCAATCCTGCGGGCGCTATGTTATTATGGACAATGGTCTTTTTTGAAAGGAGGGCTTTACGATGAAGGTTAGAAGTTCAGTAAAACCGATTTGCGACAAGTGCAAAGTCATCAAGAGAAAAGGACGCATAATGATTATCTGCGAGAATCCCAAACATAAGCAGAGACAGGGCTGATCTTACACCTGGGAAGTGATAAAGACTTCCTATAGATATGTAGGATTACTACCTGATATTCTCCCGAACGCAGATCGAAACGTTGTAAAATACACAACGCTTTCGGCTAAGAGAGAAAAAGATCGGATATGCGTCCGATTGGACTTTAAAGCGCATAAACAATAATAAAACGCGCATCAGAGTCCCAATCATTTAGTAACCGTGTGCTTCAGACACACAAGTAGCAGCATCGCAAGTCGGTGCGTAACACAGGAGGAAAGAAACAAATGGCTCGTATCGAAGGTGTAGATTTACCCAGAGAGAAAAGAATCGAGATCGGTCTTACCTATATTTATGGTATCGGAAGATCGACATCCAACAAGATCCTTGCTGAGTGCGGAGTTAACCCCGACACAAGAGTAAGGGATATCACTGATGAAGAGGTTAAGAAGATCACTGAGGCGATCGACAAGCTCGGCATCATGGTAGAAGGTGATCTCAGAAGAGAGATCGCGATGAACATCAAGACTCTTCAGGAGATCGGATGCTATCGCGGAATCCGTCACAGAAAGGGGCTTCCTGTCCGCGGTCAGAAGACCAAGACAAACGCCCGTACACGCAAGGGTCCCAAGAAGACTGTTGCAGGTAAGAAGAAGTAATAGTAACCGTTAATCATTATAAAAAGAAAGTAGGTTAGTTTTATGGCAGCAACAAAGAAAAGTGCTTCCGCTGCAGCAAAGAAAGCTACAGGTAAGAAGCGTGTCAAGAAAAACGTTGAACATGGACAGGCACACATTCAGGCATCTTTCAACAACACTATCGTTACGCTGACAGATGCTGAAGGCAATGCTCTCTCATGGGCATCAGCAGGTGGTCTGGGTTTCCGCGGTTCAAAGAAATCTACTCCTTATGCCGCACAGATGGCAGCTGAGACTGCAACCAAAGCAGCGCTGATCCACGGCCTTAAGACAGTAGACGTCATGGTGAAGGGACCCGGAAGCGGAAGAGAAGCAGCTATCCGTGCACTGCAGGCAAACGGTCTGACGGTGACAAGTATCCGCGACGTGACGCCGGTACCCCATAACGGATGCCGCCCGCCCAAGCGTCGTCGTGTATAATCTGAAAGTGGAGGATAAATCATCATGGCAGTGAACAGAGTACCTGTATTGAAAAGATGCAGAGCATTAGGCATAGATCCCTCTTTCCTGGGTGTTGAGAAGTATACCCACACCAGAGAATGGAAGAGCGAGGTTGACGGCCGCAAGAAGAATATCAACAAGAGACTTGACCGCAGGGTAAACGAGTCTATCCGTATGCCCCGCAATGCTAACAAGAAGGTAAGTGAGTACGGACTTCAGCTGAAAGAGAAGCAGAAGGCAAAGTTCATCTACGGCGTACTTGAGAAGCCCTTCCGTAACTACTACGAGAGAGCAGACCGCATGAAGGGTATGACCGGTGAGAACCTCATGATCCTCCTTGAGAGCCGCCTTGACAGTGTTGTTTTCCGTATGGGATTCGCACGTACCAGAAAGGAAGCGCGTCAGGTTGTAGGCCACAAGCACATCACCGTTAACGGAAAGAAGATCAACATTCCTTCTTACCAGGTGAAGGCCGGCGACGTGATCGAGCTTACCGAAAAGGCAAAGGGTCTGCAGAGATTTAAGGATGTAATAGAAGTTACCGAGGGCAGGATCGTTCCCGCCTGGCTGGAAGTGGACTACGAAGCAAAGAAGGGCACAGTAAAAGAGCTGCCTAACAGGGAAGCAATTGATGTACCCGTAAATGAGATGCTCATCGTCGAGTTGTATTCCAAATAATTAAGAAAGATTAGGCGGAAAAAACTCTATACTGGAAAAGGAGAACAGCTACATGTTAGAATTTGACTTTGACAGTCCCAATATAACCATCGAGAAGATTTCCGATGACAAAAAGTACGGAAGATTCGTGATCGAACCTCTTGAGAGAGGATACGGTATCACACTTGGTAATTCGCTTCGCCGTATCATGTTATCATCACTGCCCGGTGCGGCTGTGAGCCACATAAAGTTTGATGGCGTTATGCATGAGTTTTCGACCATCCCCGGAGTTAAGGAGGATGTGCCCGAGATCATCATGAACGTCAAATCCCTGGCTATTAAAGATGACAGCGAGAGCGATGAGAACAAGAAAGGTTATATCAAAGCCGAGGGTAACGGAGTTGTCCGTGCAGCGGACATTCAGTTCGATGATCCTGAGGTTAGTGTAGTCAATAAGGATCAGATAATAGCTACCATCAGCGGCGCAAAGGATGCAAGCCTTAAGATGGATCTGCTCGTGACCAAGGGACGTGGTTATTCAGGCGCTGACAAGAATAAGCGCGAAGATCTGCCCGAAGGATATATAGCAGTTGATTCCATCTACACACCTATTGAGCGTGTAAATATCGCAGTTGAGAATACCCGTGTAGGTCAGATCACCGATTATGACAAGCTTACCATGGATGTATGGACCAACGGCACACTTACTCCCGATGAGGCAGTAAGCCTTGCAGCAAAGGTTCTTAGCGAGCATCTTAAGCTCTTTATCAATCTTTCAGATAAGGGCAAGCAGGCTTCGGTACTGGTTAACCAGAGCGAGGATCGTGAGAAGCAGGCAATCTCACTCAATATCGATGAGCTTGAGCTTTCCGTAAGATCCTTCAACTGCTTAAAGCGCGCAGGTATCAATACTGTTGAGGAGCTGTGCAACAAGACTTCAGATGAGATGATGAAGGTTCGTAACCTTGGTAAGAAGTCTCTGGACGAAGTGCTTGAGAAGCTTAAGGAATTAGGCCTGCACCTTCGCGACAGCGAGGAATAAGTAACGTAAACGCATGCCCGGTAAGTCCGAAGAAGCGCGGTGCATGTTTTAAACTCCCGGCATGACCGGTAAGCCCGAAGAGCGCGGCCATGTAAGGAAAAAGAAAGGAGTGAACTAAAATGGCAGAGTACAGAAAGTTAGGTAAGACATCTTCTCAGAGAAAGGCACTGTTACGCAATCAGGTGACCATGCTGATCCTCAACGGACGCATCACCACCACCGAAGCACGTGCTAAGGAAGTTAAGAAGATCGCTGAGAAGCTCATCGCACTGGGTATCAAGGAGAAGGACAATTACGAGACCGTAACTGTAAAGACCAAGGTTGCCCAGAAGGATAAAGACGGCAAGCGCGTTAAAGAAACAAATGCTGACGGCAAGAAGGTGACCGTATACGATGAGGTAGAGAAGGAGATCAAGAAGGACAATCCTTCCCGCCTGCATGCACGTCATCAGATGCTGAGCGTATTCTATGATGTGAAAGAGGTTCCCTCTGAGCCTCAGGGCCGTAAGAAGAATACCAAGAAGGTTGACCTGTGTGCAAAGGTGTTCGACGAGATCGCACCCAAGTACGCAAACCGTAACGGTGGTTTCACCCGTATCGTAAAGATCGGACCCCGCAAGGGCGACGCCGCTATGATGGTTATCCTTGAGCTGGTATAAGCTTAAAGCTTAATTGTTATTAAAGTATAGGGACACTCTTACGAGTGTCCTTATTTTTAAGTTTTTGATATAATCATCCTTAAGCAATGTTTGGATAAACTTAGCGAAGGATCCGAGAATATGTCCTACCCGTTCGATAAATACGAATTCGATGACATAACCGAATATATAGCGGCCAAGCGCGATAAGGCAAAGATAGATGCCCTTGAGAAAAAGGGTAAGAGTAAGGCGCAGATCGCGAAGAATATGAAGGAGCAGATCGCCCGTGAAGGCATCAGCTTTGAGACTGTCGTGGGCGAGGATTTTTTAAAGCAGCTCGATAAAGACAGCTTTACACGTGAGGAAGAAAGCGAGCTTGAGATAAATGAGCGCAGGCTTAAAAGGCGTGAGGCTAAAAGAAAGAGAGAGAAGCGCGCCAGGAATCTGCTGCTCATTCCCTTTTATATGATACTGGTCCTGGCTGTGGGAATAGGGATACTATGGATCGTCAAGGAAGAGCAGAGCAGAAAGAGCATGGAGGAGCTGAGGGAGCGTGCAGCGGCACCTGTTACGCCGACTGCCGTACCGACGGTATCTGCATCGGAGCTTTATGTGGCCAAAGAGCCTACTCCTGCAGAAGACAGCAATACGAGGCCTGAGCCGACAGAGGAAGAAATACCCACCGAGATACTGCCGCGGTTTAAGGAACTCTACGAGGAAAACAATGACCTGGCCGGCTGGCTTACTATAGAGGGAACAGTCATAGACTATCCCGTTATGTATAAGGAAGACGACAACGATTATTATCTGTCGCACAATTTTAATAAGGACAATGATGTGAACGGCATGCTGGTGCTTGATAAACGCTGTGCGCGTGATGGCAGCGGCAGGAATATGCTGATCCACGGACATCATATGCGTAACGGCAGCATGTTCGGTTCACTGCAGAAATATGAAGATGAAGCGTACTTTAAGGAGCATCCCCTGATCAGCTTCAGCACCCTGTATCAGGAGAGAGGCTACGAAATATTTGCAGTTTTTAAGTCTTCGGTGTATGATGAAGAGACGGATGACATAAAATTTTACGATTTTATAGATATACAGACAAGGGAAGATTTTAACAGCTATATCAGAAGCGCGATCAACGGATCTTTATATGATACCGGCGTGCGTCCTTACTGGGGCGATAAACTCTTAAGTCTGTCCACCTGTGAGTATTCAAAAGAAAATGGCAGGCTTGTGGTAGTGGGGAGAGAGGTTAAATGAACAGAAAGTATATTCTGTTGAGAAGGATATTGGGAGTATCCACCATATTGCTGGGACTGCTGATAGCGATACTGCCTATTTTCGGCAGTGCAGCAGCGGGAAGTGCGATCATCAACGATCAACGCAGCGAAAAGGTCGGGGAGGTGTCACTGTATTATCAGGACGGACCGCAGGACATTGAGATCGATATATCGGACGGTTATGAAGAGACCGGATATTTAAGTAATTATCTGGGTATAGAGCTTGGGGAATACGACCGTTGCAAGGGCTATATTCTTCAATCAAACAATTATAATGATTATTCACTTTCCGGTGCGGAACTGATGCTGAACATGCCGGCAAGTTTTTCTGAAGTGTCCGGGGAGAAATATACTTTATATGCAATAGATACTGTAAACAATATGGATCCCGTTCAATACTCCTGCCGTCTGGAGACTGTGTATGACGGATACGATCTGGTGATCGCCGAACTTGGTGACATAAATTCGAATATGCTTATGAAGTATTGGCAGTTCATATTTGTTAAAACAGGCGCACCGCTTGATGCAACGCCTACGGATGAGCCGACTGATACACCTACGCCAAGCCCCACACAGACGCCGACACCTACAAGAGTGGCGACACCGACACCTACGCCGAGGCGTGGTCCTACCAATACTCCTACGCCTACGGCAGTACCGCTCAGGATATCGGCTATAGACGATCAGCGCAGCGACAGGCGCGACAGCAAGGGCATCAGCAGCATGGTCTATGGCGGAACTGTGCCCAACAGCATATTGATAGTACGTGACAGTGACGGAGTGGGCATCAAAAAGATAGTGGTACTCAGAAAGGGCATGATCCTGAAGCCCTGGTATATACGTCTGGTAGACCAGAACAAAAGGGATATAACCGATTTTAAGACCGTGACGATCACACTTCCCATCCCTGCCACAATGAACCTAAACAGGGGCAGGGTCGTGATGGTAGGCAGGCGCCGCAGCGGAAAGCTCCATGTATTTGATACAAAGATAATAACAAAGAACGGCTATGACTGTGTTGAGTTCACCACCGATTATATTTCGGATTATGAATACGGAATGCTCTACACGCCGGATGATGGCGGGGAAGAAGACAACGTTCTTAATGTAAGCGATGAGCGTGAAGATAAGGAAGGCAGTGAACGTATAGGCGGCAGCGTTACCGAAGGCAGCGGAAAGCGTACTCTGCATATCGCGGATTCGGACGGAGTGGTAGTGCTGCGCCGTATAGTGTGGAGGGCAGGCATGCAGCTTAAGCCTTACCGCATCTGGATAACGGATGAAGCCGGCAATAATGTTGATGATTTCGGGACACTTACCGTGACCTTACCGCTTCCCGCAGATATGGACCCGCAAAAGGGGACCATACGCGTTGTGGGCAGTACAAAGGAAAACGCAGCGGATGACTTTGTGCCGGAGGTGATCAAGAATGACGACGGCACATACAGCGTCCGTTTCACTACCGATTATTTTTCGGATAATGAATACGGTATAGTATATACGCCATATACTTTAGAGCCTGACGTGACTAACACGCCCACGCCTACCGTGCCTCCCACACCGACTACGGCGGCAACGGCCACACCCACGTTAAGTCCTACACCTTATTCGAACAATACACCCACTCCCACACAGAAGGCGCCTACACCCACAAGGGGCGGCGGAGCGATAGTGACGGTAGTGGTGACCAATACGCCTACCCCTACGCCCTTTGGCGGCTACAGCGGCGGTAATGGCGGCGGTAATGGCGGGGATAACGGCGGCGGCGGTACCGGCAGGCCCGGCAGGACACCGATAGTCACTCCTCATGGACGGACTTTTGACGAAAACGGTCTGAGCATGAACTATGCCACCACGGGAAAAGGCGGCGGCAGCAGTGTAAATTATCAGTCAAACGGCAATACCGTAAAGGGCAGCAACGCAAAGGATATGCCCAAGACCGGTATGGCCGATGTTAAGCGTATGCTCGCCGTGATCATATTGATAACGCTCGGCTGTATACAGCTGGTAACAACGATACCGATAAAGAAGAAATGAAGATACCCTCTTTTTTACAGATAAAAAACCTTAAATACGAGTATATCCGGAGAGATGAAGAGAATAATGTAGAGGGCATCACCACAGCTGTGGATGATGTTTCTCTTGATGTTAAGGAAGGCGAGTTCATCGCTGTACTGGGGCACAACGGTTCCGGCAAATCCACCCTGGCCAAGCATATAAATGCCATACTCTTTCCCGAAGAGGGAGAGGTGATACTTGACGGCATGAATACCCGGGATGAGGAAAAACTCCTGGATATCCGCCGTACTGCAGGCATGGTCTTTCAGAATCCGGATAACCAGATAATAGGGCAGGTGGTGGATGAGGACGTGGCCTTCGGCCCCGAGAACATGGGCGTCCCCACGGATGAGATAGCTCAGCGTGTGGAAGAAAGTCTGAAAACGCTGGGAATGTGGGAGTACAGAAACGCCTCTCCCAACCGTTTATCCGGAGGGCAGAAGCAGAGAGTCTCAATAGCATCGGTGATAGCCATGCATCCCAAATGCATCATACTGGATGAACCCACAGCCATGCTGGATCCCAGGGGCAGGTACGAAGTGATACGTGCGGCAAGGGCCTTAAACGAGGTGGAGCATATCACGATCATACTGATCACCCACTACATGGAGGAAGTGATCCATGCGGACAGGGTCTTTGTCATGGATAAGGGCAAGGTTAAGATGGAGGGAACACCCCGGGAGATATTCTCGCGTGTGGAGGAATTAAAGGAAATGCGCCTTACCGTTCCGCAGGTGACAGAACTCGCCTGGGAACTTAAGAAGGCAGGGCTTCGCATACCGGATGGGATCCTCACCCGTAAGGAACTGGTAGATGCACTGAAACAGCAATATCATGCACGCGCATAGTGAGCAGGCAGCAACATCACCGTCATCTTAAGCGATTCGAAGGATCCTGATAGAAGTATATTCAAAAAAAGAATGAAATTAATAGCCGATCACTTAATATATGAATACAATAAAGGCAGCGCCCAGGCACGCAAGGCCCTGGACGATGTCAGCTTTGTGCTGCGAGGCGGGGAGTTCGTGGGGCTTATAGGGCATACGGGCTCGGGCAAGTCCACGCTGGTACAGCATCTGGTGGCATTGCTAAAGCCCGACAGCGGCACCATCTATTACGAGGGTGCAGATATATTTGAAAAGGATTACAACAGAAAGGCCCTGCGCGGCAAGGTGGGGCTGGTCTTTCAGTATCCCGAATACCAGCTCTTTGAGGAGACCGTACTCAGCGAAGTGAGCTACGGACCGAAGAATATGGGGATGGACAAAAAAGACGCGGAGCTGGCTGCATATGCTGCGATAAAGCGTGTGGGGCTTGAGGATGAGTGCTTTGACCAGTCGCCTTTTGATCTTTCGGGCGGGCAGAAAAGACGCGTAGCTATCGCATCCGTACTGGCTATGAAACCCGAGATACTGGTGCTGGATGAGCCTACCGCGGGCCTGGATCCCGCCGGCAGGACTGAGCTTCTTGATATGATAACGGAATTAAAGGAGAAGGAAGGGATCGCCATAGTGCTGGTGAGCCATTCCATGGATGATGTGGCGGAAGTGGCAGATCGTATAATAGTTATGGATAAGGGAAAGATTGTATATGATGCAGAACCGGTAGAGGTGTTTAGGCACACTGCCGAGCTTGAAGCTATGGGGCTTGCGGCACCGCAGATGAGCTATGTGCTGAGAGACCTTAAAGCTGCGGGGATCGATGTAAATGTTGATGCCATCACCCTTAAAGCTGCTAAGGAAGAGATATTGAGGGCGCTGGCTTGATAAGGGATATAACACTTGGACAATATTATCAGGCGGATTCGGTGATACACAGGCTGGATCCGCGTACCAAGCTCGTAGGTACGATGGTCTATCTGGTCAGCCTCTTCATCTTTACAGGACCCTGGGTATTCGTAACGGCAGCGTCGTTTCTGCTGTTATGCGTATTTTTATCAAGGGTGCCCTTTTCCTATATGCTGAAGGGCTTAAAGCCGATACTGTTTATCCTTATGTTTACTCTGGTGATAAACATGCTCTTTACCAAAGGCACCGTGCTGTTTTCGTGGTGGAAGTTCACGATAACGGAGGAAGGACTTAAACAGGCCGGGGCAATGGGCTTCCGCCTGGTGCTTCTGATACTGGGATCGAACCTTATGACGCTCACCACCACGCCCACACGCCTAACCAATGCGATGGAGCATTTGATGAGACCGCTTAAGCTGATACGCGTACCGGTGCACGAGATAGCAATGATGATGAGCATAGCCCTGCGCTTTATCCCCATACTGCTGGAAGAGACAGACAGGATAATGAAGGCGCAGCTGGCACGCGGTGCTGATTTTGAAAGCGGCAATCTGATCAAAAAGACAAAGAGCCTGGTGCCGGTGCTGATACCCCTTTTCATATCGGCTTTCCGCCGGGCAAATGATCTGGCTATGGCAATGGAAGCCAGATGCTATCATGGCGGCAAAGGAAGGACACAGTACAAACCCCTTAAATACAAGGGCAGGGATATAGTAGCGTATCTGCTGGTGGTCATATACCTTGCGGGAGTGATACTCATAGGTAAATTCCTGTAGCCCGCTCACTGTCATTCTGAGCGAAGCGAAAAAGTGAGGCAGGAAATCTTTGATTTCCGTACCACTGTCCGCCGACTGTCAGGGAGGGGGACTAACAGTTTCCGAACTTTCCTTCCTGGGAATCCTGAAAGAGTAGATTATGAGACGAGTGTTAATACGAGTAGCCTATGACGGCAGCGCCTACCACGGCTGGATGCAGCTGGATGGGGTGGTGACCGTGGCAGGCAGGATAAATGAGGCTTTGTCCGATCTGTGCGGAGAAAAGATAGAGCTTATAGGAGGCAGCAGAACGGATGCGGGTGTGCATGCGCTCGATAACGTTGCCGTATTTGACGTACCCGACAGCCGGCTCATTCCGGCGGAAAAGATCCCGGGCGCGCTTAATGTACGCCTGCCGGATGATATAAGGATAAAGAGCGGCGTGGAAGTGGCGCCGGACTTTCATCCCAGACACTGCGATACCGTAAAGACATACGAATACAGAATACTCAATAATAAGCTGCAGGATCCGCTGCGCAGGCAGTACACACGCTGGGTGCGTCATGAGCTTGATGAGGATGCGATGCATGAAGCGGCACAGTATCTTATCGGGGAGCATGACTTCACTTCTTTCTGCATCGTGCATGCGCATAGCAATACACGCGTAAGGACCAGCTATGATGCCTCTGTCATACGGCAGGCGGATGAGATCACGATAAGGGTATCCGGTAACGGCTTTTTATATAACATGGTCCGTATCATAGCGGGAACACTGATAGAGGTGGGAGAAGCCAAGCGCACGGGCGAAAGCATCAAAGAGGTTATAGAGAAAAAGGACCGCGCGGCAGCGGGGATCACGGCACCGCCGCAGGGGTTGTGCCTTATGGAATATAGATTTGTGAATGAGGATTTCTGATATGAAGATCAGCTGGATAGGCAATCATGAAGAAGGGCTTGAGGCATTTGAGCGCACGGCAAAGAGAGGCTTTATCAACGGTTTCATAACCTTGGATGATGAAGCGTTTGCAAAGCGCAGCGCCGGGAGCAGGGATTATATCGATATCGCGGAAAAATACGGTATCAAGGTATATCCGATAAGCACGATCAAAAATGAAGAATCATACGGGATAATAAAGAGCTTATCGCCGGATCTGATGGTGGTATTCGGCTGGAGCGAGATATTGCCTGAGAGGCTGCTCGATCTGGCAAAGATCGGTACCGTGGGGACGCATGCGGCACTCCTTCCGCATAACCGCGGAAGCGCACCTGTTAACTGGGCCATCATACGCGGAGAAGAGATCACCGGCAATACACTTATGTGGCTTACAAAAGATGTGGACAGCGGCAGTATCATTGACCAGACCGCTTTTCCCATCACTTTATTTGATACCTGCAAGACCATATACGATAAAGTGGCACGTTCGAATGCGGATATGCTGGATAAGCTGATAGATGCGCTTATAGAAGGAAAGAAGCCCCTGATGGATATCAAAAACGAGACCGATGAGCCGCTGCTTCCCAGGCGCAGGCCTAAAGACGGACTTATCGACTGGCAGCAGGACGCTAAGAAGATATATGATTTTATAAGGGCACTGACGATACCTTATCCCGGTGCATTTACCTTCCTTAACGGAAAGAAATATCTTATATGGGAGGCAATGGTACTGCCTCTTAAGTGCAGTGAGGAGCCGGGGACTATAGCAGGCGGCGCCTACGGTTTTATGGATTGCGGCGTCATAGCTGCAACAAAAGACTGCTATATATGCATTACCATGATAGAAGATGAAGAGGGGCGGCGTTACAGCGGCAGCGCCCTCTACGAACTGGGATTGAAAGGAGCATTTGGCAATGAGTAAGGTACTTGTGGTAGCGGCTCATCCGGATGATGAGCTTTTAGGTGTGGGCGGTACTGTGATAAAGCATGTACAGGCCGGAGACGAAGTGCGCAGCATAATCATGTGCGAGGGCGAATCCTTAAGATACGGCGCGGATGTAGGGCAGAGCAGTGCGATACAGGAAGCGGCGGAAGTGATGGGCGTATCAAAAGTCTATCCGCTGCGTTTCCCGGATCAGAGGCTTGATACCTATACGCTTACGGAGCTTATCACACCGCTCGAAAAAGTGTCGGAGGAGTTTAAACCGGACATAATATACTGTCAGTCCGGATCGGATGCAAACCGCGATCACCGTATCCTCTTCGAGGCGGCGTTAGTGGCGTTCCGCCCCGGCAGCGAGTGGATAAGGGAGTTTATGTGCTTCTACACTGCGTCCAGCACGGAGTGGGGACATCCCAAGTCTTTTGCACCCGATACCTGGATCGATATCAGCGCGCAGCTTGATAAGAAGATAGAGGCATTTGAAAAATATACAAGTGAGGTGAGGGAGTATCCTCATCCCAGATCATCGGAGGCACTCAGGCATCAGGCAGCCTTCTGGGGAAACCAGTGCTGCATGGAGGCTGCGGAAGTGTTCGTAAGCATCCGCAGGACTCTGCGATGATGCTGATGATAGAAAAAAAGCCTGTTCAGGCTGCCATAAAGCGTGGAGCGGATGTTGTACTTTCGGCGCTGGCCCTGATACTGCTTAGCCCCGTGATGCTGATAGCGGCGCTTGGCATACTTATCTGCGATCCCGGTCCGGTCATCTATAAAGCAAAGCGCATGGGTAAGGATCTGAAAGCCGTTACGATGTATAAGTTCAGGACCATGAAGGTGGGATCGGATAAGCAGGGGGCTATCACCGGAGTTAACGACAGCCGCGTGTTTGCATGGGGTGAGCTTCTCAGGAAGACAAAGATCGATGAGCTGCCGCAGCTTATCAATATCCTTAAAGGCGAGATGTCCATCGTGGGACCCAGGCCCGAGGATATAGATATAGTAAATGAGTATTATACGGAAAAGGAAAAACTGACACTTAAAGTCCTTCCGGGGCTTGCGTGTCCGGGAAGCATTTTCAATTATACGCATGGGGACAGATATCTTTCGGGCGATGACGCGCAGAGTGCATACACGGATAAGTTTCTGCACATCAAGCTGGCCCTGGATCTGTATTATCTGAAACACTGGTCGCTTATCTATGACCTGAGCATCATGATACGGACCGCAAAGGCAATAGTACTGACCATGAAGGGCAATGAATATATCGATTATCCTATGGAGTATAAAAAGATCAGGGAGATGAGAAGATGGCGAAAAAACCATTGATAGCGCTGTTTACGAATAATGATGATGATGTATACTGCTTTAGGCTCGAACTGTTACAGGCCATAAGGGACGCGGGCTATCCGCTGATGATATCCTGCCCGGACGGCCCTAAGTTTGAAGTGCTGGAAAAAGAAGGCTTTAAAAAGAATGTGGATTTTATCTACGATGATCCCGATATCGACCGGCGCGGGACCAATATCCTAAATGATGTGAAGCTTGCGGCACATTATTTTAAAGTGCTTAAGAAATACCGCCCTGCAGTGCTCTTAAGCTACACTGCCAAGCCCAACGTGTATGCGGGACTTTCAGCTAAGCTCCTTGGCATACCTGTGATCACCAATCTTACCGGCTGGGGATCGGTGATCATGCAGAAGGGGATAAAAAAATTCATCGCCATGCAGCTGTTTAAGATAGCTTTCCGTAATTCGTCCTGTCTGATGTTTCAGAATGCTACCAATCTGCGTCTGGCAAAAAAGAGCGGTATGGTAAAAGGCAGATACCGGCTGATACCCGGCAGCGGTGTGGCACTCAACCGTTTTGAGATACAGCCTTACCCGGCCGGCGGTGACGGCGTGAGCGGGGAGACCGTGGTATTTAATTATATCGGCAGGGTGCTTCATGACAAGGGCGTGGATGATTACATCGAGGCAGCACGCCGTATAAGGAAGAAATATCCCAATACCGAGTTTAATATGCTGGGCTTTATAGAGCCCACCGAGATGCATTACGAAAAGGATCTTAAAGAACTGGGAGAACAGGGGATAGTCCATTACCGCGGTTCACAGAAGGATGTGCGGCCCTGGGTGGCAAGATCGCATTGTATCATTCACCCATCAACCTATGGGGAAGGTATGAGTAACGTGCTGCTGGAAAATGCAGCCAGTGCTCGCCCCATCATCACTACCGATAATCCCGGCTGCAAGGAAGCCGTTGACGATGAAAAGAGCGGGTTTATCTATCACGGCGGCGATGTGGATGCGCTGGTAAAAAAGATAGAGGCATTCTTATCATTACCCAATGAAGAGCGTAAAGACATGGGGCTTGCCGGCCGCAGAAAGATGGAAAAGGAATTCGACCGGAAGATCGTCATCAAGGCATACCTTAAGATGATCGCGTATCTGGTATAACGGTCATTCTGAGCGAAGCGAAAAAGGGAGGCAGGAGATCTGTGATCTCCGTACCACTGTCCGCCGACTGTCAGGGAGGGGGACTAACAGTTTCCGACCTTTCCTACTTGGGAATCTTGACAGAAGTATATTCATACGATAAGATAAATTGTCTTCAGGGATCATAGCTCAGCTGGGATGAGCGTCCGCTTGACGTGCGGGAGGTCACAGGTTCGAACCCTGTTGGTCCCATGAGGATCCTCTGTGAAGAACAGGGGATCTTTTTT
>JAEEGL010500071.1_pt1 | contig 17913 bp, 14 predicted proteins | sample 9134231 | NCBI WGS metagenome assembly JAEEGL01 (sample SAMN16246548, study PRJNA631951) | gut metagenome | biome: gut microbiome; feature: rumen; material: fiber-attached | host: Bos | place: Iran: Karaj | collected 2018-10 | reverse complement strand
ATTTAACCATTCTAAGCTTACTTTCTTTTAATTCTTCTACTGATTTAAATAAACTTAGAATTACCTCTAATGATTTTTTTTCATAATTTGTCATGTTGGCAAAAGCTTGTTTTAAAATCTCGTTGAAATCAACGTTAGTTATAGTTTTGGGATCTAATTCTGGATTCATAAAAACACCACCTATTCTATTTATTATTTTATCATGAAAATTAATAAAAAAATATGCTTTATTAAGCATATTTTCCTTTCTTTACATAGTCATAAAATGTAAGAACAATAAATTATCTTGATATTCCTTTCTCCTCTTGTGTCAAAGTTTCATCATTTTTGGAGAAAGAATCCATGTTCCATATTTTTCTTGCTTCTCTTGCAGTTATTGATACGGTTTTTATTTTCCAAAATTCCCAAGGATGTGCTCCCTTTTCCATATACCACACCACAATCACAGCATCATCATCACAAATTTTACCAAGTGAAGATACTACATTCACAAGTTCTGTTCCTTCTAAATCTTTGTACTCATCAGGTATAGAATCATTAGGAATTTCAGGTTCATCATTTGGTACATCTTTTGGTTCAATAATTGGCTCATCTTTAAGCTTAACTTCTATCTTTTGTATTGGTTCAAACTCAGGTGCTACATATTCTGGCAATATTTCGGGCTGTAATAATCCTTTTGGTTTGATTTCTGGTGCTTCATATAATTCTACTTTAAATTTAGGTTTTGGTTCAAATTCAGGTGCAACAAATTCTGGTTCTAATTCTGGTTGTGTTAATCTTTTTGGTTTAATTTCAGGTATTTCATTTAACTCTAATGTTAACTTAGGTTTTGGTTCAAACTCAGGTGTAACATATTCTGGTTCTAATTCTGGTTGTGGTAATCTTTTTGGTTTAATTTCAGGTATTTCATTTAACTCTAATGTTAACTTAGGTTTTGGTTCAAACTCAGGTGTAACATATTCTGGTTCTAATTCTGGCTGTGGTAATCTTTTTGGTTTGATTTCTGGTGCTTCATCTAATTCTACTTTAAATTTAGGTTTTGGTTCAAACTCAGGTGTAACATATTCTGGTTCTAATTCTAGTTGTGGTAATCCTTTTGGTTCAAAAATTGGTGTTTGATATTCTTCAATGCTAGGATTAATATGTTCTTTTGGTTCAAATGTTGGTGATATATATTCCGGTAATATTTCTGGTTGTTGTAAACCTTTTGGTTTAATCTCCGGTAACTCATTTAATTTTACTTCAATCTTTGGTTTTGGTTCAAACTTAGGTGCAACATATTCTGGCTCTAATTCTGATTGAGGTAATCCTTTTGGTTCAAAACTTGGCATTAGATGTTCTTCAATACTAGGATTTATTTGTACCTTTGGTTCAAATGTTGATGATATATATTCTGGTAATATTTCTGGTTGTTGTAAACCTTTTGCTTTAATCTCCGGTATTTCATTTAGTTCTACTTCAATCTTTGGTTTTGGTTCAAACTTAGGTGTGACATATTCTGGTTCTAATTCTAGTTGTGGTAATTCTTTTGGCTTAATATCTGGCATTTCATTTAGTTCTAATGTTAACTTAGGTTTTGGTTCAAACTTAGGTGTATCATATTCTGGTTCTAATTCTAGTTGAGGTAATCCTTTTGGTTCAAAACTTGGCACTTGATATTCTTCAATATTAGGATTAATATGTTCTTTTGGCTCGAATGTTGGCACAGTATATTTTGGTAATATTTCTGGTTGTTGAAACTTTTTTGGTTCGAACTTAGGTACTTCTGCTATTTCAATATTTATTTTATTTTTAGGCTCAAATTTTGGATCTTCCTGTTCTTCTACATCTATATTTATTTTTGGTTTAGTTTCTATTTCTTGTGTTTGATATTCTGGATTAATTTCTGGATTTAAATTTGCCTTTGTCTCAAAAGATGGTACTTTTGCTAGCTCAAAATCTATCTTTTCACTAGGATCAAATACAGGGATTTTGTATTCAGGTTCAATTTTTGGTGTTGATAATTCCTTTGATTCAAAAACAGGAGCTGTATATTCTGGCAATATTTCTGGCTGTAATAATCCTTTTGGTTCAATTTTTGGCGCTTCTACTAATTCAAAATTAATTCTTTCTTTAGGAACAAACTCTGGAACTTCATATAAAGTTACATTAGATTTTTGTATAGGATTAAATTCTGGTGATGTATATTCAGGTAAAAGATCTATTTTAGGCTTATCTTCAAACTTACCTGTAAATAGTCTCTCCCTATTTTCAGCTAATGCAGAATTAAATCCATCTTTTAATAATGAAAATGTATACCAGTTATTAACTGCAAACTTTGCTAAATTTGCCCCTGGTGTTATTACTATCCTTCCTAAGTCTTTTATTGCCTCTTGTTTCTTTGCATTTTTACTTCTCTTTGATTTTGAATTTTTTATTTCAGAAATAGTATTTGAAAGTTTTTGTATAGACAATCCTATCGTTTTAGGTAATGTTCTTGTTAATACTTTAGCATCCTGTCTATTTTCAATTAACTCACTATTATAAACACTTGCTAATAATTCTCCTTGTTTCTTTAATTCTTCCTTTAAAGCACTATTATATAATTTAGTTTTCTTTACTTCTAAAAAGTCATATAAATTAAAGAATTCCCTTTTTAATTCTTCATAATTGTCTACAATGTCAGCAAAATATAAAGAAAAAGCTTCATTTTCTTTTCTTTTTAATACTTCATATATTTTTTGCTTTTTTATTTCTTCTTGTTCTTCACTATCTATGATACTTTTTATCTCTTCAAGTCCTTTTAAAAGCTCATATTGATCATTAATTGTTTGTTTATTAGCTTCAAGAAGTCTTATTACTCTTCCTCTTTTATTAATTATTTCATCTTTGTTCTCTAATTCTAATGCTTCATATAATGCTCTATAAGCATTATCTATTTTTCTAAAGTTTAGTGGTTTAATACCACTTTTTAACTTCTTTAAGTCTTTTCTTATTTCATAATCTATTTTTTGATGTAATTTATTTTGTCTTTCATTTAAATAACTTAATTCATTATTCTCTAAAACTAATTGATCATTCTGTGCTTCTTCTACTAACTTATTTTTTCCATCTAATATTAATCTCTTATTAAGTTCATTTATTACATCAATATTAGTTTTTATTCTCTCTAATAAACCCTCTTCTGATGTTTCTATATATTTAGATAAATTGTTTTGTAATTTCTTTATTTCTTCTATAATTTCTTTAACACTTGACTTTTTACCATTAGAAAAGCTTAATAATCTCAACAATTCATCTAAATCATTTACAATGTACTTTGACATTCTAAGTTTATTTGTTTTTAAACCATTTATTGAATCATATAAATTTATTATTGTTTGTATAGATCTTCTTTCATAATTATTTACATTAATAAATATATGCTTCATTATTGTTTCAAAGTCATCTTTTGCCATCTTTTGTTGATCTAATGCTAAATCCATAGAAACACACCCTATTCTATATATTATTGTATCATGAAAACAATTAAAAAATATGCATATTAATGCATATTTTTATAATTTTACAACTTATTTTTTTAAACTTTTAATTTCTTTTCTTAATCTCTTGTAACCAAAAGAATCTATTCCTCTTTCTCTTAAGACTTTTCCTCTATTATCAGATTCATTTAACATTAATTCTTCTATTAGTTTCTTAAATTCATCTCTAGTCCCAATCATATCTATAAGTGACAAAGTACCATCTAAAGATGATAATAAAACAACACTATCTTTTGTTAAGCTTTCAATTTCACTATCTTTTTCAACACATAATTGATCAAACTTATCCATTTTTTCTTGACTTAAATCTGCAAATCTAGCACTTTCCCTCAAATTTTGAAAATCTTGGTAATTATCAAAAAACATCGGATATGTTTTATTAAATTTTTGTAAATCAATTAGCTTTTTTAAACTAAATTCATCTTCTCTTCCAGCATCTTTTAAATACAAATATTCTAACAAAAGAGGTAAAACATCATCATATTCTCCAGGAATAGTATATATATTACCAGGAGAATCACCATGATAACTAGATAAAAGTGTTCCAATATAAAACATTAATTCTCTTTTAAATTCTATTTTTGGTAGCAAAGAAGGAAACTTAATATATCTATCTTCTTCCTCTTTATCAGGAATTTGAGTCAAAGTATATTTTAAAAAAGGAGTTCTCATGATTTTAATTTTTTTGGATGATAAAAAATCAATTGCTTTCTCTGGTAAATACATTTCAATTCTTTCAGGTGTTTTCTCAATATCATCCCAAGAACATTCTCTATAATCTTTCTTATACTTAGGAAATCTAACACTATTTAATTCAGTTGATATCTGATAAACATCATACATTCTACCTATAATTCTACTCATATTACCTTCTCCTATCTATTTCTTTTCTTAATCTTTTATATCCATAAGAATCTATTCCCATACCATTAATAATAGATTGTCTATCATGATTTTTATTTTCAACTAATACTTCTATAATTTTCTTTATTTGATTTTCATCAATACCATTATCAATTAATTGAAGAACTCCATCAAAAGAAGAAAGTGGTGTCAAACAAGTAAGCGTGGCTTCCAAAAACTGTTTCTGCATTTCTTTCATTTTTTGATCACGTTTTTCTTTTTCACTCTCATTTATAATAGATAAATCTGATGCCTTGGAAGATAACATTGCATCTTGAAACGATAAATATGATTTAACATATTTTTTAGAATTATATAATAATTCATTAAAATGTTTGGAACTAAATCTATCTTCTAATCCTTTTTCTTTCAAATATAAGTATTCAAGTAATAAACCTAAAATATTTGTATATTCACAAGGAATAGAATACTCTGTTGGTTTAAAATCAGGAGATACATTAGATAAATTTTCCCCAAGAAAAAACACTAATTCTCTTTTATATTCTTCAATAGGACTATTTCTAGGAAGATACATTGTTGCTTCCTCGCTACTATTTCTAGGCATCATATATGCTTTTTTTACAACCAATGGAGAATGAACTATTCTAATAGGATTTTTCTCAATTATTTTAATTGCATTATCCGGTAAATAAAACTCAATTATTTCAGGGCAATAACTTAATTCTTCCCATGTAGTTTTCCTATTATCATTTTTATATTTTGGAAGTTTTCCTTCTATTAAATATTTAGAAATAGAATAAACATCCACACTTCTACCATAAAGTCTACTCATATTTACCTCTTAATTCTATCAATTTCTTTTCTAAGTCTTTTAAAACCATAAGTATTTATACCTTTATCTAATAATGTTCTTTCTCTATTATGATTTTTATTTTCCATAAGTTCATCAATTAATAATCTATACTCATCTTGCGTCTTAAGATTATCTATTAATTGTAAAGATGCATCCATTGATGCAAGTGGAACAAGACTAGAAAGAATCTTTCTTAACATTGCTTGCTTGTTCCTTATTTCCATATTATCAAGTCTTTCATTGGTATAAAACATTTTTCTTTCTCTATTAGCTTCACAATAATCTTGATATCTATCATATACCCTTATATAGCTTTTAGCATTACTAACAAAATCATTAATATACATTCTAAATATATTATCTTCTTGTCCATTTTCTTTTAAATACAAATATTCAAGTAATATTGCTAATACATCACTGTATTCACAAGCAATATCAAATTCTTTAGGCATAAAATCAGGTGAAATATTAGCAAGTAATCTACCTATAAAAAATATAACATCATTTTTATATTCTTCTATTAATTTTCCTCTTGGAAAGCAAAGAGATGGTGTTTCATTTTTAGAAGTTGGAACAAGCATTTGAACCTCTTTACAAAAAAGACTTCTAGAAAATGCTATATCTGTCTCATTAATAAAATCTATTGATCTTTGTGGTAAATATAATTCTATTTTAGAAGGAGAACTAATTAAACTTTCAAAGTCTATTACTTGTTTATTCTTTTTATATTCTTCAAAATCACTTTCCACTAATAATTTAGAAATACTATAAACGTCATCCATCCTACCATATAATCTACTCATACTATTTCTTCTTTCTAAAGTCTATTTCTTTTCTTAAACGTTTAAAACCATAAGTATCTATTTTTCTTTTGTTCATTACTTCTTCTCTATTATGATTTGGATTTTCAATTAATTCTTTAATTATTTCTCTTAATGCATCTTTATTTTTTGCTATTTCATCGCTAATTTGTAATGTAGCATCCATAGAAGATAATGGAACTAAAAAAAGTAAAGTATTTCTTAAAAATCTATTTTCATCAAACAAGTCAGGTCTTGCTTTAAAACTTTCATATATTTTAATATATTGTTCACCATTTAGTAATAAATCATCTAAATGTTTTGGACTAAATCTTTCTTCTTTTCCTGAATCTCTAAGATATAAATATTCCAAAATAAGTGGTAAAACATCACTATATTGACATCTTAAATCAAATTCATCAGGAATATAATCTAAATTTAATCGTCTTAATAAGTCACCCATATAATATACTAAATCTCTTTTATAGTCTTCTTTCAACTTCTTAGTAGGAAATATTATTATATTTCTTTCTTCTCCAACACCACTATAAATTGTATCTTGAGTAAACAAATTCCATGCTATTTCAATATTCGCATCTTGCAAATATTTAACTGCTTCATCTGGCAAATAATCACATATCTTTGATGAAACTTTCTCTAATTCTAACATAGATGTTTCTTTTTTATCTTTTTGATAACTATATCTATAATTTTCAACTAAATATTGTGAAATACCATAAACATCCATTGTTCTTCCGTATAATCTACTCATACTTATCTAGTCATCCTTTTATATTCTCTAAGTAATCTTGGGCAACCATCAGTATCAATACCTAAACGATCTCTTGTCTCTAACAAAGTTTTTCCCATAATTATTTTTTCTATTTCATCACCAACAGCTTTTCTATCTTCACCCATTCTATCAATTAGCTGAATTACAAAATCAAGTGACTCTAAATATTTATAATAATCAGCAAACTGTTGCAAATAATAAACACTTTGATTCTTAGTTGGAAGATCTACTAATTTAAATTGTTTTAGAATATCTCTAGCTTCAGATTGCTCTATTGGTAGTCTTTCCATCAAAAAATAATCAAATGCAGCTTGAGGATCGTCCTTATGCTTTCTAAGTTCTATTAAATATTCCATAAAAATAGGTAAAGTTTCACTATATTCAAGAAAAGATTTTCTTACTAATTCAATTTCAGGAACATGTCCCATTTCATGAGCATAACTCATTTGATCTGTGTAATTATATCTTTGCTTTTTTGGAAAAGACATTTTAAAATTACGTCCTCCATTTCTAGAATAAGTATAAGTTAACTCAGCCTCATCATCACAACATGATTTATCTTTAACTAATTTTACAGTATGAACTTTATCTTCAAAATAACCACTAATAATAGCATTATCAAATACTTTTAATGATCTTAAAAAAAATGGGCCAATTACCTCTTCTCTTACAAACTCCTTTGAATCATTAGTAGATGGTATTCTTGCTCTAGATATTTTTCTACATAATTTAAATATTTCCTCACGTTCTTCTTTTGAATATCCGTTCTTATAATCGTGCATTAATGCTTTCATATCGAAATCATACATAGCTATTGCTCTATCAAAATCAATATATTCTTTATGTGCCATAATAAAAATCCCCCTTAGGCCATATATTATAAGGGGAATTCATAAAATATACAATTATTTTTTTGGTATTAATGATAATATTTTAGGGCAACCACTAGTATTAATTTCAAGTGGTCTTCTCAAATCTTTAATAGCTTTCTTTCCAGTAACAACTTTATCAAGTAAAGAATTAACTAATTTTGGATCTTCTTCTGCTCTTTCTATAAGCTGTAAAAGAAATTCAAAAGACTTAATATATTTATAATAATCTCTAATTCTAGTTTCATATGCCATATCTTCATAAGAATGATCTCCACATATCATTCTATAAAAATGTAAATATAAATAAGCTTCACCTTTTAAATCATTTAATCTATGTAATATTAAATATTCTTTAGCTTTATCTTTATCATCACTTGAAACTAAACAACCAAGATATTCTAAATACATTGGCAATACTTCCATATAATAAAAAAGTTCATATCCATGTCTTACAGGATTCTTAAAAGATGGAATATGCCCAAATTCATGACAAGCAGCAATAAAGTCAATTTTATCAAATGGCTTTGAAGTAACATACATTCTTATTTCTTTACCACATTTAATTATTTCTGCATAACTATTTGATAATTCAGAAATTCTTTTTATAGAAATACCAGGTATTTCTTCTCTAAAATACTTTTGAGCAACTGGTCCTAAATAAGATAACTCACTTAAAAACATAGGCTTAACACATGAATAATCAAAAGGTTCTTTTTGAAAATAATTAGAACGCATTTGAGATAATCTTTTACAAACAGCAACCTCATCTTCTTCAGGCTTTGAAATAACTGCATGATTATCTTCTAAATGCTTATCAAAAAGAAAAACTTCTTCTCCAAAAATATTACTCATAACCATCCCCCATTTGTTCTAGGTATTATATCATATTTTAGACATTTTTTCAATAAAAAAGAATTGATATAAAATCAATTCCTATAATAAGCAATTAACAATTACTTACAAGTATATAAACATCCACTATAAATACGAACATTTATAGGTTTTATTTTATCTACATCGTTAACATATCCATTAGGAAATTGTGAACAAACATTATCTTGCATTGCACCAACTATATCAAATTCATTAGGAAGATCACAAGAATCTCCAATATCAGGAGTAGTCATATTAGAAAATAATTTAGCGGTAACACAATCATAATATTCTTCGCTTCCATAATAGTCAACATATATATCATCGACGTTATAATCACTATCAAACCACTCTTCCCATGTCATTCCTTCTTCATACTCATAATATACTGGCGTTCTTGCCTCATCAAGATATATAGCAAATGACGGATTTTTTGTTACTTCAACACTTGTATTTATTGTTATATTTATTTTTTCTATCGCTTTAGCTATCATTGGAACTGCTATCATCACTGCAAGTACTATCATCATTACTTTTCTTATCATTTGTACTTTTATCATTAATACTAATAAAGCAATACTTATAACTAATATAGCAACTATTTTTACTATTTCATCTACTGTCTTTGGATTTGCAACAGTCTCTTCTTTTTCTGTTGTTAAAGTCATTCCAAGTACTTGTGTTGTCTCATACTTTCCACTTGCAAGTACTGTTGCAGGTACTTCTTTGTTATATAGTAAAGTAATTGTGACTTCTTTTTCTTCTCCTGCTTTTATTATTTCTTCATCGCCGTCATATTCAAATACATATTTTATATATTCATCAGTACTATTTATATTTCCTTTTGTTAAATAATAATCATTATCAGAATAATTGTTAACTAAAGCTTTATAAACTACTCTATCATTAACATCTTTAAACTTAACATCGACATCTATATTTAATCCATTGATCTTAGCAGGGCTATTAATAACAGCCATTCCTACTCTTTCAACTAATTCAATCTTTCTAATTATTACTTCTTTTGGAGCTGGTACATTCGAAAAATGAACTACAATTTTATCATAATATGAAAGAATACTATTATCTGCTTTATCATAATCAGTTAAAACATATTCATAATCATCAGCTACAGTAAAACTATCAAGTATAAACTCACATGTTTCTTCCCCAGTATCAAAATTCAAAATATAAGATGAATACTTTATATTGTTATAAAAATATTCACACGTAGACTCTGAACCATCATTAACGCAAGTGAAACTAAACAAATTTGAATTATTCTCAATAAGAAAAATTGCATCTTGTTCTAATTCTGACATTTCATCATAACCATCATATTCATATAAATTAACATCTAATACTTTATCTGCAGCATGAACATTTGTCATAACTCCAAACATTACAAAAATTGCAGCTACAAATAATAAAGTTTTATTTTTCATATAATCAACTCCATATCTTTACAATTATAATTTAACACAGCCCATGTAAATTTACAATTATATTGATGTAAATTAAAATAGCAATATGTAAAAGTTGTAAACAAGAAAAGAGATTAATTATCTCTTTTAAATACCTTTATTGGTTTAACTTTACTGCAATCTTTCTCATATATTTTATATATAGCAATCAAATTACCTTCTTTATTTTTAAACCCAATAGTTGACTCATCATAATAATTTCTCAATATTGCACCGTTCATTATCTTATTTTCTAAAAAGCTATCAGCCTCTATTATTTTAATATTTGATAACGCTTTATCTAAAGATATAAATTTTATTTTTCTTTCTTTAACATCTTCCAAAGATATTGCATCATCTATTATGAAATTTCCTTGTTTTATCCTTCTAAGCTCTTTCATGGTACACAATATTCCAATTTTTTCTCCAATATCTCTAATTAAACTTCTTATATAAGTACCCTTACTAACCAAAGCTCTAAAAGTAAATTCATCATCTCTACAATCTAACAATTCTATATCATATATTTCTACTTCTCTTTTTGGTAAATCAATATTTATATTCTCCCTTGCATACTTATATAATCGCTTACCTTGAACTTTAATAGATGAATATAAAGGAACCTCTTGATTATATTTACCTTTAAACGATTCAATAACTTCTTTTAATCTATTCTTATCTAAAGAATAATTAACATGTTCTTCAATTATATTACCTGTAATATCAAGAGTATCAGTTTTAATCCCCAGTTTAACAGTTGCTACATATTCTTTATCATTATTATTTAAGAATTCGAGTATTTTAAGCCCTGTTCCAATAGCAATAACTAAAACACCAGTAGCAATTGGATCAAGAGTACCAGCATGACCTACTTTCCCAGTATTCAAAGCTTTACTAACTATATTAACTATATCTCTACTAGTATAATCTTTAGGTTTGTCTACTACTATTATTCCATCCATAGAATCACATCCCAAAAATAGAATACCACACTTTTATTGACTTTACGTAAAAAAAATGATATAATTAACAAGCTTTCAATTTAAAGGGGGAAATAAGAATGAACAATAATGAATTAGTACAAGAAACAAGAGCTGAAGAAGAATTAAAACGTTTTGTTAGAAAACTATTAAGCATCACAGGTTATGATTATACTTTAGTAAGTACTACAGAAGATGAAGAAGTTAAAACATCTTTTTCCAATCTTACTTCTAGCCTAGATGAATTTAGTAATGAAGAATTAAGTATGGCATTAATAAAATCTGCAATAATATATGGAGAAAATCCAGTAGGTTTTGTAAATGAAATGATCAAAAATAAAGAATATGAAGAATTAAATCAATTAATTAATTCTACACTTATTGCAAGACGTGCTGTAACACATGCATTAATCATGAATTGTCATACAACTAATGAAGAATTAGTTTCTAAAAGTCGTGATAGAAAAACAATCTTAAAAAGATTAAAAATGTTTAAACAATACGAAGATGAATTAAAAGTTAACAAATCAAAAGCTTTAGTAAAAGAAAATAGTTCAAGTAATTAAACTTGAACTATTTTTTATTTTGAAAATCTATTCTTCAAAGCATTCATTGCTTCTTCTTCATCATTGAAATATATTGTTTCTGTTTTTAACTTTTCATATGTTTCATTACCTTTACCAAGTATCAAAACTATATCATTTTCTTCTGCTATATTAATAGCTCTTTCTATTGCTTCTCTTCTATCTACAACTATTTCATATTTAGATTTATCTTCTATCTCACTAACCATCATATCTATAATACTTTTAGGATCTTCACTTCTTGGATCTTCATAAGTAAAAATTGCATAACTAGCATTATTTACAACAGTTTTACCCATTATTGGTCTTTTTAAATAATCACGTTCACCAGCAGATCCAATAACAACTATACTTCTATTAACATCAAGAGTATGAACAAATCTTAATATATTTTCAATTCCATTAGGAGTATGTGCATAATCAACCATTACAGTAAAATTTTGACCAACATTTGGTAATACATCTATCCTTCCTTTAACGCTTAATAATTTAATATTTGGAATTATTTCTTCCATTGTTTTACCACTTGCTAATGCTACTAACATTGCACAAGCTAGATTATAAACATTAAAATCACCCAAAAGTGGACTTACTATATTATATTCTTTATTATTATACTTATATGTTATTTCAGTTTTATCAGGATTTATTACATAATTAACTATTTGTAAAGTATTATCTTCCCCTTTTCCATATGTCCAAATATTCTTTGTTACACATGCTTTTCTAACTGTTTCATAAAATTCATCATCTCTATTTAATATTGAATAACCACTTTTTTTAATTTGTTTAAACAATTGACATTTACACTCTATATAATTTTCAAAAGAACCATGAATATTTAAATGTTCTCTTGTTATATTAGTAATTGCTCCAATATTAAATTTAATTGTATCTAATCTCTTTCTAAAGAAAGCTTCACTTGATGCTTCCATAACTACTTCATTACATCCAGCTTCTACAAACTCATTAAAATATTCATATAGTTTATCTGAATCTGGAGTTGTATTATTTGTATCTTTATCAAATTTAGCACAACTTCTTCCATTAGTCCCAATATAACCACAAACATCTTTTCCAATAAGAGTTTGAGCAATTGTTGCTGTACTAGTCTTTCCATCAGTACCAGTTATTCCAAATATTTTTAATTTTTTTTCTGGATTTCCATAAAACCTAGCACATAAAATAGGCAACTCTTTATTTGTATCTTTTACATATATAACAGGTACAGACGATTCTATTTTTTTACTTGCTACAATACAAGAGGCTCCATGATTAATTGCATCTTCAACATATTCATGTCTATCTGCAGTAACTCCCATTGTACAAATGAACAAATCATCTTTACAAACTTCTTTAGAGTTCATCTTAATTCCATTTACTACTACATCTTTATATTCACAATCATATAATTCATTTAATTTCTTCATAAAAAAATACCTCTATTACTAATATAACATAAAATTAAACATATTGAATATTTTTATTATTTATAATATTATTTATAAAGGAGGTTATTATGGAAATAACAATAGTAAAAGCATGCTCAGATTTAGGAGTTAAAATAAATGGATCAGATAAAGGCCCTCTTGCTATAAATAAATTTGATAAATTAGTTGATAAAGTTATCACAGTAAAAAAAGAAAACATAAAAAAAGAACTAGAAGACGGAAATAAAAAAAGAAATATAAAATATGTTAATAAATTTAATGAAGAATTATATAACAAAATAATAAAAGAAAAGAATTTTGTTATCACTATTGGTGGAGATCATGCAATAGCCATTGGTTCTGATTTAGCATCAATAAAAAAACATAAAAATATAGGTTTACTTTGGATAGATGCCCATTCAGATTATCATAATATGGAATCAACAATAACTGGAAATATACATGGGATGCCATTTGCAACCATTTCAGGACAAAATGGTACTGAACTATCGTACTTTTTTGATGAAAACTATTATGACCCTAAAAAAACTGTATTAATTGGTGGAAGAGATATAGAAGCCCCTGAATATATTAATTTAGAAAAAGCAGGAGTTAAGATATATACAACAGATGATATTCATAAATTAGGTCCTAAAAAAGTAATGGAAGAAGCTTATAAAATAGCTACAAATAATACACAAGGCGTTCATGTAAGCTATGACTTAGATGTAATAGACCCAATAATAGCACCAGGAGTTAGTGTTAAAGCAAAAGATGGAATAACTGAAAAAGAAGCATATGAAATAAGAGATGAAATAACTAAAAGAAGTAATTTATTAAAATCTTTTGATCTTGTTGAATATAACCCAGATAATGATATAGATAATAAAACATTAAATATTGCACTTAATATTTTAGAACCAGTAATTAAATCAAAAAAATAGCACTTTTGTGCTATTTATTTTTTTATTGTCTTTCAGCTTTAAGAAAGTAATAATTACCATCTTCTTGTAAATCAAAAGTCCATTTGTAAACATAATTATTAGCTTCATTAGAATTAGTATTTTTAATACTTACTTCTTCATATAAGTATAAATGATTATTATCTTTCTCTGCCTTTGTAAGATTAAAATCAGCATTATATTCTGAAGTTCCACCACATCTTTGATCTATAACATATTGAGTTTCATTATATACTATACCAACACAAGCTTGATCAATATCAAATTCACTTGGAATCTCACTAGCATTCTTTCCTAAGTATTTTCTATATTCTTCTTTGATAGTTTGAGTTATTATCTCTTTTTTATCAGGAGCATCTAGGCTATTACTATTTAAACTAATTACTGCATTACCTAAAATATAATTACTAAAATCTGATAAAGTTGATTCAAAATCAATTTCTCTTATATCATATTTCTCATTTGTATACACTTTCTCAAGAAAACCAACTATTTCATGATTACTTCCATGAAACTTAATATATAACACTTTAATATTATCTGTTATATCTACTTTTTCTACTGTTTCTACAACTTCTATAGAGCTAGTAACTGCTGATTCAACTTTACTTTCATCATTAGTAGGCTCTTTTTGCTCATTACTACTATTACTTGTTTCAACTTGTTCACCACTAACCTCTTTTTTATTAGCAAAAGTATCTGTAAAAGAAAAATATACTCCTGTTCCAATTAAAAGAAAAGCAATTGCAAACACAGCTAAAACTAATTTATTATTCTTTTTAGGTAATTCTTTTTTTACTTCTTGTTCCTCTTTATTTTCTTCCATTTCTAACTTCTCCCTCTTATAAAAACCAATATATCACAACAAAAAAAAGCAAGCAATAAATATACTTACTTTGTTTTTCTATTTACTATTTTTGACACTTTGGGCAAAAATAGGTTCCTCGCCCTCCTACTTTTATTTTTACAATAGGAGTCTTACATATCTTACATTCTTCTTTCTCTCTTTGATGTACAAATAAATTATTTTGAAATAATCCCGTTACCCCTTCTTCAGAAGTATAACTTCTAATTGTAGTTCCACCTTCTTCTATAGCTTTATCAAGAACTTTTATTGTATTTTCTATAATATCTTTTCTATTTTTATCAGTTAAATCTTTAGCTTTACAAAGTGGATTAATTCTTGATAAAAACAATATTTCATCTGCATAAATATTACCGATACCTGTAATAATAGATTGATCAAGTAAAACACTTTTAATTGGTAAACTTTTCTTACTATACTTTTCTTTTAAATACTCACTTGTTAATTCTTTATCCCAAGGTTCTAATCCTAATTCAGTATACGGTTTCATTGAATAGATTTTATCTTTTTCAATAAGCATTACTTTACCAAATTTTCTAACATCTGCAAATCTTAATTCAGTATCATCATTTAAAGTAAAAATGACATGTTCATGTTTATTTCTTTCATCTTCTTTTGTTCTAAAAAAGAACTTTCCTTCCATTCTTAAATGAAATAACAAATAATAATCATCAAGTGTCATTACTATCCATTTACCTCTAGTTGTTATTTCATATATTTTTTGATTTTTAATCTGCTCTTTAAACTCATCAACACTAGGATAATCTATCATATTATTATGATAAACATCTACTTTTAAAATAGTTTTATTAATTAATCTTTTTTCTAATTTTCTAGCAACTGTTATTACTTCTGGTTTCTCTGGCATATATCCCCCTATTTAGCATCATACCAATCATTTCCTTTATTAATATCTACTACCAAAGGAACTGACATTTTAAACGTATTTTCCATAATATCTCTAACTATTTTTTCAACTTCTTTTTCTTCATCTTTTAAAACATTAAAAACTAACTCATCATGCACTTGAATAAGCATTTTACTTTTTAGTTGTCTATTATTAAACTCTCTATATATTTCAACCATAGCTTTCTTTAATATATCAGCACTGGTTCCTTGAATAGGTGTATTAAGAGCCATTCTCTCTCCGCTAGATCTAATCATATAATTCTTATTATTCAATTCTTCAATAATTCTTTTCCTATTCATTAAAGTTTTAACATATCCATTCTTATGTGCATTATCAATAGTTTCTTTCATATATTCACTAATTCTAGGATAAGTTTTTAAATAATTATCTATGAAATCTTTAGCTTTATATAAATCAATATTTAAATCTTCAGATAATCCAAAACTACTTATACCATAAAGTATTCCAAAATTTACTGCTTTAGCTTGTCTTCTTTGATCTTTAGTAACTTCATTTATAGGTACGCCAAATATATCACTAGCTGTTTTAGCATGTATATCATTACCCTCTTTAAAAGCTTCAATTAGATTTTCAGCATTAGACATTGCAGCAAAAACTCTTAATTCTATCTGTGAATAATCACTAGAAAGAATAATAGAATCTTTTTCAGGATAAAAAGCTTTTCTAATAAGCTTTCCATATTCAAGCCTAGCAGGTATATTTTGCAAATTTGGTTCACTTGATGATAATCTTCCTGTTCTTGTTAATGTTTGATTAAATAAGGTATGAATTTTACCATCAGGTTTTATTTCGCTAATTAATCCTTCAACATAATTATTATAAAGTTTAGAAAGTGTCCTATAATCAAGAATCTTATCAATTATAGGACTATAAGGTGCAATCTTATCAAGAATGTCTTTACTTGTTGAATAATTATTATCTTTTACTTTCTTTGGATAAGGAAGTTCCATCTTAACAAACAATACTTCACCCAATTGTTTAGGTGACATAATATTAAATTCACATCCAGCTAATTCATGTATCTCATGTTCCAATAAACCAAGCTTTTCTTTAATTTCTTCACCCATAGTTCTTAAATAATCAGCACTTACATTTATTCCAGTAAATTCCATATCAGCTAGCACTTCTACTAAAGGCATTTCTATTTCTTTAAACAAATATGTTTCTTCTTCTTTTTCAATATTAGTTAAATATTCATCTTTTGTATCATAAATAAATTTAGCCTTTTTACAAGCATTTTCTATAACTACACTATCTTCTGGCATATGAAGTTTAGCAAGAGTACCAAACTCTTCTTCATAAAACATAACATCAATACCATTATTTTTCATAAGATAACTTATATCATCTTTAATATTTTGATTTAATAAATAGCCTGCTATCATTTGATCATAATTACAATTATTAATAATAATATTATTTTTCTTTAAAACTACTAATACTTTTTTTAAATCATAAGTATATTTCTCATAATCATTTTCAAATAATACTTCCTTATTATCAATAGCAATATCAAATGGAACATAATAACTATTTGTACCATCATAAACAGCAAATCCAAGTGCTTTGGCATCATGATAATTATATCCAAGCATTTCTAAATAAATAGAATAATTACCATTAACTTTAAAATCATCAATATTATTAATGACTTTAATATCTTGTTTTTCTTCTAATTTAATATTTTCTTTCATCTCTTCTTTTGATATATCAAGCTTTTTTATTAAAGAATAAAATTCAAATTCTTCAAGTAATTCTAAATATTTTAAAGTATCATATCCCTTATATCTTATTTTTTCAAAATCAGTATCTATAGGAACATCTGTATAAATAGTAGCAAGATCGTAACTTTGATAAGCAGAATCTTTACCTTCAATAAGCTTTTCTTTTAATTTACCTTTAATATTATCAATATTTTCATAAATATTATCAAGTGTTCCATACTCTTGTAAAAGCCCTAAAGCTGTCTTTTCTCCAATTCCTTTAACTCCAGGAATATTATCTGAAGAATCACCCATTAATGACTTTAAATCAACCATTCTAGGAGGTTCAATTCCATAAGTATTAATAAACTCTTGATGAGTCATTCTAATATTACCAACCTGCTTTAATAGTTTAACTT
>JAEEGL010124572.1_pt1 | contig 17913 bp, 15 predicted proteins | sample 9134231 | NCBI WGS metagenome assembly JAEEGL01 (sample SAMN16246548, study PRJNA631951) | gut metagenome | biome: gut microbiome; feature: rumen; material: fiber-attached | host: Bos | place: Iran: Karaj | collected 2018-10 | reverse complement strand
TAGGATTTTCGGACGAACAGATCGTTGTTCCTGCGAGGCAAAGCCCGCAGGTGCTACTATACGTAACAGCAAGGGGTTTAACGAAGCAGGAGCGGCGAGATGCCGTCCGAAAACGTGGTTCGGATAATTCTCGTTACCCTCAAGCCCGGCGCCGCATTTTTTACACGTCCATTTTATTTTTGACAGATCGATTGCGGGTATCGCAGCGCCCGTCCGCGTATTTTTTTTGCTCCCGTTTCCATATTTTTCTTTCCTTTCACGATTTTTTATCCCGTGAATACAGTATAACATCATTTAAAGCATATTTCAAGGACACCTTTTGTCCGGTTTTGTTCAAACGGGGACGGTTTTTTTGCCTCCGTCCCCTTTTTTGCGTCTCATTCGTCAAAGAAATCCTTAACGGAGATCCCGAAGAAATCCGCCAGCTGCTCGAGCGTGTCAAGATTCGGGAAATCCTTTATCCATCGCCTTACCGTGCGCGACGTGGTCCCGAATTTGTCGGCAAACTCCTCCTGCGTCAGGCGGCGTTCCTTCAAAAGCCTCTTGAGCTTCGCGCCGACCTTTTGCCCTTCCGTGAGCTTCGTCATATTTTATCCCTCCTTATCACAAAACGGCGCCGGACTTCCCAACGCCTGTAATAAGGACTGTAATTTTCGTAAAAAACCGAATAAAAAACAGGCTGAAAAATCAGCCTGTTTTTAACGCTGTTATTTTTTAACTCATAAGCTGCTGGCGGCGGTGCTGGAGAGTATAGAGGTTATAATATCTGCCGCGCTTTGAAAGAAGCTCCTCGTGCGTGCCCTGCTCGGCTATCTGACCGCCCGACAATACTATGATATTGTCCGCGTGCTGGATCGTGGAAAGCCTGTGCGCAACGACTATCATCGTGCCTATATTCATAAGCTTCTGCAGCGAATCCTGTATCAGCTGCTCCGTCTCCGTGTCGATGTTGGCGGTAGCCTCGTCGAGTATCATTATTTTCGGATCGTAGAGGACCGTGCGGGCAAATGATATGAGCTGTCTCTGACCTGCGGAGAAGTTGTTTCCGAACTCTCTCACCTCGTGTTCGAGTCCGTCGTCAAGCTGAGATATGAATTTGTCAGCGTTGACGTATTTGCACGCTTCCCATATCTGCTCGTCCGTCACGCCCTCCTGCCGCAGCACTATATTTGATTTTATGGTGCCGGAGAACAGGAAGACGGTCTGCAGCATCTGCCCGAACTGGCGGCGCAGAGACGATATCGTATATTTTCTTATGTCAACGCCGTCGATTAAGATCCTTCCCTTTTGTATGTCGTAGTTGCGGCACAAAAGCGACAGGATCGTGGATTTTCCCGCGCCGGTCGGCCCGACGAGAGCCACGGTCTGTCCCGCGCCTACCTTGAAAGAAAGGTCCTTAAGTATCCAGTTTTCTTCCTTATACGCAAACCATACGTGATCGAACTCTATATCGCCCTTTATCTCGCCTATATCGACAGCGCCTGGATCGTCCTTTATCTCGGGCTCTATGTCGAGTATCGTGAATATCTTTTCAGCCGAGGCGAACGCCGACTGCAGCCAGTTGAACTGCTCCGCAAGCGTCTGTATCGGGTTGAAAAACTTCTGTATATACATATAGAACGATATGAGTATATCCGCGGTTATGACCTGTCCCGCAAACGACAGCCCGTATATGTACCCTCTCGCGGACAGGTACAGAAGCGTCATGACGGACGAGATATAAAGCATATATATTGTCGGCCTGAAAATACCGAACACGAAGATCTGACGGCGTTTGGCTCTTCCGAGCTCGTCGTTCTTTTCGTCAAACTCAGCCATTTTCTGCTTTTTTCTGTCAAACACCCGGATTATCTTCATACCGGAGAGGTTTTCGGACAAAAACGTGTTTATATTAGTCGTTCCGTCTTTTACCTTTCTGTACGCTTTTCTTGAGAATTTGCGGAAGATGAGCGAGAAAACGACTATGAACGGCACGAAGCAAAGCACCATAAGCGTCAGCTCAAGGTTCAGTATGAACATCGCTATGAGTATGCCGATTATGACGAGAGAGTTTTTTGCAAGGTTCACGAAAATGTTCGTAAACATCATAGAAACGGCGTTCGTGTCGTTTGTAACTCTTGTGACGAGCTTGCCGACGGGAATTTCGGAAAACTGATGATGCGACAGCCGCTCTATATGCTCAAACGTGTCGTAGCGGAGCGACGAGATTATCCTCTGCCCCGTTTTCTGTAAAATTATCGCCTGGCAGTACTGGCAAGTAAGCGAAACGAGCAGTATGCTTATGTAAATGCCGAGCCTGATGAATAGGTCGCGCATCTCAAACGGCGCTTTTATCAAGTCCGCTATACCGCCGATAATAAGCGGCGACGCTATGTCGTACGCTATGGATACGACCATTATAAGAAACACTATGACGAACTGCTTTACGTAAGGTCTTGCGTATTTCAAAAGACGCTTCGTTATCTCGCCGTCCTTCATGTTCCGGTCAAAGCCTATCGCCTCTTTTTTGTCCTTCATAAAGGCGTAGGCGAGTATGAACGCCGTTGCGAACGCGCTGATCACCGCGCCGGCTATCAGAAGGGGATAAAACTCACGCATTTATATCTTCACTCCTCTCTTCTTCAAGCCGCTGCAGCTCAACGGTCTTCCTGTACGCTTCGCACGTCTTGTAAAGCTCCTCGTGCGTGCCGACGGCGGTCACCGTGCCGTCCTCAACGTATATTATCTTGTCCATATCTTCGACCGTGCTGACGCGGTGGGCGATCATCACCGTCGTTCTGCCCGCTCTCACGGTCTTTAAGGCGTTCAAAATCACGTCTTCCGTCTTTGTGTCAACGGCGGAGACGGCGTCGTCCATTATGATTATAGACGCGTCCTTCATCAGTGCGCGGGCTATCGATATCCTCTGCTTCTGTCCGCCGGATACGGTCACGCCGCGCTCACCGAGCACGGTCTTGTATTTTTCGGGAAATTCGTCTATGTCGTCACGCACTCCGGCGAGCGCCGCCGCGTCCTTTACCTGCTCGTCCGTATAATCGTCCATCGCAAAGGCTATGTTGCGCTCTATCGTATCGCTGAATAAGAAATTATCCTGCGGGACGTAAGCGGTGTATCTGCGCATCGTTTTAAGCGGTATCTTGTTTACGTCGTGTCCGTCGATGAAAAGCATACCGTCATCAACGTTGTACTGCCGCAAAATAAGGTCCGCGACCGTCGTTTTGCCCGAGCCGGTCTTGCCGATGATGCCGACGCTCTCGCCCGCGTTGATCTTAAAGGATACATTTGACAGCGACGGCTTTGCCGCGCCGGGGTACGTGAACGTAAGATTTTTGAATTCAATTTCGCCTTTTATCGTATCGCAGTCTATGACGTCGTCTCTGTCCTTGACGTCAACGTTGGTCTCGATAAGGTCCGTTATACGCTTGAGCGACGCTTTGCCGCGGGAACGCATATCTATAAGCTCCGCTATTGCCATTATGGGCCATATTACGGACGTGAAATAACCGACGAATTCTATCAGAAGTCCCACGTCGAAAACTCCCGTATATACGAGATAACCGCCGTAACCGAAGATTATGCATATAACGGATTCAACGAACAGGGTCACCAGGATATTGAGCAGAACGGACATTCTCACAAAGCGGACGTTTGCGTTTTCATTCTCGCGGTTCAGCTTTGCAAAAGCCATAAGCTCGCGCGTTTCGCGGACGAACGCCTTTATGACGGAAATGCCGGAAAAGCTCTCCTGAGAAAAGTCGGACAGGCGCGAAAACGCCTCCTGCCTCTCGTCCCAGCGCTTTGTCATATTTTTGCCGACTATGGTGCCGACGGAGCCGAGAAGAATCATGGGAATGAGCGCGAAAAGCGTCAGCCAGATGTTCATCCTCGCCATTTTATATATCGACAGAACGCCGAGCAGCGCCGCGTCCGCCGTCATGAGCACGCCGCCTCCGAAGCAGTCCTGAACGGTCTCCAGGTCGTTTGTGAAAAGCGACATAAGACCGCCGACCTTGTTTTCGTTGTAGAACTGCTGAGACAGCTCCTTGCAGCGGTCAAACATCACGGAACGCAGATTCGTCTCCATTTTGACGGCGGAGCCGAAAAAGCAGATACGCCACGCAAAACGTCCGATGACGAGCGCGAGTATCACGAAAAGGAGCGGTCTGCAGATATCGTCGAGCAGTACGTTCATATCGAACTTCGTCATCGCTCCGTTTATCTCCACCTGCCCGTACAGCAGACCGTTTACCGTCATTCTGTAAAGCTCCGGTATAACGAGCTGAACTCTGTCGACGATGAACAGAGCCGCTATACCGAGCAGCAGTACCCAAAGGTATTTGAGATAGTATTTGTTGATGTACTTTCCGAAAATCATGTGTTTTTATCCTTGAACGAATAGGGATTCTTGTTTTTGTTTTCTGCCTCGGGCTTGTTCCCCATATAAGTGAGCCAGCCGATGACGCGGACGAATATCCTTACGCCGATTATCCACAGAAGAAGCGCGCCGACAAACCACCATACGGAGATGCCGATGGTGAAATGTAGTATGAGAAGTATCCATGCGGGTATGCTCCAGTACCAGTGAAAAAGCAGGCTCAGCAGTACGGAGACGACGTAATCAAGAAAACGTTTCATATACTCCTCCGAAAACCGAGGCTAATTATAACAGATTTGATAATAAATGTCAATACGTTTTTTGTGTATAAATCAAAGTCACCCTGCAAAAGAACATACACAGGGTGACGTTGATTTTATTCGGAATTATTTCGCTTGTTTCTTCTTATTCATTACAATAAGTATGACCGTTATCGCTATGACCGCGCATAACAGAAGCGCGGCGACGATTATCAGAACGGTTATAAGAGACGATGAGGCGCTGTTTTGCTTATTCGTATCCTCCGTTTCCGCGGCGGTTGTCGTCGGGGCGTTCGTTTCTGTCCCCTCCGCCGTCTGAGCTGCGCCGTCCGTTTCCCCGTCCGGCTTTGTTTCCGTCCCCGACGGAACAAGATCGTCGGTGTTTACGGGCTCCGTTTGCTTTTGAGTATCGGGCGCGGGCTCCGTCTCGGTTTCCGTTTCCGTGACCTTTTCCGTTTCCGTCTCGGTCTCCTGTACCGTCGTTTCTGCTGGCGCGGGCTTTTTGTACGTTATTTTTGCTATATCTGACGGTACGACCGTGCTCATATTGCCGTTTGCGTCAACAGACCATACGGTACAGCAGTAATATCTGTCGCCCTCTGTCTGCGGGACCTTGAGAACGTAGGCTTTCTCGCCCTCCATCGGCTCCATTTCGGCGTATCCGTTTTTATCGGACGTATGCCACTGATATCTGACGGTACAGCCTTCGGGAGCTTTTGCCTCTACTATGAGCGCGACTTCCTCGTCCGTCGTCAGTTCGTCGCCCATAGGCTGAACGGTTATCGTCGGAGGCTCGACCGCGGGCGCCGCGGACTTTTCCAAAACACTTACCATTATAGCGTTGGAATAACTGCGGTTGCACATATTCTGATTGTCCACGCCGTCAAAGACGCCGCAGATGTAATAATAAGTACCGACCTTGCCCGTGTCAATGATCAAAGACCCGTTTTCATATATATCCTTGCCGGTTTCTATGGGAACTATGTCGCTTACTCTGCCGTCCTCCGACGAATACCAGTGATATGATATATAATCTCTATACAGGCTGACGTTTCCCGCCGTCGTCGTTCCCTTGACGTTTAACTCGACCTTGTCGCCCTGCTCGCATTCAACGAAAACCGGCGCCGTTATATCGGGCGGGGTGAATCTGCCCTCGTCGATTATGAAGATAGTTGACGGCGGCGTTGACACGGAAGAATTGCTGCTTATGACGGTGCAGTATATTTCGGCTCCGTTCAGCCCGTGCTTTATGCCGTCCAAATATATCTCGTTTCCGGCAAGCTTTGTGTTTACCGATTTTGTATCGACGTGCGCGCACCACGGGTCGGAAAAACCGGATCCGACCTTATAATCCGCGCCGTCATACACGATATGCCATTCGTACGTGAATTTGTCGTGCTGCGGGTCGTTTTCACAGACGCACTTATATGATGCGAGAGAATCCTCCGGCCACTGCAGATTGCCCGGCGCGGAGGTGATCACGGGAGTTACTACCGGCACGGTCGCCGAAACGGCCGGCGCGAGCGCCGCCGCAGAGACAAGAATTACCGCTATAATAACGCACAACGTTTTTCTGATCTTCATTACAATATCCCTCTCTTATTCAAAAACTACCGACAAAATCGGATTTTCCGCGGCGGAAACGGATAAAACGAGCGCCAGTCTGTCCGCGTATTCGTCAAGCATACCCGCCGCTTTATCAAAATTGACTATCGTTATCCTTGTTCTTCTGCAGATGCTCGTTAACGCGTCGTGCAGGGCGTCAAGGTTGTTTCCTATGTAATTTTCGCTTTTTATCGCCTTTTTCAGCGCCTCGTGCGTCGTTTGCTTATCGGTGAACAGCGACGCGTCAACAGTTATTTTTTCAACCTTCTGCATATTAACCTCAATATAGCTGCGTAAACGTTTCGTAGTGGTCGTCCGTATAGAATATCAGCCCGTCGTTTGAGAAAACGATGCGCTTTGCGCCTCTCGATTTAGCGCCCTTCGTATCTATATCGCACTCCTTGTACGTTCTGCCCTTCGCCTTCGGCAGAAGTCCCTCATAGTTGCCGAACGTGTCGCCGCCTATGCTCTTGCCCTTGGCGTACGGCTCAAGACTGCCGCCCTCCCAGCCGAGAGCCTGAGCCGCTTTTTTCGTAATGAAGTTGGACGGGAGCGTGCCGTACGTGTGGATATAAAGCGCCACGTCGTCCTTTGAAGTATACTGCCCTTTTTTGTCTATCGCGGGCTTTACCTCTGTCGTTTCGGCCTTTGTTGTCTCTGCTTTTGTAGTTTCGGCTTTTGTAGTTTCGGCTTTTGTAGTTTCGGCGGCAGTCGTTTCCGCGGACGTCGTTTCCGGTGAGACCGTCTCCGTCCCGGTTTCCGCTCCTGCGGTCACCGCGGGGTCAGTCTCCGCGTCCGTTATGATTGCGACGGTTTCCGCGTCCGTTATTATCGTAAGCGGTTTGTCAGTCTCCGCGGGGGTTTTGCCCTTGCACGCGCCGAGAGCGAACAGCACCGCAAGTATCAGAGACAGCGCCGATATCTTTTTAAAAATTTCCATAATGACCTTTCCTTTTTTTCTTATATGATCAATATATCACTTTTTTATCAAATTGTCAAGAAAAATATTGTAAACGGAAAAAAACACGTACGGACACCCGTAAAAGCGAGAAAAATTACATAAAAAGCCGATATTATTTTATAATTGTGTGCTAAAATATAGAAAAACGGTACGGAGGGACAAAATGAAGGTCGTTTTTTACGGCGGACCGATGATAAAGCGCGTTTACGGTGCGGAAACGGTCGGAAAGATCGGCAGGCTCGCAGGCGGAGATGCCGTTTTCTGCGACGCGATACCCGATGACGCGGAGGCGGTTTTTACAACCTGGGGGATGAAGCCGTATACGGCGGAGGAAATAGAGCGCGGACTTCCCCGCCTCAAGTACGTGTTTTACGGCGCGGGAACGGTGCAGAGCTTTGCAAGGCCGTTTCTCGAGCGCGGCGTGCGTGTTTTTTCCGCGTGGCAGGCGAACGGCGTGCCCGTCGCGGAATTCACGGTTTCGCAGATACTTCTCTGCGGGAAGCGGTATTTTGACGTTTTTACGGGCGCAAAGGGCGAGGTGCGCGGAAATTACGGTCTGAAGGTCGGGATCATCGGGCTCGGCACGATAGGAAAGCTCGTTTGCAGAATGCTTTCGGAACACAAGCTTGACGTATACGCCTACGATAAATTCCTGCCGGACGAGGCCTTCGCCGCGCTCGGTGTGAAGCGCGCGGAGCTTGACGAAATATTCAAAAACTGCGATATAATATCAAACCACCTTGCAAACAACGGTGAAACGCGCGGTATGATAAACAGAGAGCTTCTTTTCTCCATGAAGCCGGAAGCGTATTTCATAAACACGGGACGCGGAGCGCAGGTCGATCACGCGGCGCTTTACGACGTTATGAAAGAAGAGCCGCGCCGCACGGCTTTACTTGACGTTACGGACCCGGAGCCGCTTCCGGCGGGCCATCCCCTGAGAACGCTCGCAAACGTGATAATATCGCCGCATATAGCGGGAAGTCTGGGAGACGAGGTCGGCAGGATGGGAGAATATATGTGCGCCGAATTTGAAAGGGTCGTAAACGGCAGAACGCCTTTGTTTGAGGTGACCCCTAAGATGCTGGAGACGATGGCATGAAAAAAGGACTTGTGACCGTGACCTTCAGAAAGCTCGATCCGTACGAAATAATAGACGTCTGCAAAAAAGCGGGGCTTGAATATACGGAATGGGGCGGAGATATACACGTTCCGTCGGGTGATACCGCGCGCGCCGCGGAGGTCCGCGCCGCGTGTGCGGACGCGGGGATAATACCTGCGGGCTACGGCAGCTATTACAACGCCGCGGACGGTACGGAAGCGTTTTACCCCGCGCTTGAGACCGCTCACGCGCTCGGTGCGGAATACATAAGGATCTGGGCGGGCAAAAGCAAAGAATACGACAAAAAAGCGGAGGAAAACATAAAAGCCGCCGTAAAAGCGGCTGAAACGTACAATATCGCCGTAACGCTTGAATGCCACAGGAAAACGATGACGGAGGACGCTTCGCTTGCCGTGAAGCTGGCGGAGGAATGCGGCTGCAGACTTCATTTTCAGCCCAACCCCGATATTTCCTTTGACGAAAACCTGAAGGCTCTTACCCTGTCCGCGCCTTACTTATGCGCCTGCCACGTTTTTGCGTGGGAAAAGGGAAATCTGCGTCTTCCGCTTTCGGCGCAAAAGGAACAGTGGATAAGGTACGCAAAGGTCTCGCCCGATACTCTGTTCCTGCTTGAATTCGTTGCGGGCGACGAGGTGAAAAACGCGTATGCCGACACCCTTGAGCTTGACCGGATCCTTCGGAAAGCCGTATTATAAAAGCAGGACGGGAGCGACAGCGCTCCCGCCTTTTTTTTCACCTGACTTCAAGCTCAAACGCGTACGTATACGTCGTTTCGCCTTTATACGGCGTTGCGCCGCTGTCCCACGACGCCTCGACCTCGATGAGAAAGACTCCGTCTTTTTGCGAAATGTGAGAGAAAGCCTCCTCCTGCGTATCGAATTTTTCCGTACCGTCGACCGTCACGCCGTGGAAATGCCAAAAGCCGTACGTCATATTCTCAATGGATATTTTTTCTTCGCCGGCTCTCCATACGTACCGTTTCACTTCCGTATCGTATCGCATCACCCTGACCGTGCCGTCCTCATACGTATTTACCGCGGACACGCCGGGATAAAACTCTTCGTCGCCTATTTTGACGGCGAGATAGAGGCTCAGATACTTGTACGACGGGTCGCTTTCGGGCGTCTGCGTTTCAGCGTAGGGATCCGTGAACGAAATGCCGAACTCAAACGTGTACGTCGTCCTGTCCGCTTCCGGATCGGAAAGCGCCTCTTTATCCCACGTTATCTCAGCCGAAACCGTTATCACGTCGGGATAATACCGCTTGTTTTCTTCCATATAATCAAACGCTTCACTGAAATCGTCAAACCGCATATCGCCGTTTACCATAACGGAATAAATACGCCTTTCTCTGTTGTTGTATTCGACTTCGAGCGCCTGTCCCGGACCGCAGACGTACGTTTCGGATGATGCGCCAAAGATATTTTCTTTTTGTTTCACCCCGTTTTTATATTCGCTCTTGTATACCGCCGCGGGATAATGCGACTCGCCTGCTATATGTATTATCAGTCTGTCCGTCGGATCGAACTCCGTGGGCACGGGCTTTGTTTCCTCTTCCGTATCGGGCGTTTTTTCGTGCTTGGGCAGGACCTTGAATTTGTAGTTTTCGCCGTCCCAGACGAGCTTTGCCGTGCCGGTGTACGTATCTTCATCAAATACGAATTCTCCGCTTGAGACCTTTTGCGGATCGGCTTCGGCGTTGTAAGCCTTCAGCAATATACTGCCGCCCTCCTCATCGTAAAGAAGCAGATTGCCGTTACGTTTCTTATGATCGTTTTCCGTTCTCGGAACGGTTAACAGCTTCAGCTCGCCCGTCACCGTATCGTAGGTATATGTCCACGTATCGACAAAATCGGGATCGGAATATGTTTTCAGCGCTGTGAAGAAGAACATTGAATGACCGGACGGCGTTTCCTTCACGTATATGAGAGTGTCCGGCGCGTAAAGCATCGTTTCGGGATCGAAGTTAAGTATGCAGCTTCCGTATTCGTCGACGACGTACAATCCCGCTTCAAAATCCGTATATCCGTCACCGTCTTTTGCTTTTCCGGCGTTATACTTATATATCTCCCAACCTGCGGCGTCCGCTTCCTCGGATATGACGCGCACCGCCCGCGTATTTTCATACTCCGTTTTCAGTCTGACGTCGTCGTCGGGCTCCGCTGCAGTGAGCTTGAAAACGGATCCGGAGAAGAAAGCGGACGCCCTCTTCGTGACGATCAATACGGTATTGTAGACGTACGCCGAATCGCCCTTTGCAGTCAGAGGATATTTATCCCACGTCAATTGAAGCGTTACGTAATATTTGCCCGCATCGGCTTTTTTGAGATACTTGTACAGTTCGTCAAGCGTCATCTCTTTTTTATACGTATCATCGAAAAGGCTTTCGGACACGGCGACGGATATGACAGTCAATTCCCTGTCGTAAACGTTGTTTTCTATCTTAAAATCAAAGGAGTAATCAACGTTTATCGGATCGCATGAGTCTGTGAAGCCCTTTTTCTCTTTTACGGAGTCGGATACTAACCTTGTGTAAGACCTGCGAGCCGCGTCGCCGTAATACGTTTTGCCGTCGCTTTCAACGGAAACGTAGGATCTGCCCATTTCGTTTTCGGAATACCACTTTTTATATCCGCCCGTATAAGAGCTTTCTTTTATCAGATCGAAGGCGATCCTGTAAACCGTGCGTTTGCCCTCGGTACCGTCCCACGTTGCGTCGACCGTCACCTCGTACGTGCCCGCTTCTCCGGAATACACTGATTTGAAAACTTCATCAAGCGATCTTAATATTGTGTTCAGCCCGTTGGTTTTTTTCATCCTCACTTCAACGACGGTCATTTCCCTGCCGTCAACGTTGTTATGAAGGACCAGATCTCCTCCGAACGGGACCGCGGGCAGTGAGTAAACGTCAGGTCTGTGATATTCGGTCTTGTATTCGTTATCTTTCGTCTTTGTCCTTTCGGAATATCTGAACACGTTCACGGGATACGCTTCGCCGCCGGTAAGAAGAAGCGCAAAGCCGTTCGGGTCGCCGTCGTACGCGCTTTTTTCGTATTCAGACAAAAGCTTTTCGTAATCATACTTTTTTATTCCGTTAAAATCGGATATAAGCTCCGCCCCGTATGACGTATCGGGCGTATCCGTATTTTCCGTAGCTTGATCCGCGCTGTCCGACGTATCCGTTTTCGGCAAAGAAGTCTCCGGCGCTCTGCTCTCCATATATCTGAGCACGCCGAACGTAACGCCTCCGACCACGGCGGCCGCGAGGAACGCGCCCGCTATCCGTACCGCGGGACGGGAGAAAAATCCGCCTCTCTCTTTTTTCGTTTCGGTTTTCTCTTTTTCACCGTACAGCGCCTCTTTTACTATTGAACCGCCGTACCGTATCTTTTTTTTCGCAGCTGAAAAACCGCGTCTTATGCGTTCTTCCGTTTTTTCAATATCGTATGTCTTTTTCATAACAGCACCCTTCAATCAAGACCTTCCATCAATGACATTTTTTTCAACGCCCGGGAATATCTGGTCTTTACACTGTTTTCTTTCTTCCCCGTGATCTTTGAAATCTCGGAAAGAGTGTAACCGTAAAGGAAATGAAGCGTCAGGATCTCCCGCTCCGTATCGTCTATCGGCGCGCGGAAAAGGATGTCGAAAAACTCCACGTCCGACGTATCTGCGTCATAGCCTAAAACGTTCTGATAATCGTCAAGGCTTTCATAACGGCGGATGCGGTTTTTTCTCCGTATCATTTTTGCGCGGCTGTACGTGATGGTAAGAAGCCACGCATCAAACTTCTTTTCGTCACGCAGTTCACCGACGTGTTCCCAGGCGTACAGTACGGCGTCCGAGACGGCGTCTTTTGCGTCCTCGGCGTTTTTCAGTACCGAAAAAGCGGCTATGTAAAGCTCCTTTTCCGACGACGTCGCCGCGGCTGCAAATTCATCCTTTGTCATTTACGGTCTCCTCTTTTTTGCAGTTTCATATATAAGGTGCTTGAGAGACGGAAATAGTTTCAAAAAACCGTATTTTTTTTGTAAAATCATTATACACCTGTTTTCATCAGTTGTCAAGACAAAAACGGGCGGTCAGACCGCCCGTAAAAGGAGTAACGTAAAACTACTTTACAATATGCATAAAGTACGAAAAGCTGTAAGATGTATCGCCGGGATTTTCAAGTTCGCCGTCGTCCCACGACACTCTGAATATGACGGTGTAATCGCCTCCTTCTGCATTTTTAAGATACGCCGACAGATCCTTTTCCGTGTAAAATTCCCGTAACGCTCTGTTTTCAAGATAATAAAGCGTCCGGTTGATCTCCGTTCTGTTATAAACGCTTATCTTTATTATATTGTAATCTTTTCCGTAAACGTTGTTTAATACATCAAAATCCTCGCCGTATTTTATATACAGATCGTCACATGTGATACAGTAAGTCAGCTCCTCAAGGCTCCCGTCGCCGCGCAGACCCGTTCTGTGTCCCATGGCGTCGGGATAATACGATTCGTTATTTGATATGACTTTTATGAATTTTCTGTTCTTTGTAAACTCCGGCGCTCTGTAAAGAACCTTATCCGTACCGGACGGGAGCGCCTTCTGCGCCTCTATATCGGCAAATCCGTAGCTTACGCCGTCATATACGAAGTACTTTACGCCGTAGACCTTGTCGTTCAGACAGCCGTCTTTTGTATAATATTCGTTCATATATTCTTTTACCGCCTGTGCGTAAGACTTATCCGGATCCTGCTCTTGTATTTCTTCTGCCTTTTTTAAGTGCTCGTTAATATTATTGCCGTCGATATACCTGACCGCCGAACGTATGAGTTCTATCCTTCCCTCCTCCTTGTTCGCCTTAAGCTTATAAGAGTCCGAAAAAAGCTCGTTTGCCGTAAAAGCGGCTGCAGGTATTGACGAAACGTCCCTCACTATTTCAGCCTTGTTTGTTTTCGTATCATACATGAAAACGGATCTTCCGGAACTGCCCGAACTGCCCGTATCCCCGTAATTCACGGACAATACGGCGACGGGACTGCCGGACGGCGTCTTTTCCGCGTATATGAGACAACCGGAATTATACAGCCAATTGTTTGTCGGCTTTATCTCCAAGACAAGGTTTCCGTCCGTATCCGTTAAGCAAAGCCACGTTCTCTTTAACTGAGCGGACCAAGTCAGGTTCATGGGTCTGTCGTAAATATAAACGTTATAGCCGAAATCCGCTGACGCTTCGTTCTGAAGCTTTCTCGGATTTTCGTAAGGCTCGGACAAGGGCAGTATATCGTCCGTTTCATAAAATTCATAATATCTGAATTCTATTTCATGAATTCCGTCAAACGTGTAACTGTGTTTTGCAGGCAGAGGAGTATATTCGTTTTCCTTCGTATCCGTGACTTCGCCGGTATCGTCCGCTACCGTGCCGGAGGACTCGGGCGATAAGTTTTTTATATACGACGTGGCAAATGCCGCGCCGCCTATCAGCACAGCGACGAGAACTATCGCGGCGACATTTAAAACAGCCCTTATGACAGCCGTATTCTTCGGCTCTTTTTCATATAAAAAGACCTTACTCGTGTTTATGACGCTTCTGAATTTCACGGTATCCGACGCGTTTTTCGCGCAGTCGGACATAATTTTTTCTATATCGTTATACGTTTTCATCTTGCACCTCACTTTAATCCGGGCAGCTTTTTGATTTTCTCAAGCGCTCTGTAGTATTTTGTCTTCACGGTCGGATACGGCATACCGAGAGCCTTTGCGGTCTCGGTCAGCTCATATCCGTAAATGAAGCGCAGGACCATGATCCGTCTGCTCGTACCGTCAAGCTTTGCGGCGGATAAAATATCAAAGAAATGCAAATCACAATGATCATCCTCATACGACGGCTCCTTGACGTCGTCAAGACTCACTCTGTCTTTTCCGTGTCGGAGCGCTTTTTTCGCCTCGTTATACGTGATCTTAAGAAGCCAGCCGTCGAATTTTTCTTCATTGTGAAGCGTATCGAGCTTTTCCCACGCGTGCGTTACCGCACTTGCGACGGCGTCTCTCGCGTCCTCGGTATTGCGCACTACCGAAAGCGCCGCCATATAAAGCTTTTTTTCGTTTTCGCAGACTTTTGCCGCAAATTCTTCCTTTGTCATCGTCCCGTTCTCTTTCGTTTTCCGCCCGTTTGTATATTAAGATTCAGAAGAAACCCGGAAAGTTTCAAATTTTTTATTTTGCCGGTATTTTTTTTCATTATATCCCGTATTTGCACAAGTGTCAAGTTTTTTCCGTCCGGGGATACTTATTTACATTTTACCGCTTGACAATTCATATTTGATTTGATACAATTATTTGGTACACCAAATATCATAAAATAAAGCGATCGTACAAAGAAAAAACGCCGGCTTATGATGTAAAAATAAAAAAAGAAAACACGCGGTGCTGATATGAATGATAAAAACGAGGCTCTGCGGCTGCAGAATCATGTACTCTTTCCCATGTATCTCTGCGTAAAGGAAATGACGAACTATTTCAGTTCTCTGCTTGAGCCGTACGATCTGACTTACACGCAGTTCATAGTCCTTATATATTTGTGGGAGATGGGAAAATCAAGTCTGACGGAGGCGTCGGACGCGCTGATGCTCGATCCGAGCACGCTGACGCCGGTGCTGAAAAAACTGCAGAGCAAGGGATATATAACGCGCGAGCGCGACGAATCGGACGGCAGGACGCTTATACTAAAGCCCTCGGGCTCCTGTCTTGATATAATAGACAAGATCGCAAAGCTGCCCGAAAAAGCACTTTTGTACTCGGGGCTGAACGGAGACGAGCTTGAGACGTTCCGTTCTCTTGCCGTAAAGACTATTGAACATATTAACAAAGAAAAAGGAGCGAACAATGGATAAGATTTACGACATTATAATAATCGGCGCGGGACCCGCGGGACTTACGGCTGCCATATACGCACGCCGCGCGTCGAAAACGGTGCTTCTTATAGAGGCGAAAAGCTGCGGCGGTCAGATAATAAACACGCCGCATATAGACAATTACCCCGCGTCCCCGCATATATCGGGCTACGATTTCGCATCTGCGGTTTACGGACAGGCGGAGGAACTCGGAGCGGAGATAACGTATGAAAAAGCCGTCGGAATAGAGGACGGCGCGATAAAAAAGGTAAAGACGGAAAACAATGAATACAAGGCGAAAGCCGTCATAGTCGCCACGGGCTCCGAGAACAGAAAGCTCGGCGTCGAGGGTGAGGATGAGCTCGTCGGCCGCGGCATATCGTACTGCGCGACGTGCGACGGAGCGTTTTTCAGAGGAAAGACGGTCGCCGTGGTCGGCGGCGGGAATACCGCGCTTGAGGACGCGCTGTATCTTTCAGACCTTTCCGAAACGGTCTATCTCATACACAGAAGAGACGGTTTCAGAGGCGACGATGCGACGGTAAATACGCTGAAAGAGCGCAAAAACGTAAAATTCGTACTGAACAGCCGCGTCACAAAGCTTACAGCGGACAAAAAGCTGAAAAGCATAGAGGTGACGGACAAAGACGGAAACGTGACCGAATTAGAGGTGAACGGTCTGTTCGTCGCCGTGGGCAGGATACCGGAAAATCAGAATTTTGCGTCCGTAATAGAGCTTGACGGCTCGGGCTACGCCGTGGCCGCCGAGGACTGCCGCACAAGGACCGCGGGTATATTCGTCGCCGGAGACAACAGGACAAAGGAAGTAAGGCAGCTTGTAACTGCTGCGTCGGACGGCGCCGCGGCAGCGACGGAAGCAGTCAGATATATAAATTCCCTGAAACAGGATGGATAAAAATGGAACTTCGTGAAATGATACTTCAGACTATGAAAGCCGCCGGAAGGCCTCTGAACGTAGGCGCGATAGCTGAGCTGACGGGCGTTGACAAGAATCTTGTAAGCCACGCGCTCGCACTTATGAAGAAGGACGGAGATATCGTCTCCCCCGTCCGCTGCAAATGGGAGCCGACGAATAAGCAGTAAAACCGTACCGTGAAAATACCGATAAACGAGCCGTAAGTCCCGGTAAGGACGTTTTTGCCGCGCTTTTGCGGCGGCTGACAATATAAAAGCAAAAGCAGATTGAAAAAAACTCAATCTGCTTTTTTTCATTTTTCAATAAAGCTTTCAGTCCCGTTTTACTCGTTGATTATCACGTCAAGCGCGTATTCGTACTCAGCCGCGCCCTGTTTTCCTCTTATGACAAACCTTATGACAAGTCTGTAAGTCCCGGGAGCCGCGTTGTCAAGATAGTTGTTTATACCATTCTCGGTCGGGCTTGACGTTATGATCTCCCCCTCGGGTCCGTCGTATAGTATGCATTCTGTCCTGTATACGTTATAATTGGAATAATGCAGCGAAAGGCGGTTCTTATAGATAATCGCGGCAGCGTCCTCCGCACCCCACGCGCCGACTCCGCAGCCTTCAATCACGTTTCCGTTTTCGTCAATTTCTTCCGTGTATACGAGATGCGACTGCGGATATACGCGTTCCGAGCCGTTTGACACGGACAGAAATACGGGATAATACCCTCTCGTACCGTACTGCACGTCGAATACGTAGGACGCGTAAAACATATCGGATTCCGCCTCTATTTCTATATGTATTCCCTCCGTGTCAAGCTGTGCTCCGTTACGTATCGCCCCGTTCAGCTCGTCAAGCGTGTTGTAATATACGGTCTTATATCTTGCCGTCGCTGAAATCAGACACGTCTTTATCTTCCGTACGGAAACACCCTCGGCGGCGGTCACGGTCAGGTCGTCTGCATAGTATATCAGCGTGTCGCGCCTGCCCTGCATCGTCTGATCCGTCTGCAGAAATCTTACGTTTGCAAACGACAAATTGCTTACCGTCTCGCCGTTTTCCATAACGTATATAAGCTCGCCGTACTGGTCGGGATCCCATATGGGTCCCTCTTCCGTTTCGTAACCGGTTTCGGGCGCGGTAGTTTCATGCGGTCCGGTTTCGGTTTCAAATTCCACCGTCGTTTCCGGAACCGTCGTTTCCGGTACCGTCGTTTCCGGTACCGTCGTTTCCGGCGCCGTAGTTTCGGCGGGATCTGTTCCGGTCCCGGTTTCCGTTTCGTATTCCGTTTCCCATCCGTGATACAGCTTTACGTCAAACGGATATTCATAACAGCCGGATCTTTCATATTTGTCGCCGCTTACTCTGAACGTCGCGGATATGACGACTCTGTAGGTCCCGTCCGGTACTGTTTCAAGATAATCGAAAAACTCTTCATCCGCCGCAAACCGCAGCTCCTCTTTGCCGACGGTGATATTGATGCCTGTCGGCGCGCCTGTACTGTCGTCATACTCAAACGTCATTTTCCGCCCGTAGCTTTTGCCGTAATACTCGATCTGCGGTACGTTCGTCGCTCTAAAGGCGCCGGGTCCGTCGCCGTCCGCCGTCATGCCGGTCTCGGTATCGGTCTCACTCACCCAGAGCAAATACGCCTTCGGATATATGCGCTTGCCGTACGTTACGGACAGATATATAGGATAATCGCCGTCCTTTTCCGGCGGCTCCGTCGAATCAACGTCTGTGTCGGTGAAATTCAGCTGCAGCCTTACCGAATACGTATAGACCGT
>JAEEGL016510674.1_pt1 | contig 17914 bp, 14 predicted proteins | sample 9134231 | NCBI WGS metagenome assembly JAEEGL01 (sample SAMN16246548, study PRJNA631951) | gut metagenome | biome: gut microbiome; feature: rumen; material: fiber-attached | host: Bos | place: Iran: Karaj | collected 2018-10 | reverse complement strand
CCCACATGTCCTTCACGGTCCAGACGTTCGAGCCGCACTTCCGGACATAGAACGTGAAGGTATAACCGCCGTAATCGTTCACCGGGACGCCGGGATCAAAGGATTCCTCCGTCTCGTCCTCCTGGACGATTTCCGCATCCGCGGCGGGTGTCTCCGCGCCGGAGGGGACCTTCTCGTCTTCCTTCGCGTTGCTGCTCTCGCTGCAGGAGACCAGCGTCAGCATCAGAAGCGCCAGGGCCATGCAAAACAGCCTTTTCCAAGAAATCTTCTTCATACTCCATCCTTTCGTGCCGCTCTCCCGGGAGGATTCCATGAAAACCGTTCCTCCCTCGGATTTATTCTGCTCGGATATGAAAAGTATATCATCCGTATTTGCATATTTTGTGAATGCTTGGTGAATAAAATGTTGCAATCCGATCGGGGCCGCCGGGATCTCATTCGCCGGGGATCTCTCCGAGGCGATCCGTCCCGCCGAGATCGAGGTTGGCCCGCCGCGCCTGTTCGTGCTGCTTCGCGCGGGGGATGCGGTATTCCCGTCCGTCCTTGACGAGCCGCGCGCCGGTCTGATGATAGGAAAACGCGACGCCGTTCTCGGCGCATTGCTCCCGCACGTCCAGCACCCACGCGAAATCGCACGGCCGCGCGTCCGGGCCCGATTCGCCGCCGACGCTGACGCTCTCGATGCGCGCGATGCCGTTCGACCGCAGATCCACCGCCGAGAGCATCGGCTCGATCATGACGGCGCGGTGCTTCAGCGGCAGGGCGAGATAGACGGGCAGCCGCTTCTCGGCCATCGCCTGATTCTCGCAGGTGACGGCAACGGTGACGTGCGCCCAGCCCTCTCCCCAGTCGGGCGGAAGATGGTCTCCGATCCGCTCGGGGCGCTTCGTGATCATGAAGAACGAGCAGTCCGCGCGCTCCCGGATCATGTCCCACGCCGCGGGGCGCCAACCGTCCGCGTCCGCGTGGAAGAAGTCCGAGGAAAAGCAGGTATAGAAGTGCGAGCCCGCCGGGATCCGGTACCGGCCGCGGAATTCCCCCGCGCGGAGGATGCGGACGGGGAGATCGAAGGCCTGCGTCTTCGACACAACGCGCGGATCCCGTCCAACCCCTTCGTCCCGGCGGAACATATAGCAGTGCGCGCATCCGGGGGACACCTTCGTGCATCCGTGCCAGAGATTCCACGTCACCGTCTCGGGCGGACGCGGATCGGGGGCCGGCTCCTCAAACAGGGGGATCTGCCTCTCCATCGGGGCACCTCCTTTCCGGAAGATTCTGCCGTATCCGCTTCAGTCCCCGGAGATCCTCTGCATTCCGCCGAAGTCCCCCGTCCATGTGTTCGGGCCGATCATGGCGTTGCGGCAGGATTCGAGCCGGATCATCGCCTTTCCCGGATGCCATTTCTCGGCGCGCGGGCTTTGGTAGATCCGGTTGTCCGAGAACGTCAGCCCGTCGCACGAGAACGCGTACAGCACGGGGACGTCCGGCGAATCGAATACGTTGTCGTGGATGCGGATGTTCTTGTGGAACGGATGCTCCCGGTCCGGTTCGGGGACCACGGGGCAGACGCTGATGACCCCTTCGCAGAACTGGTACATCGAGGAAAGGCACGAATCCGTGAACACGTTCCCCGCGATCTCGACGTCGTGGCATTCCCCGGACTCGAACCACCCGTTCGCGTCCCCGGCCACGAGGATGGCGGACCCGGAGGACTCGATATAATTGTTCCGGATGCACACGGGCTTCGGCGTGGAGACGAGGACCCCGCGTGCCCGACAGCTTCCGAAGCGGTTGTTCTCGCAGACGAACGCCGCCGTGTGCGTCAAATTGTCCAGCGCGAGCGAGGAGGGATCCCGCCGCCGGATCTCCTCATCGGGCGCTTCGGTGAACGAAAGCAGGAACGTCCCGTCCTCCCCGAGCGTATAGGAGGCGGCGACGGCGTGCGCGATCTGCGTCATGGGCCGACGGTCGATGAAGACGATGTCGTCCCCCGCCTCGGCCCACCGGCGAAAGCCCCGCGCCTGCTCGTGCATGAAGCGGCAGCACAGCGTACGCTCGTCCAGCCATTCGGCCCCGGTCACGCAGCAGCCGTGCACGTTGATCGGGTCGTCCATGAGGCCGAGGAAGCTGCACCCGTCGACGGTGACGGTCCCGGAGCAGCAGGTCACATGCATCCCGTCGTCCCGTCCGCCCGACACGAACCGCCCGGCCTCCCGGTTCGGCAGAAAGCTGACCGCGCGGAAGGAGACCGTGTCGCAGAACTGGATCAGGCAGCCGAGCCCGCCGCAGCTGTGAATGTCGATGTGCTCGAAGGCGATGTTCCGGCAGTCCTCGGCAAAGATCCCGGCGTGCTCCCGCTCATTGTGCCGGAGAACGACGATGTTGCCGACCGCCGTATCGGGACGGTTCGCGGCGAAGCGGTAGACATGTCCGCCGCATTCCGAAAGCAGCGCGCCGAAGCCGAAGCGGTCCCCGCTCATCCGCCGCACCGTGCGGGTCACGGCATCGAACTGGATCGTCCAGCCCGTGAAGCGCGACCACTCCCCGCCGCCGATGTCGAACCAGAGCGTTCCGTCCTCCACCCGGTGCGGGAAGGCTGCGGGATCGATATAGAGATCGATCGACGTGTCCGTGAACGCCGTGACGATCCCCTCCGCCACCATCGGCTTCTCCCAGTCGATCGTGAACCCGGTGAGCGTCATGTTCTCGCACCCGAGGAGGGTGAAGGGCTGCATCCGTCCTTCGCAGAGGAGCCGCGCGCTCGATCCCGTCAGCCGGACGTTCTTCATGCCCTCGAGAAGGATGCCGAGTTGGCGGGTTGGGATCACGTCGGTGTTCGAGAGCGCAAGGTCCCTTTGAATGTGCGGGGTGATCCGGTAGTCCCCCGGCGCGAAGACGAATTCGCAGTCTTCCCGGTTTTGCGCCAAAATCCGGTTTAATTCCTCCGTACAGTCTCCCCCGGGCCGGATCCCGCAGGCCGACAGATCGATGTTTTTCATGTTCCCACCTCCGCTGTTGATGCCCTCTGATCGGTTGTCCCCAGTATAGCGCGTTCCCCGCGAAATGTCAAGAGAGGAAACTTCCCGACTTTTTTCCCCGCCCCTGTTTCATTTCGCGCCCGAATCTGGTATAATAGGTCAGACGACCTCAAACAGAGCGAAAGGCAGGACTGATTGATGAATCCGACGAAAACACAGGCATTTCCCACGATGGTCACCCCCTTCTGCCGGGACGGCTCCGTCGATCTCGGCGCGGCGCGGGCGATGGTGGACTGGTATTATGAAAACGGCTGCGGGGGCATCTTCGCCGCCTGTCAGTCGAGCGAGATCTTTTTCCTCACCCGCGAAGAACGCGTGCAGCTCACGAAAACGGTGGTCGACCGTGCCGGTGAGCTTTCCGCGGCGCATCCCGACCGGCCGTGCATGACGGTGGTGGCGTCCGGGCACGTCTCCGACCGTTTCGAGGATCAGATCGCGGAACTGAAAGCCGTCGCCGACGCGGGCTGTGACACCGTCATCCTCATCTCGAACCGGCTCGACATCGGGAATACCAGGGACGAGGCGTGGATCCGGGATGCGGAGCGGATCATGGAGGCCCTCCCCGGCGTCCCGCTCGGCGTGTACGAGTGCCCGTATCCCTATAAGCGGCTGATGACGGAGAAGATGCTCTCCTTCTGCGCATCGACGGGCCGGTTCCTCTACATGAAGGACACCTGCTGCGACGCCGCGGTGATGGCAAAGCGCTGCCAAGTCCTCGCGGGCTCCCCGATGAAGCTCTACAACGCCAACGCCCAGACCCTCCTCGCCTCGATGCGCACCGGTGCTGCGGGGTACTGCGGCGTGATGGCCAATTTCCACCCCGATCTCTACGTCCGGCTCTGCGAGAGCTGGGAGGACGATCCCGCCGGTGCCGAAGTTCTCCAGGCCTTCCTCGGGACCGCGGCCTTCACCGAATCGCTCGCCTATCCCGTCACGGCGAAATACCATCTCAGGGAGATCGTCGGCCTGCCGCTCGAAACCGTCGACGCCCGCACCCGCCCCGCCTCGGATCTGACGGACTATCACAAGAGCTGCGTGCGTCAGATGGAGACCCTCGCCGAAGCGATGCGGGCGTGGCTCCGGGAAAGGAGCGCGCGATGAAGCCGGCGCTGACGTGGAGCTGGCATCCGTATGCCCCGCCCTTCCACGAGATCGGCGATCCCTATCTCTGCCGCATCGCGCCGGGCAGGGCCTCGGTCACGCTCGAATGGCTCGGATCGCCCGAGGAGGAATTCTGCGTCCGGTGGAGAAAGCGCGGCGGGGAGCGCTTCACGGAGGAGCGGCGCGTCCGCGGCACCTCTCTCACCCTGACGGACCTCGCGGACGGGTGCGACTATGAATGCGCCGTGTTCCGCCCGGGCACCGGGACCCGCAGCCGGATCCGTCTGTTCCGCACGGGCGAGGCGGTCGGCACCGTGGTCAATTACCTCCATCCGGACGACGAAGCGTATGCCTTCTCCGGCCGCTATCTCTGCTCGCCCTGTCTCGTGCGTCTCCCGGACGGTTCCCTGCTCGCGTCCATGGACCTCTTCGCCGGAGACGCGCCGCAGAACCTGACCCTGATCTTCCGCTCGGACGACGACGGCGCGACATGGCACTGGCTCTCGGAGCTCTTCCCCTGCTTCTGGGGGCGGATGTTCCTCCACGAAGGCGCGCTCTACATGCTGGCCTGCTCGACCGAATACGGCGATCTTCTCATCGGCAGATCCTCGGACGGCGGAAAGACCTTCTCCGCGCCGACGGTCCTCTTGCGCGGGTCCGGACGGCGCGACACCGAGGGCGTGCACAAGAATCCCCAGCCTCCCGTCGCGTACGGGGGCAGGCTCTGGACGACGCTCGAATGGGGGACCTGGGCGAAGGACTACCACGCCGCGATGGTCGGGTCCGCGCCGCTCGGGGCCGATCTGACGGACGCGTCCGTGTGGCGCTTCTCCGATCCGATGAAGTACGATCCCGCCTGGCCGGGCGTCGCCGAAGGACCGAGCGCGGGGAACATCGAAGGGACCCTCGCCGTCTTCCCCGACGGGCTCCTTTACAACGTGATGCGCTACGACATGACGCGCTGCCGCCCGAACCACGGACTGGTCCTCGCCTACCGGGTCGATACGGAGCATCCGGAGGCGCCGCTCTGCTACGACCATGCGATCCGGCTCCCGGGGAACCATTCGAAATTCATGATCCGGCAGGATCCGGCGGACGGGACGTATTACACGATCATCAGCCGCATCCTCGGACCGGAGCACGCCTCGGACCGCAACCTCCTCTCCCTGATGCGCTCGGCAGACTGCGAGCACTGGTCCCTCGTCTGCGATCTCATCGACCGGCGGGAGGACGATCCCTGGCAGGTGGGATTCCAGTACGTCGATTTCTTCCTCGAAGGGGACGACCTTCTGTGGCTCTGCCGTACGGCGATGAACGGCGCGCACAATTTTCACGACGCGAACTACTCGACCTTCCACCGGCTGCGGGATTTCCGCGCGTGGGCAGGGCAGATTTGAATCAAGCAAAAAACAGCCGCCCGGTTTTGACGCCGAACGGCTTGTTTTTATTCCGGGAGCGCTCACGGCTCCGTGCCGAAGATGCGGAGATACTCCTCGCGGTCGAATTTCGCGCGGCGGCCGACGCAGTCGTATTTGCGGCAGAGCGAGCAGTTCTGATACCCGTGACCGGCAAAATGGATGTGCGAGGTGGTGTTCCACGGCTTCATGTACCCGTTTTCGCGGATGGTGACCCCGATCTCTTCCACGTTCCCGATGAGGTCGAACAGGGTGAAGTTGTTTTGGATCGGCCAGTCCGGGAGAGAGCCCGGATTGAGCATCGAGGAGCCGTCGAAGCCGAACTGCTCCTTCATATACCGGATCGTGGCCCCGGTCGCATGGGCGAGGAGCGCGCCGTCCAGGGTATCGAGGAAGGGATCGCCGTCGAATTCGCCGCACACCTCCAGCCCGCTGCCCGCCGTGATGACCGAGAGAAAGACCCGCGGGGTGTCCTTCAGCTTGTCAGCGACCACCTTGCTCTGGAAGACGGCCCCGTCGACCGTCGTGAAGTCCCCCTCGACGCGGTCCACCGTCGCCCATTTGATCACCGCCTTCGGCGCGGCGTACTCGTTGACGGCGTCAAGGGACTCCTCGATGACCTCAAACGCCGCGGAATCCGTCTTCACGCGGCAGAGGCGGGCGAGCTCCTCGGCGGTGAACGCCACCGGGATCTCTAAAACGATCCGCTCGGATCCGATCCTTTCCATCCTGTTCCCACTCCTTTCGTTTGCCGTTTTCATGTTTTATTATAACACGGTGAACGGCGGCGTGTCAACCGTCCGGCGCTCAGCGGCCCAGCGTCCCGAGGATGTGTCCGGCGAGGATCTCTGCCTGCATACCGACGGCCTCGGCGGTAAAGTGATAGGTGTCCGTCCAGTACCGGTCCCGCGCGAGCCGGTCCATGGGGGTGAAGAGATCGATCGTCTCGAGGCCCTCCTCCCCCGCGATCCGCACGACGGTCTCGTTGAGCGAGGCGGAGATGGCGGTGAGCGCGGGATCCCTGAGCGGCGTGCTGAGCACCAGCGCGAGCTTGGCGGAGGGCAGCTTCGCCCGCAGGAACGAGACCGCACCCGCGTACGCCGCGTCCCATTCGCCCCGGTCCGTCGTCAGGCTGTGCAGACCGTTGTTGAAGGTGACCATGTCGAGCGGCCTGGCGCTGAGCATCAGATCCAGCTCCCGGAAATAGTCCGGGTCGGTCGCGCACTTCGACGACGCCCAGAACGACACGCTGACCCGTCCGTCGAGCAGCTCCCGCACGCGCCCCTGATAGGCGTTGCAGATCGAATCCCCGATCAGAAGCACCCGCGGCAGATCCGTCGCCGTCGCCCGATAGGAATAGGTGATGCTCCATTCGGTCGTCTCCCGCACTCTCGATGTGGCGGCCGGAGCGTAATCTCTCCAGTTCACCTGCTGTTTTTCCATATCCGTTCCTCCCGTTTGTTCCGGCCGCGTTCTCTCCCCGTTCGGCAGACCCGGTTCGTTTTGGTTGTTCCCGTTCATGAAAGCACCGTCCTCAGCTTCTCCTGCACCGCCCGGAGCATGTCCCGCTCCTGTGCGGAATACGCGTCCTCGAAGCCCTCGATGCTGAATCCCGCGGGATCGTCGAGGAGCGCCTCGAGCACGCCTTCAAAGCTGTGCGCGTGTCCGGGATAATCCCGCTCCCGTGACGCGGTGTCGTGATAGGGGAAATAGAGTCCCGTCCGGGCGAATTCCCCCGCCACATAGAGGAGGCAGCCCTCCTCTGCGTCCCGGTCCTCGAATTCCACCCGCCACGTCCTCCGCCGCCGGTCGTACCTCGGCAGGAGGTTCTTTTGCCCGATGCGGTCGTTTTTCATGCCGCGCCTCCGTTTCAAAAAAGATCGAGGAGCTCGTCCAGACGACTGACGGTGTGATCGGGGGTGTCCGCATCGCCGATAGGTTCCTGAAGCCCGCCGAAGCCCTGCCGGATCCACACGGTCTTCATGCCGAGCGCCTTTGCCGGGACGATGTCGTTGTCGAGCCGATCCCCGATCATTGCGGCCTCTTCCGGACGGCAGGATGCCTTTTGCAGGGCGATCTCGAAGATGCGCCGCTGCGGCTTCATCGCCCCGACGTCCCACGACGAGACGATGTGGGTGAAGTACGAGAGGATGCCGAACCGATCGAGACGCTCCCGCAGCCCGTCGGTCTGATTGGCGATCACGCCGAACTCGTATCTCCGGGAAAGCGTTCGGAGCACCCTTGGCGCGTCCTCGTAGAGCGTCTCCAAATCGTGGCGGTACGGCGCGGCCTCCCGGAATCCGAATTTTGAGACGAGCGTCCGGTACTGCGGTTTTCTTTCAACGGACGCCAGCTCGATCTCGTGCCAGAGGTCCGCGGCACTCAGCCCCAGCCGCACGGCCTCCTCGCCCGCCGCCTGTTCACGGCACCGCGTCTGCCAGACCGCATCTTCATTCACGAGGGTATAGCCCACGTCGAAGAACAGGACCCTGCACATCCTCATGCTCCCTTCCCTCTTGCCTGCCTCGCGCATCCGCCGACAGAACGGGGAGCGCGGATTTTCATGGCGGGCTCCTTTGTCTTTCGGCTGCGGGTTACGGAGCGAAGTTTTTCTCGTAGGCGGCAACGAGCCTTTCGAGGGATTTCTTTGCCACCTTTTCCTTCCGCGCGACAGCGGAGGCATAGTCGGTGCTGTTGTTGGCGACCATCTCGCGCATGATCTGGCCTGTGCCGCTCAGCGGATTCGAGTAGGCGTAGATGAAGTTTGTCGTCGTGGAGTCGTGGATCAGATCAATGATCTGCGCGGCAATATTGTCGCGGGAATACTTGATCTTCAGGGAGGTCTCGTACCACGCGGGCATGACGGTACGCCACGTCTCGGAGGCGAGGACCTCGAGCACCGCGCCGATCTTGTCGAGATTCAGCGACGCTGACGGGATCGAGCCGATCAGCGCGTTGTCCGCAACCAGAGAGTGATAGGCGCGCTGGGTCTCGTCGAGCTTTGGGTAGGGCAGGAAGCCGTAGTCGTCCTCCATGTCCCGGTACCACTTCGCCGTGCCGAGGGACTGGAGGCCGAGGAAGAGCGAACGGCCCTCCTTGAACACGGTACCGGATACATTGGAGCCCATCTGGAACACACTGCCCGGTTGATGGAAGAAGGAGACGACCTTCTCGCCGAGCGTTACTGCCTGATCGCTCATCAGGTTCAAGACGATATTGCCGTCTGCATCGTGCGTCGAATACGGCACGTCGCCGAGGTACGCGAACGGATCGACCGACGCTGCGGCAAGGTAGGTGACATAACCGAGGCGGTCCTCCACATCGGACTGTCCGTTGTTGTTGAGGTCGACGTATGCGGCTTCGGCGACCGAGGACAGCTTGTCGATCGTCCATGTCCCGTCGAGGACCAGATCGTAGAGCTCTTCCGGATTGCCGAAGGCGTCCTGATAGAAATTCTTATTGAAGAACAGGGTATGTGCCATGCGGACAGTCTCGATGATGTAGTCACCGGCAAGGAAATACCGCGCATCGTTGCCGATCATCATCTCGTCCATATAGTTGACGTTCCACCACGGCTTGTCCCAGTCGATGTATTCGAGCTCGTTCACATTTTTCAGCCCGCCGAGAGCGATGAGGTTGACGTGGCCGTATTCGTTGCCAAGGTACATGTCATAGGTGGTGTCCCCGGCCATGATGAACTTCGAGAGAATCGAGGCGATGGTGTCCCAGCTTCCCGTGGGATCGCCGATGTATTCGAGCGTGATGTCAAGCCGCTCCTCAGCGGTCATGTTTCGTTGAATGACTGCGTCGTTTTCCACATCACCGGTCAACTCACCCTGTCCGGCGTACATCTCTTCGTTCTGGCCCGATCCGTTGGAGACGAAAATACGGATCGTCGCGCCGTCGTATGACAGCGTATCCGGCACCATGTCTTTCAGGACGGTTTCTTCTTCGTCCGCGGCAATCACTTCCTCGGCGGAGACACCTTCCCCGTCAGCCGCCTGAAGATCGGAGGAAGCCGCGTCCGTGTTGGTTTTGCTTTCCCCGCAGGAGAGAAGCATGGAGCCGATCAGAAGAGCGGCAAGAAGAAGAGAGAGGAATCGATTGTATGGATGATGCTGCATGGTGATACCTCCTTGGATGATGTTGTCACCATTGTATCATGCCTCTCCGAGAATGTCAAGGCATTCGAGCGTTTCAGCGGGGAAAGACGAAAAACGTCGGACGATATGGCAGCATACGACGCGGTTTTTCTGATTCCCGACCTCCTTTCCGTCTGCCCGGGGCAAAGCAGAGAAAGCTGCCCCCGCCGAATCCTCTTGCATCGCGGGAAAAGATGTGCTATAATACGGTCAGGAACGCACGTCCGATATCCGATCCGCCTGAGGAGGTCCCCCATGACACTCGATGAAAGACTGGTCCAGATCACCCCGAGCCCCCGGCAGCTCGCCCATCAGCAGCTCGAATTCTACGCCTTCGTCCACTTCACCGTCAACGCCTTCACCGACCGGGAGTGGGGCGACGGCACCGAGGACGAGGCGATCTTCAACCCCGAAAAGCTCGACGCCGAGCAATGGGCCCGCGCCGTCAAGTCCGCCGGGATGCGCGGCATGATCCTCACCGCGAAGCACCACGACGGCTTCTGCCTCTGGCCGTCGAAATATACCCGCCACAGCGTCGCGTCCTCGCCCTTCCGCGGCGGACATGGCGACGTCGTGCGCGAGGCGGCGGACGCCTGCCGGAAATATGGGCTGAAATTCGGCGTCTACCTCTCCCCGTGGGACCGCAACTGTCCCCTCTACGGGCAGGGCGAAGCCTACGACGACTACTTCGTGAACCAGCTCACGGAGCTCTTGACCGGGTACGGCGAGATCTTCTCCGTGTGGTTCGACGGCGCGTGCGGCGAGGGTCCGAACGGCAAGCGGCAGATCTATGACTGGAACCGCTACTATGCCGTCATCCGCGAGCTGCAGCCCGGCGCGTGCATCTCCGTATGCGGCCCGGACGTGCGCTGGTGCGGCAACGAGGCTGGCTATACCCGTCCGGCCGAGTGGAGCGTCGTCCCCCGCCGGATGTGCGACACCGAAAAGGTTGCGGCCAAGAGCCAGCAGTCCGACGGCGCGGCGTTCCGGCTCCGCAAGATCAGCGCATCCGACACCGACCTCGGCAGCCGCGAGGTGCTGAAGGACGAAACGGATTTCGTATGGTACGCCGCGGAGGTCAACACCTCCATCCGGCCGGGCTGGTTCTGGCACGCGTCGGAGAACGACCGGGTCCGTCCGCTCGACGAGCTGCTCCATATCTATTTCAACTCCGTCGGAGGGAACGCGACTTTCCTCTTGAACATCCCGCCGACGAACGAAGGTCTCTTCCACGAAAACGACGTGAAGCGGCTCCGGGAGATCGGCGAAGCGCTCGAGCGGACCTTCGCCGTCAACCTCACATCGGATGCCGTCCTCGAGGCGGATTCCGCAGAGCCGGGCTGCCCGATCGACGGCGCGCGGGAGGAGAATTACGACACGTACTGGCGCGCCGAAGCGGGGAAAACCACCGCCGCGATCACCGCCCGGTGGGAAAAGCCCGTCTCGGCCGGGACCCTCGTGATGAAGGAAAACATCAAGCTCAGCCAGCGCGTCGAGCAGTTCGCGGTGGACGTCCTCGAGAACGGGGAATTCCGCGAAGTGTACCGCGGCACGGTCATCGGCTACAAGCGCATCGTGCCCCTCGGCGGGATCGAGACGACCGCGCTGCGCGTGCGCATCCTCGATTCCCGGACCGAGCCGACCCTCGCGTATTTCGCGGTGTATGAGAAGGCGTGAGCAGAAGCGCCGCTCCATCCGAACCACACCCTGCCATCAAGGAGGAACTGTTATGAAACTCAGAAAACCGATCGCCGCGCTCCTCGCCGCGCTGCTGATGCTCTCCGCCGCCGGCTGCTCCAACGCGCCCGCAGACACGGACGACGCAGCGCCCGTCGTGACCACCGCCGAAGCGGAAGAGACCCCCGCCGAGGAGGAACAGACCGACTCCCGCCTCTCCATCCCGGACGATCTGCCCGCGGTCACCTTCAACGGCCAGGAGTTCCGCGTCCTCACCACGACGTCGAAGGAATTCCAGTTCCGCGTCGACGAGCTGAACGGCGAAGTCACGAACGACGCCATCTTCAACCGGAACGAGACCATCGAGGACCGCTTCGACGCGAAAATCGCCACCGTGCTCTCGAACGCGCCCTACGATGAGATCAGCAAGTTCGTCAAGGCGTCCTCGGACGAGTGCGAAATCGCCGATCACTTCGAGTACAAGGCCTACACGCCCATCTCCCAGAACAGCTATCTCGACTGGAACACCATCCCGTACATCGATCAGTCGAAGCCGTGGTGGAACAAGGCCTCGAACGAGGGCTCGACCATCAACGGCAAGCTCTTCTGCATCGTCGGAGACCTCTCCGTCACCGCGATGCAGTTCACCTACGCCATGTTCTTCGACATGGATCTGACCGAGCAATACGGGTACTCCGGCGAGGATCTTTACAGCCTCGTCTTCGAGGGCACCTGGACGCTCGACAAGCTCCGCGAGCTCGCCGGATCGATCTGGGTCGACCTCAACAGCAACGGCAAGTCGGACGACGGCGACACCCTCGGCTACGCCTATTGGAACTATCACGGCACGGACGTCTGGGTCACGGCCATGGGCGAGTCCATCACAAAGTATGAGAACGGCGAGCTCGTCGTGACGCTCGGCTCCGAAAAGGTCTCGAACGCCCTCGACAAGGTGATCGCGCTGGTCTACGAGACGCCCGGCGCCTTCCGGTTCAGCGACGAGACCCACGGCCGCAACGAGTTCATCGCGGGCCGCATCGCCGTGATGCCGATGATGTTCGAGGACTGCTACGGGCCGCTGCGCGACATGGAATACACCTACGGCGTGCTTCCGTACCCGAAGTACGACGAGGCGCAGGCGGAATACTACACCAACTCCATGGACCAGCACTCCGTGTTCGGCGTCCCGAAGACCCTGCCCGAGGACCGCTACGATTTCGTCGGGATCCTGATGGAGGCCCTGAACGCGGAGTCCTACAAGACGGTCTATCCGGCGTTCTACGACACGGCGCTCAAGAACAAGTACACCGAAGATCCCGTCACGGCGAAGATGATCGACCTCATCATGGACGGCCGTGTGTATGAATTCTCCTTCCAGTTCGGAGAGTATCTCTCGAACCTGCCGTACATGTTCCGGTACGAGCTGTACAACGGCCAGAACAACCTGGCGTCGACGTTGCAGAAGAACCGCAAGGCGATCAACAAGAAGCTCGAAGCGCTGTATAAGATGTACGAATAAGCAAATAAGCAAAAGAAAAAAGTCCGCCGCAGTCCTTTCACAGGATTGCGGCGGGTTTTGTATCGTGTTTTCCGGGTCATGCCTCCCCGTAGTATTCATCGAGCACGGACGAGGCGGCCGCGGCCCATTCGATGAGGTTTTCGGGGCGGTAGCCGACGGTGCTGATGTCCTTGAGCGTGATGTCGCACGGGCAGCCGTATTTCAGGCATTTCGTCACCGTGTCGGCGATGTCGGCGCGGACCTGCTCGGGATCGGTCCGCCGCGCAACGTGCGCCGGGTTGGGCTTGCGCGAGAGGACGTACTTCCCGCCGAGCGCCTCCGCGGTGCGCTCCACGTCGGACCACGGGGAGCAGCCGACCTTGCGCAGGTTCGGGTACTGCTTGAGCTTGTCGATCCGGTCGGAAAGCGGCTCGCAGCAGCCGTAATACGTGTAGGCGCAGCGGGCGGCGAGCGGGATCGAGTATTGCAGGTCAAACTCGTCGTGCGCCGCCGGAGAGACGGTCGAGAACATCTGCGCCATCGTGCGGAACCAGATGTCCCGGCAGAGATACGTCCGTCCGGGCTCCGGCTCGTGGGGCAGGGTGACGCTGTTCGGCGTGCAGTGCAGGGAGAGGCCGCGGGGATCGTACAGGCCGTACGCCTCCATCTGGTCCATCGTCAGCGTCATCGCCCGGGTGAAGAGGCGCATGATGCGGTGCAGGTATTCCGGCCGCTCGACCATGTCGTAGAGGATCGGCTCGACCCCGCGCAGCATCGCGATCTGGTCCCACGGCGCGTAGTAGATCCCGTGGCCGCGCACCTCGACCGGGAGGATGTCGCCGACGATCTCCTCGACGCGCTCCTTGTTCGCCCGGTCGTTCTCGGGGTGCGGCGTGATGACCGGATCGTGATACCTCTCGAGGCTCTTTTCGTCGGCGAGGACGTCCTCGTACCGGTGGGACACGATGCCGTTGTTCCTGTCGACGGCGAGGCGCTCTTCCCGGATGGCGAAGCCGTTGCCCGTATCGGAATACGATTTGCCGATCACCCAGACGGGCTCGATGTAGTTGTCGCACCGGAAGTATTTCTCCCGGAACAGCGCGACCCGGAGGCCGTATTCCATCCCGCAGAGGCCCGGATCCTCGCACACGCAGTCGAGGGCGTGCTCGAAGTTCATCTCGTGCCACGGGATCTCCTCCATGATGAGGGGCGGCCGCACGATCTTGAGGTCGTTGCTGTCGCGGAAGCGCTTCCGCATCCGGACGTGCCGGTCCGAGAGGGCGATCTCGAGGTACCGCTTCGTCAGCTCCCGCACGATCTCCCGCTCTTTCGCCAGATTGCTCATCTTCAAACTCCCTTCGCGCACATCACGGGCCGGGACCGACGCGCCGTCGCCGCCCGTTTTTTCGATTATATCACAGTTTCCCCGGGATTGCAAGCGGGAAAGGGAGAAACGCCCAAAAACCTTGACGGAGACGGGCGGGTTATGGTATAATATGACCGACGGTTCTGTTCGGATTCCTGAAACTCTGCGAGGTGCGTATGAAAAAGCTTCTCTCGATGATCCTGGCTCTACTGATGATCGCCTGCTGCGCCGCATCGTGCAGCGAAAAACCGGCATCGGCCCCGGATGAGCAGGAGGCCTCCCCCGTGCCGGAAGCGGCGCCCGCCGAAACGGAGCCCCCGGAGACGACCCTTCTCGACCGTCTCCCGGAGATGACGTTCGACGGACGGGACTACACCATCCTGCTGCGCACGGGCATGGAATACGAATTCTCCTCCGAGGAGCTGACGGGCGAGATCATCAACGACGCCGTCTACGAGCGCAACAACCTCCTCGAAGCGCGCTACAACATCCGCGTGAATCACGTGGACCGCGCGACGACGTGGGGCAGCGGCGACCGCTTCAACCCCGAGCTGAACGCGATGATCCTGGCGGGCGACGCGAGCTTCGATATCGTCGCCGGGTACGCGGCCATGATCCTCGGCGCGATCCAGAAGGGGCTGTTCCTCAACTGGTACGACGTCCCCACCATCGACGTCTCGGAGCACTGGTGGTCCGCGCAGATCGCCGACTCGCTCACCATCAACGGCAAGCTGTTCGCCATGACGGGGGACATCGCGCTCTCCGTCTGGGAGGACATGGTCTGCATGTACTTCAACCAGAAGCTGGCGACGGACTACGGGGTTCCCGACCTCTACGAGCTCGTGCGGAACGGGGAGTGGACGTTTGAGGAGCTGCTCTCCATCGTCTCCGGCGTGTCCGGGGATCTGAACGGCGACGGAAGATACACGCAGGACGACCTGTTCGGCTATATCACGTACTGGTCCACGGCGATCGACTCCTACATGCCCGCCTTCGACATCCAGGTGGTGAAGCGCGGCGAGGACGGGTGGCTGAGCTACACCATGAACAACGAGCGCATGATCGGCGCGCTCGAGAAGATGCAGGCCCTCTTCTCAAACGGGAGCCAGTTCTCGCTGATGGTGTCCTCGGGGGATCTCCAGAAGATCTTTCAGGAGGACCGCGCGCTCTTCTTCGCCCATGATCTGCGGACCTCGGCGAAGCTGCGCGACATGGAGACGAACTACGGGATCGTTCCCTATCCGAAGTACGATGCGCAGCAGGACAAGTACTACTCGACCTCGACGGACATCTTCTCCCTCATGCTGTTCCCCTCGACCGTCACGGATCTCGATTTCGTCGGCTGCGTGACGGAGGCGATGTGCATCGCAAACTCCGCCATGGTGATCCCGGCCTACTACGACATCGCGCTCAAGGACAAGTACAACCGGGACCAGCAGAGCGCGGAAATGCTCGACATCATCCGCGACAGCCTGATCTTCGACGTCGGCTATCTCAACAGCTTCGCGCTGAGCACCGCCGGCCACCTCTTCGTGCAGCTGGTCCGCGAGGGCCGCACCGATTTCGCCTCCGCTTATGCGAAGAACGAAAAGGTCTACCTGAAAAAGCTCGAAAAGATGCTCGAAGCCTATGAGGACTGATGCCGCTTCCCGTCGGAATCACGGATCCGGGGACGCCGCGGGGACATCCGTGAACGAAAGCGGGATGATTCATAAGACCGTCCACGTATCCCCCGCGGGCGGCGCAGCGGGAAACGGGTCCGCAGCCAGCCCGTTCGATGACGCCGCAAAGGCAGCCGCGGCCTGTCCGGGCTCGACGATCCTCGTGCACGGCGGCGTTTACGGCAGGATCGCGCTGGGACCGGAGGCGTCGGGCGGAGCGGACTCCCCGACCGTGATCCGGACAGCGGAGGGCGAGCGGGTCCTCATCCGTCCGGACGGCGGGACCGGGATCCGGATCCTGAACGCGCATCACCTCATCCTCGAGGGTTTCGAGGTCGAGGGCGGGACGCACGGGATCCGGTACGAGAGCACCCGGGAAGCGGGAGACACCCCCCTCGGCGGCGTCGCGATCCGGAACTGCACCGTTCACGGGATCCGCGGCGTGCACGGGATCTGCGTCTACGCCCGCAACGACCGCGCCCCGGTCACCGATTTGACCGTCGAGGGCTGCCGGGTCTATGACTGTGAATGCGGTTCGAGCGAATCGCTGGTCCTCAACGGCAACATCGAGGGCTTCCGGATCGTCTCGAACGTGATCTTCGGCAATAACAACATCGGCATCGACATGATCGGCTTCGAGGGTACGGCGAAGCATCCGGGGTCTGTTCGCAGCCGGAATCCGTACGAGGCCGACTTCGTGCGGCGCGGCGTCTGCCGGAACAACGTCGTCTGGGGCATCTCGACCGAGGGCAACATGGCCTATGTCAGCGACGGGCACTTCGATCCCTGCGCCGACGGCATCTACGTCGACGGGGGGCAGGACATCGAGATCGCCGAGAATTTCGTCTTCTGCTGCGACATCGGGATCGAGGTGGCGACGGAGCATTCCCCGGACGACAATCCGCTCTTCCGGGTCTCGGGCATCCGGGTCCACGACAACGTGATCGCGGGGTGCCGCGGCTTTGCGGGGCTCTGCTTCGGCGGGTATGCGCGGCATCTGGGCTATACCGAGGGGTGCGAATTCGATCACAACACGCTCGTGGACAACGATACGCAGATCGCGGTGCAGCGCAGCCGGGACAACCGGATCCACCGCAATCTGATCCTCGGCGGCGAATCCGGCGTCGTCTTCAACGAAAGCTGCCGGCCGGAGGATCTCGTCAACCGGATCGATGCAAACGCGGCGGCGAGCATCCGGGACCGGGAGAGCTGGCGGGCGGAATACGGTCCGCTGTCCCACGATCGGGCAGCGCTCGCGGACGGTTTTCGCACCCTGGCGCCGGACGTCGGCTCCCGCTGGATCCCGGCGCCCGAATGGACGGAGCTTTGCCGCGAACAAATGAAAAGAGAAAGCGTAAAGGAGCAGTTATGATTCAAAAAGGCGTTTTGATCCCGCGGGAGGGCGGCGTCATCCGCGTTCTCCCGTATTCCGACGGCGTCGTCCGCGTTACGTACGGAGCGGCTGACTGCCCGGAGCCTGTGTCCTTTTCCGTCGTCGCCCCGATCCCGGACGATCCTGCCTTTGAGGTGCGGACGGCTGAGGGCGAAGCGGAAACGACCGTCACCGCGGGCCGCCTCTCCGTGACCGTCGGGGAGGACAGCGTGACCGTCGCGGCGGACGGCAGGGTGATCACCTGCGCGCGACGCTTCCGCCTCGAGCCCTATGAGATCCGGCGGCAGACCGGCGGGAACGTGACCTTCCGGCAGACCGTCGACGGCGTCCGGGCATCCGCGGAGGGCGGGGACGAGGAATTCGTCCGGCAGTCGCATCACGGCGCCGTGACCTTCGATTTCACCGAGGACGAGACCCTCTTCGGGCTGGGCAGCCACGAGGAAGGATACGCGAACCTCCGCGGGCAGTTCGTGCCGCTGTACCAGGAAAACATGCGGATCGCCGTGCCGGTCTTCGTCTCGACGAAGGGATATGCCGTGCTCGTCAACTGCGCCTCCGTCATGACCTTCGACGCGACGGACCACCGGAGAGGGAAGTTCTTCCTCGATTCGGTCGACGCCGTG
>JAEEGL016354380.1_pt1 | contig 17914 bp, 18 predicted proteins | sample 9134231 | NCBI WGS metagenome assembly JAEEGL01 (sample SAMN16246548, study PRJNA631951) | gut metagenome | biome: gut microbiome; feature: rumen; material: fiber-attached | host: Bos | place: Iran: Karaj | collected 2018-10 | reverse complement strand
CTTATATTTTGAGATATACACAGCAGCAACACTTCTTAACAGCGCAATATATCTTGCACAGGGTGTATATGAAGATCCGTCAGGAAACTGGCATGAGATTGACAGAGCAGTGATCGTACTTGTAGCAGTCCTCGCATATGCACTTATAAGATACATCAAGGTAAATAACTTTTTCTTGAAAACTATTATCGTATATGTACCTACTATGCTTCTGGTATTCTTATATGTATTCCTTCGCGGATTAACAGTTGAGCTTGCAAGTTCGGCATATAGAGATATCTTTATTAACTACACAGCCGGATTCGTGTTTGTAACCATCATCGTGTTAATAGTAAATGTGATAAAGAAGAAGAAAGCAGCAAATAAATAAAACCGTAAAAGCGTCATAACCATGACAGCAAAGAAAAAGGGACGGCGTGTATGCCGTCCCTTTTAGTGTAATTTTACGTTCAAGCCTGTGTCTGTTGTGCCTGTTCATTGGCGTACTGATCGAAAAGACTCTGAACTCTTTCGTAGGTCTTCTGGCTTATGTCGGGAAGCTCATCGCCCCACGCATCTGTTGCCTGTTTGAAGCCCTTCTCAAAAGCCTTTCTCATTTCTTCCATCTTTTCAGGATCACCGCCTGAAAGAGCTTTTGCAAAATCGAATATTCTTTCTGATGTCTGCTTAACACCGTAATATCCGTCTTCTGAAATGTCTTTCTGAGCCTGCGCCCTTGTTGCGTCATCAACCTGTAAGTCTGCAAAGAAATCCTTCAGATTGGTTCCCGTTGCGATAGAGAACTGTTTTCCCTGTCCGCTGATGAGCTGATTTACGATATTCTCAAGCTGTTTCGTATGAAGCTCCGATTCAGCTTTGATACGTGCGATCAGTTCGGGATCCTGCTTATAGGTTTTCTTTGACTGTTCTGCCTGTTTTGAGGCAGCGGTATCGGTATCCCTTTCATAAACAACGCCGGTTGACGCGCCTGTTTCGGTTCCCTTTACCTGTGAAGTTCCTGTCTTTGGTGCTGTGCTGGCTCTGACAGCGTCATCGCTTGTTTTATAGACGAAGCTGTCCTGTACCGATGCCACATTACCCGTAATTCCATTTACGCCCATGTTCACCATTCCTTTCTGAAAATTAATGCAGCGGCCTATAGATACAGAATAAGTATATCATTAAACTGAGTAAATTGTAAAGACTTTTTGGCAATTTTGTTTAAACAGTTGTTACTCTCACGGCATTTCATGTTGTAAGTGTAAGGAGGGACGTAACCGTGCAGTAAATACGCGATCAGACTGGCAGTTTTACTTGCGGATAAAGGCTTGTAAAGGTACAATATACGGGGTAAAAACAGCAGGGACGGGTGTTTTATATGAACAAAGAGACAGCTTTCATTACGGACAGGATAAGGATCTGTCCGGATATATAATGGCCGGCTGGAAAGGCAGGGGGCTGCGCGGTTCGGTCCTTGAGGAGATGATCAACCGCAGCAATGAGAAGTACCGGGATGAAGGCCTTGCGCTCGTGCAGAAGATTCCTACACCTATCACGCCTCTTACCATAGATAAAAAGAGTTCACAGATAACGCTTGCATATTTTGATCAGAAATCTACTGTGGATTATATCGGCGCCGTGCAGGGTATACCGATATGCTTTGATGCAAAGGAATCTGCATCGGATACTTTCTCTCTTCAGAATATACATGAGCATCAGGTAAGGTTCATGCAGGATTTTGAAAAGCAGAAGGGAGTCGCTTTTTTTCTGATTTATTACAGCAAAAAAGATATATTATATTATCTGAGGCTGTGTGATCTGCTTCCTTTCTGGGAAAGGGCTGCAGGCGGTGGAAGAAAGAGCTTCAGATATGATGAACTTGATCCGTCATGGGTGATATCGCGAAGAAAAGAAGTGCTTGTACCATATCTTGATATGGTCAATCTGGATCTTATGTCCAGAGACGATGAATAACGGGGGGGCTGTGTTTATGGCAAAAGATAAAACTCTGGGTGGCAGAAAAGGCTTGTCACAGAGACAGATCGAACGCCGGACCATGTCAAAAGAGGATCTGCTCAAGTGGACAGAACAGTCTGAAATATCAAAGATAAAGTACAAACATTATTGGGAGACTGAAGAGCATATGGTGCTCACTCGTTCGGGTGATGAGTATCTGATATTTGTGGGAAAGACAACCGAGCTCACTGCAAAGATATGGAATATAATGGATACTTTGGTGCCGCATACTATTTATATACTGCGGAATGAGCCGGAATGCAGATATGATCTGAGCGAGAAGGAAGGCCTTCTTATGCACTTTGTATTCAGGGATCGCTGCCGTATAATGAACAGCGAAAAGCTCCTGCTTGAACTGGAAGGCGCTGAGCTTACAGTCTACAGGAAGATGGATGATATCATAGTAAAGATAGACGAAAGACCGTCCGTCATATAAATATACTGGAGGAAACGTTTGAAAGAAATGTCGATACATTTCTTTCAAACACAAATTGGTGCAAATATAGACGCCTTCGGCGTATACACCAATTTGCCAACTCAGAGAAAACGCATACGCGGATTTCTCTTCGTGGAGGAACAACTATGGAAGAAAGAATGGTACAGTCAAGAACACACAACTGTGATCAGTTACGACTTTCCGATGCAGGAAAGACAGTCGTACTCACAGGATGGTATGAGAACTTAAGGCAGGTGAGCAAGAACCTTGCGTTTCTTCAGCTCCGTGATTTTTACGGTGTAACACAGATCGTGTTTGAAGATGAGGCAATGCTTGAAAAGCTTTCGGGCGTAAATAAGGAATCAACTCTTCAGATAACAGGAACCGTAAGAGAGCGTTCAAACAAGACGGACAAGCTCCCTACAGGTGAGATCGAAGTGGTTCCCACCGACGTTAAACTTTTAGGCAGATGCATTTACAATGAACTGCCGTTTGAAATAAGACAGTCAAAGAATGCGGGCGAGGATTTCCGTCTCAAGTACAGATATCTTGATCTGCGCAACCCCGAAGTTAAGGAAAAGATCCTTATAAGAAGCCGCGTGGTTACTGAGCTCAGACAGAGAATGAATGATGAGAACTTTGTTGAGATCACCACACCGATACTTACATGTTCATCTCCGGAAGGCGCAAGAGATTACCTTGTTCCTTCAAGAAAATTCCCCGGACATTTCTATGCACTGCCCCAGGCACCTCAGCAGTTCAAGCAGATACTTATGGCCAGCGGCTTTGACCGTTACTTCCAGATAGCTCCCTGCTTCCGTGATGAGGATGCAAGAGCAGACAGAAGCCCCGGAGAATTCTATCAGCTTGATATGGAGATGGCTTTTGCAGGACAGGAAGACGTATTCGAAGTAGTTGAAAAAGTGCTTCCTCCCGTGTTTGAAAAATACGGAACATATGCAACGGCTTCAAAGCCTCCTTTCAAACGCATCCCTTATCTTGAGAGTCTTGAAAAGTACGGAACAGACAAGCCTGATCTCCGTATAGACCTTCAGGTTACGGATGTAACAGAAGTGTTTGGAAAGACTGAGTTTGAGCCGCTTAAGGATGCTGTTGTAAAGGCTGTAAAGACAGACGGCTTCACCGCAACAAGAAAAGAAATAGACAAGATGATGGCTGATGTTGAAATGGAAAGCGGCAACAAAGGCTATTGGTTCAGGGTTGATGAGAACGGCGCGTATGTAGGCGGCATCTCAAAATTCCTTAATGATCATAAGGCAGAAGTTGATGCAGCACTTTCTCTTAAGCCCGGCGATTTTGTCGGCGTATGTGCAGGAAAGAAAACCGCTGCTATCAAGACATCAGGAGTTATCCGCAGAATGCTCGGTCAGGCATCGGAGGGACACTTCGATAAAGAAAGATACGAGCTCTGCTGGATCGTTGATTTCCCGATGTATGAGATAGGTGAAGAGTCAGGAGAGCTTGAGTTCTGTCACAATCCGTTTTCAATGCCTCAGGGAGGCGCAGAAGCTCTTGATGCTGCAGATCCTCTCACAGTACTTGCTTATCAGTACGATCTGGTATGTAACGGCGTTGAACTTTCATCAGGTGCAGTACGTAACCACGATCCCGAGATCATGGTAAAGGCATTCAAGCTTGTAGGTCTTGGAGAAGAAGATGTGAAGGCAAAGTTCCCTGCAATGTACAATGCGTTCTGCTACGGAGCACCGCCTCACGCAGGTATAGCACCCGGAGTTGACCGTATGGTAATGCTTCTTACCGGCGAGGAATCGATCCGCGAGATCATTCCGTTCCCTATGAACAAGCAGGCGCAGGATATCATGATGGGTGCTCCTGCAACGGTAGAGCAGAAGCAGCTTGATGAGATCCATATAGCGATCAAGGAAGAAAAATCTGAATAAACAAAAAAGATATTAAGGAGGATGGGGTTATGGCTGATATTGAGAAACTGCAGGAACTGATCGATTCGTCAAACAAGATCGTATTTTTCGGCGGCGCGGGCGTTTCCACCGAAAGCGGTATACCCGATTTCAGAAGTGTGGACGGCCTGTATCATCAGAAGTTTAAATATCCGCCTGAGACCATGCTCTCGCATTCTTTCTATGTGTCGCACAAAGATGAATTCTATGAATTCTACAGAGAAAAGCTTTTGCTGAAGGTTGTGGGAACTCCTGAAGAGCCTAAGGCTGAGCCGAATGCGGCACATAAATTCCTTGCCGAACTTGAAAAGGCAGGAAAGCTTTCTGCTGTTGTTACGCAGAATATAGACGGGCTCCATCAGGCAGCAGGGAGCAAAAACGTATACGAACTTCACGGATCCGTGCTCAGAAACTATTGCCAGAAGTGCGGGAAACTCTACAGTGCTGAAGATATCTTCAACAGTAACGGAGTTCCGAAATGCAGCTGCGGCGGTGATATAAAGCCTGATGTGGTTCTTTATGAAGAAGGACTTGATAACGATATCATGTCGGGTGCCGTGCGTGCGATCAGCGAAGCGGATATGCTCATCATCGGCGGCACATCACTTGTTGTATATCCTGCAGCAGGTCTTATCGATTATTACAGAGGAAACAAACTGGTACTTATAAACCGTGATGCCACAGCGCGTGACGGCGCTGCCGACTATGTATTCCACGGAAAGATAGGAGAGATATTTGGAAGTCTCCATGTCTGAAATAAAAGAAGGAAGCATCATAAAACTCAAGAAGTCGCATCCGTGCGGCTCGCAGGAGTGGAAGGTGTTGCATGCAGGTTCCATGCTGCATATAAAGTGCCTGGGCTGCGGTCATCTTACCGAGGTGCAGGCAAGAAAATTAGAAAGAAATATCATCGGAGTGAGACAGGAATGAAAGGCATCCTTGCTGTAAATGAATTTGTGCGATCCGAAAAATTTGCCGGACTGTTTGGGATGCTTACAGATGCTGCAAAAAGATGCGGCGTAGAACTGACAAAGAAAACAGGTGCTCAGATTTGGGCTGATCTGGGACGCACATCCTATAAAAGACCTGATGCTGATTTCTGTCTCTTTTGGGATAAAGATGTAAGACTGGCTGAAGCCCTTGAGATATCAGGGCTCAGAGTATTCAATTCATCACGTGCGATTGCTGACTGTGATGACAAATCACTGACATTTCTTAAGCTTCAGGCTGCGGGAATACGGCAGCCTGAAAGTTTTATATCACCTAAAAAATTTCATGCGGACGGACTGGTGTCGGAGGAATTTCTTGATGCAGCTGCAGAGAGTCTTGGCTACCCGCTTGTCTTCAAGGAATGCTTCGGATCATTCGGTGCGGAGGTGAGTCTTGTGAAAGACCGTGAAGCTCTTATAAAAAAAGCGATCGAAACAGGCGACCGTCCTTACATGCTTCAGCGTTATATCGCCGAATCAGAAGGTTGCGATGTGCGCATACAGATAGTCGGAGGCAGGGTGGTCACTTCCATGAAACGTTTGAATGATAATGATTTCAGAGCCAATATCACAAACGGCGGACGGATGGAAAATTTCGAACCTGATGACGAGATGAAGGCACTTGCCATAAAGGCGGCCGAAGTTTTGAAACTTGATTTTGCAGGAGTGGATGTGCTTTTTGGAAATGACGGACCGTATATCTGCGAAGTGAATTCAAATGCTCATTTCAAAAATCTTTATGACTGCACAGGCGTAAATACCGCCGATCACATACTGCAGCATATAAAGGATTCCCTTGGATAACTGGTGGCTTATATACAATGAAGCGGATGTGGAACGCAACCGCGCATACATAGATATGTATTTCGCATCCTGCGGGAAGCGCGGGATAGATCTGCGCCTGATCACTGTTAATTCAGTACCGTCGGATCCCGAAAAATTATGTTCCGGACAGCCACTTCCGTCCAAAGCGATAAATCGTTCACGCGACTGGCAGCTGTCTGCATACCTTGAAGAAAAAGGCGTCAGAGTCTATAATGACAGTCATACAGCGGAACTTGGAAACGATAAGTTAAAAGCTGTTCGTTTTGCCGAAAAACTCGGTATCCCGGTGCCTGTGACTGTCGAAAATGAAGGTGATATAGACACATGGCCGAAGGTGATGAAAAGCCGTGGGGGACACGGCGGCACTGAAGTATTCCTGCTTCATGACAGACATGAGTATGAAGTGCTCAAAGATACGAAGACGGCAGACGGCAGCAGCTTCATCTTTCAAAAGCCTGTATCAGATATGGGTAAAGATCTTAGGATATATATAACCGGCGGTGAGATAACCGCTGCGATGATGAGGCAGTCTTATAACGATTTCCGCAGCAATTACTGTCTTGGTGGGACTGCATCCGTTCATGAACTTACGGATGAAGAAAGACAGATCGCTGAAAAGATCTGCAGCGAACTGCATCCGGCACATATAGGGATCGATCTTATATATGATGGCGGAAAGCCGGTGTTCAATGAGATAGAGGATGCCGTTGGTTCAAGGATGCTGTATCGCTACACAGATATTGATGTAGTGGAGCTGTATGTGGCACATGTTTTGGGGGGAGCAGGGCGTGATGCCGGAAAGGACTGACATATGAATATAGACGCTCTTGGTTTTCTGGATACAGATACCGGACTTACTTTCTGTGGGGATGATGAGGAATTTTATGCAGAGGTCCTGCAGGGATATATTGACGGAGACAGAAGTGATGAGCTTGATAAGCTGTTTGATGTGCAGGACTGGAAAGGTTATCAGATAGCGATCCATGCAGTGAAGAGCACATCAAAGACTATCGGCGCCATGGATATGTCAGAAAAAGCGAAGGCGCTTGAACAGGCATGCAAGGATATGGATGCAGCGTACATCACTGAGAAACACAAAGCTGTGATGGAAGAATACAGAGACCTGATAGAAAAAATAAAGAATGCCCTGTAAGGGCATTCTTTTTAATTCTTTTTTATTCTCCTCTTATCAGATGATTCATCTGGAAATATCGTACCAGCTTGTCTTTGGCTTTACTGGTCGTCAGGTAACGGAACCATTCTATTGAAGGTCTTGCATTTTTGTTGCAGACTATCTCGATCGTATCATTATCGTTCACTCTTGTATAAGGTCCCATCTGAGCGGAAGAGCCGTTTACCAAAGCATATGCAAAGTGAAGGCCTATATCTGTATGTATCTGGAATGCAAAGTCGAGAACGGATGCGCCGGCTTCGATCTTGTCTGAAGAACCGTTCTTTCTGAATACCGTTATCCTCGGAATGTAAGTGTCTCTGGGTTCTACTTCGTTCACATCATAGTTAAGAACGGAGTCATCATCGATCATTATCTTGCCGAAGCAGTAATCAAAGTATTCGGTTTCTGTTCTTACGAAAAGTCTGTAGTAGTTTGCGGAGCCATCCTGAAGCTTGAAATATGAAGTGATCCCGTTAGTGGTGTTCTTTATCTTCACCGGATATATATCGTTGGGGATCAATGCGTTCTTAAGATATGTAAAGAAAAGATCCTGCGATGTGACAACGGTATCTTTTGCTGCGACCGAGTCATCAAGTATGAGCATGAGATCATAGAGCGCCATGTTCTTTCTGTTCATTATGCCTTTTTCTATGGTCTCGTTTACGTTGGCACTGAAAGTATTCAGATAGCGGAATACGGAGATCATGTAGCGCTCGTCGACAGAGAATTCGACTATGCGTCCGCACAATGCATCTGTTCCGTATTTTTCCTGTATGGAAGTTTCTGCTTTATTGAAACACTTGCGCATCAGATCGAGAGTTTTATCCGTGCTGTATGTGCTCTGTGAAAGCAGTTCATCGTAGCGTTTTCTGATCGTGTTGTAGATGCGCCTGTGCGCAGTTTCAAAACAGAGTTCTTCAAGTATGTCGGCAAGCATGTATGCTCCGACGTCTCTTATCATCGGAAGTATGATCTCTCTGGTACGCTGAGCCTTCTTTAACTGCTTTTCTTCGGGCATGGCGTCGATGGTCTTTAAGTTGTCTATTCTGTCGGCTGCTTTTACAAGAAGCGCTCTGGGATTCATGACTGTCTGCATTTTTACTTCAGACATGATGTCACGTTCTGCCTTGGAAAGATCAGGGTCGGAATCTTCATCAAGTTTTGTGACGGCATTTACTATGTCGGCAACAGCCTGTCCGTAATCGGCCGAAAGCACCACAAGAGAAGCGCCCTTTTCACGGCAGTCTTCAACTACATCATGAAGAAGCGCAGCTATGACAGTCTCCAGATCCGCGCCGCAGAGTGATACGGTGTAAGCGACTCTCAAAGGATGAGTGATATAGGGTTCACCGCTTTTACGGAAAACACCTTCATGCATCCTCTCGGCATATTTATACGCTTTGATGAGAGCATCCTCATCAAAGAACTTGTGATGGATCTTCACTTCTTCAAGGATCTTGTCGAAACTGCAGTCAGTTTCGTAATCCTTCATTGCAGCGAGAAATTTATTGATTGTTTTTATTTTTTCGTGCATGATTCAAACCTTCTGCCTGATCAGTTTTCTTCCTTGATACCGAAATACTTTATGGTGTGATACCACTCGTCATCATCGATCTCGGAAACCTTTGCATATCTCAAAAGATTTCTTGTAAGACTTTCTTTTATGATACGTTCAAGATTCGACTGCACCAGCAGTTCACGCTGTGTGTCATTAAAAGTGAAGCCGGTGTTTTCGTTATTCATATAGAGGTTCTTGAATGTCTTTATAAGTTCTTCGCTTTCCTGTCCTGCGTGATAGTTGGGATAGGAAAGGAGCATTGCCTTGTGTATATCTTCTTCCGAAAGATTGAGAGCTTTTCTTGATAAGCCGATGAACTGTACGGTGGGCATATGCTGGCGTCCGCGTGATACGGAGTTTACTGTTCCTATGCCTCCGATATATTCCGGCTTTCTGGTGTTGGGCCTGTGAAGTATTATCGATATCCTGTCTTCATTCTCGTGAACGAGCTCAAGATAGTAATGATCCTTTGAAGTGAGTATCCTGCCGTAGTAAACATATTTCTCAAATCCCTTATCTATTAAGAGATTTATGGCCTGTCCGGCATTTTCTGTTTTATCCAGGGCCTTTCTCAGATCGCGTATCCTGTCGCGGTCTTTTTTGCCAAGCATTGCAACAACGTCATAAACAGGCTTTCCTGTAGCTGATGTGGTTTCTGTGATCGAAAGCACACCGTAATTAATGGAAGCATCTGCGCTGTTGTTATCTTTTCCTTTATAGTTTTCCGTATCGAGATAATAGGTATAGTAATTACCTGCGAGGCGCTTAAGTTCGCCGGGATCATAACTCTCAAAGAGACTTCTGAAATCATCTGCGTTTGTGTTCAGACCTTCGCGCAGTCTCAGCTGTTTGAGATAAATATCTTCTGGGGTGTCTTTTCTTGAAATGAAATCGTCGATGGAAATTTCAAATCTGTCCTTGAGTTCAAGGAGAAATCCGTAGTCGGGAGTTTTTCTGCCTTCGCAGTAATCATCCATAAGTTCGGCTGAGATGCGGAGCTTGTCTGCCATGTCCTCACGCGTGATGCCGAGCCTTTCTATCAAGTGGTTCAGATTTGCAGAAATGTTTGACCTTATCCTTTCATCGAGTTCTTTTCTGTTTTCTGAGCTCATAGCAGCCTCCTGGATCCGATACGGAAATTTGAAAAATGTTACTATTCACAGCCCTACGTGCTGTGATAGTAACGGGTTTTGTCAATTAAATCGCCTGCGGCGATGAGACAAAACCCGTCTCTGCCGTTACTTTCTGGGTCGTAATCGCGCAGCAAGTGCGCGATTCGACTAGGAACAGTAACTGAAAATTTGATTTACATTATACTACCTGTGAAGTTTATATGCTATAATCCTTCAGTAGTTTTTTTAAGAAGGAGGCTCAGATGAGCGACAATATAATTAAGCCCGGAATACTTTCGGGATTCATGGAACTGCTTCCTGAAAAGCAGAAGATTTTTGACGAGATGCAGGGAACCTTAAGGGATGTGTTCTCATCCTACGGTTTTTTCGGTCTTGATACTCCGGTTCTGGAGAGAAGCGCAGTCCTTCTTGCAAAAGGCGGCGGCGAGACCGAGAAGCAGGTATACAGATTCGACAGGGGCGATACCGATATAACCATGCGTTATGATCTTACGGTGCCTCTTGCAAGATATGTCGCAATGCATTATTCAGAGCTTTCATTCCCCTTCAAGAGATATCAGATAGGAAAGGTTTACAGAGGCGAGCGCAGTCAGAAGGGCCGCTTCCGTGAGTTCTATCAGTGCGATATAGATATCATCGGCGACGGAAAGCTTGATGTGCTTAATGAAGCCGAGTGCCCTGCCGTTATGGCATCGGCTCTGAAGGCTCTTGGTCTTAAGGAGTTTAAGATAAGGCTCAATAACAGAAAAGTGCTCAACGGACTTTTTGAAATATACGGTGTATCGGATAAGAAGACAGAGATGCTCCGTACCATAGATAAATTCGAAAAGATAGGTCGCGATAATGTTATAGAAGAGCTTACCGGTTTTGGTGTGGAAGCTTCAAAGGCAGGCGAGATCCTTGATCTTGTCACCTGCGCCGGCAGCAATTCCGAAATAGAAGCAAAGCTTGCGGGTTTTGCAGGAAAGTCGGAAATATTTGATGAAGGCGTTGCAGACTTAAAGAAGGTTGCCGAAGCTCTCAGTGCTTCCGGCGTTTCGGAGGACAATTTCGGTTATGACTTAAGCATCGCGCGCGGTCTTGATTACTATACCGGCACAGTCTATGAGACTCAGTTCCTGCCTGATCCTTCTATAGGAAGTATCTGCAGTGGCGGACGATATGATGATCTTGCAGGTTACTTCATAGACAGGCCTCTTCCGGGCGTTGGTATGTCCATAGGTCTTACGAGACTCTTCTATATACTTGATGCGAAGGGCTTCTTTGATGAGACCCCCGCACCTCCCGCTGATGTGCTGCTCCTTCCCATGACAGAGGATGTGAGCGTAGCTCTTAAGTCTGCGGCAGAGCTCAGAAATGCGGGCATCAGCGTGCAGACATATATGGAACAGAAGAAATTCAAGAAAAAGATGGAATATGCAGATAAGCTGCACATTCCCTATACCGTGTTTATCGGTGAGGATGAAATAAAAGAAGGAAAGATATCGGTCAAAAATATGACCTCAGGCGAACAGTCTATGATGACGATCGCCGAAGCTGCAGAGCTTATAAAAAATTAATAATTTAAACTTCCTGCACCGGCAGCCAAGGCTACCGGTGGAACCGTTCGCCAAGCAGTTCTAACGAAAATGCCCCAAACTACTGGGTCTTTCCGGAACCGTTCACACGCCACATCCATGTGGCGTTGTTTACTCGGCCCGCCATCCGTGGCGGTCCGTTCCTGGTGTATCTATGCATTTTCGAGAACTGCAAAGGCTCACTTTAACACCGGTATCCTTGGCTGCCGGTGTGAGATGTTTAAATTATTTAAACTTCTTCTTGCAATTAAAATTTCCTCATGGTAATATTTAAGTCCGTGAATTATCCTTGCCTGTCATTAAAAGGGCAGGCCAATAAGTCCAAAAGGAGGTAAGAGACAGCATGAACAAGTACGAATTAGCCGTTGTAGTCAGCGCAAAGTTCGGAGATGAAGAGAGAGCTGCTGTCCTTGACAAATGTAAGGAATATATTGCCAGATTCGGCGGCAATGTTACAGGTGTCAATACAGACGAAGCTCCCCGCAAGCTTGCTTATGAGATCCAGAAGCAGAAGGAAGCATTCTACAGCTTCATTCTTTTCGAGTCTGATAACAGCGATACTCCGGTCGAGCTTGAGAACAGGTTAAGGCTGAGAGAAGATATTCTCCGCTTCTTATGCGTCAGACTTGACGAAGCATAAGAAAGGAAAATTGTATGAACAAAGTTATATTGATGGGACGTCTCACAAGAGACCCGGATGTAAGATATTCACAGAATAACGGAAATTCAATGGCGATCGCGAGATATACTCTTGCGGTTGACCGCAGATTTTCAAGGAGCAATTCAAACGGTGATCAGCAGACAGCCGATTTCATTGGATGCGTAGCATTCGGCAAGTCAGGAGAGTTTGCTGAGAAGTATTTCCGCAAGGGTACAAAGGTTGCAGTTACCGGCAGGATCCAGACCGGAAGCTATACTAACAAAGACGGACAGAAGGTCTATACCACTGATGTGGTTGTTGAGGATCAGGAATTCGCTGAGAGCAAGAATGCTTCAGGTCAGAGTTTCGCAGGCGGTCCGGCAGCGGACAGTGCCCCCGCTCCCGAAGGGGATGACGGATTCATGAATATTCCCGGGGGGATTGATGATGAGATCCCGTTCGGAAACTGAGATTCCGGATAGTCTTGATCAGAGACTTGTGCGCATGAACAGGAGGCAATGCAATGGCATTTAACAAAGAAGACAGAGGCACCGCACCCAGACGTCGTCCGGGCGGGATGCATCGTCGCAGGAAGGTATGCGTTTTCTGCGGTCAGGCAGTTAATAAGGATGGAGAGAAGAATCCTGAAGTGATCATTGATTACAAGGATACAGCCAAGCTCCGCAAGTATGTGTCAGAGAGAGGAAAGATCCTTCCCAGACGCGTAACAGGCTGCTGTGCAAAGCATCAGAGAGCGCTTACTACGGCTATAAAGAGAGCACGTCATATCGCTCTTATGCCCTATGCGACAGATTGACATAATTTTATTTACATAAGTGAAACAGGCTCCGGAGCTGGTGCTCCGGAGTTTTTTTGTTTTGATTCTTCTTGAGTATGGCCTCTTATTCGGTTAAAATAGATGTCTATGAGAAACAGACTTAAGGTCAGGGGAAAACTTAGATCATACCTGCAGCTCCCGCTTCTTCTGGGGATACTGCTTGCCGTGATGAATGTCCTTATCTTCATGATCAATACTGAAGCGGGCATAGCTCTGTGCATATTCACAGTGATCTATTTGGGCGTAGTGATCTTCACGATGCTGCTGTCGGGACCGGCGATCAGTTCTGAGCTGATAAGTTTTGCCACTGAATACGGACAGATACAAAAACAGCTCCTAAAAGACCTGGAGATGCCGCATGCACTTCTTGATGAAGGCGGCAGAGTCATTTGGATGAACCATGCTTTTGAGGCGCTGACAGAGAAGGACAAGCTGTACAGAAAGCCTGTCGATAATCTCTTCCCGCAGATCACAAGGGATCGTTTCCCCAAGGAAGGCGAAGTCACCGATATAGAAGCAGCGCTTGATAACAAGGATTTCCTTGTAAGGCTCAAGCGTATAAGCCTGCAGGATATGGCGCTTCTTTCCGATATGAAGAAGTCGGATGATTACAACGGCTATCTGATAGCAATCTATCTTTTCGACAGGACCGCCCTCAATATGGCTTTAAAAGAGATAGATGACCAGAGCCTTGCGGTGGGTCTTGTTTATATCGATAACTACGAGGAGACCATCGAGAACATACAGGATGCCGAACGACGCAGTATGATGGCAGTTTATATGGATACAGCCATCAACAAGAATTTCTCGAGCATCGACGGCATAGTCAGAAAGACCGAGAAAGATAAGTATCTCGTTATCTTAAGAAAGAGCGAGCTTAAGACTCTCGAAACCGAGCGCTTCAGGGTGCTTGAGGAAGTTAAGAAGGCAGGCTCCGGAACACAGACATCCGTGACGCTCAGTATAGGTGTGGGTGTTGACGGACTGACATATGCGCAGAACTGTGAGTTTGCGAGAAACGCGATAGACCTTGCACTCGGCCGCGGCGGCGATCAGGCGGTGGTAAAGAGCAGACAGAGCGTTTCATATTACGGAGGCAAGAGCCAGCAGAAAGAGAGTATGACCAGAGTTAAAGCCCGTGTAAAGGCTCAGGCTCTTGAAGAGATCATCTCCGTAAGAGACAGGGTTTTTGTCATGGGACACAGGAACGGAGACGCCGACAGCTTTGGTGCGACCGTAGGTATAAAGAGTGCCTGCTCCTGGATCAAGAAGGAGTGTCATATCGTATGTGATGATGTGGATGCTTCCCTTAAGCCGTTAGTGGATATGTACAGGAACGATCCGGATTATGAAGAGGGCACTCTAATAAACAGCGCCCAGGCCTTAGAAATGGCGGGTGATAATTCCGTACTCGTTGTTGTTGATGTGAACAGGCCGACCATAACCGAATGTCCGGATCTGCTTAAGAAATGCAAATCAATAATCGTTCTCGATCATCACAGACAGGGCACGGAAGCGATAGAGAATGCGACGCTCTCATACGTGGAGCCTTATGCTTCCAGCACCTGTGAGATGGTTGCGGAGATACTTCAGTATATTCATGACGGAGTAAAGTTCAAGGGCGTAGTCGCTGACTGTCTCTACAGCGGGCTTGTGGTGGATACACAGAACTTCACGACCAAGACCGGTGTGCGTACCTTTGAAGCGGCCGCATATTTAAGACGCGGCGGCGCTGATGTGACAAGAGTGAGAAAGCTCTTCAGGGACGATCCCGTGGATTACAAGGCAAAAGCCGAGGCCACAAGAAGGGCGGAAATTTATAAAAAGTGCTTTGCCATTTCGTCCTGTCCAAGCGAAGGCTTAAAGAGCCCTACGGTTGTTGCGGCACAGGCGGCAAATGAACTGCTCAGTATCAACGGTATAAAGGCAAGCTTTGTGATGACAGAGCATCAGGGCAAGATATTCATATCAGCCCGCTCGATAGATGAAATAAATGTCCAGCTTGTCATGGAGAAGCTCGGAGGCGGCGGCCATATGAACATAGCCGGAGCCCAGATCGAGAACAGTACCATAGAAGATACGATAGAACTGGTTAAGAACACAATAGATCAAATGCAGCAGGAGGGAGAGATCTGATGAAAGTCATACTGACAGAAGATGTTAAAAGCCTTGGAAAGAAAGGCGACATAGTTGAAGTAAGCGATGGATATGCAAGGAATTTCCTTTTATCCAAAAAGAAAGGTCTTGAGGCTACAGCTTCAAACCTCAATAATCTGAAACTCAAGAATGCAAATGACGAAAAGATCGCAAAGCAGCAGCTTGAAGATGCGAAGGTTTTCGCAAAGGAACTTGAGACAAAGACAGTGACCGTACGCATCAAAGCCGGAGAGAACGGAAAGACCTTCGGTGCAGTTTCTTCAAAGGAAATCGCAGAAGCAGTCGAGTCACAGTGCGGAATGGCTCTTGATAAGAAAAAGATAGTTCTCGCTGAAGCCATAAAGGCAGTGGGAACATACAAGGTGGCTGTAAAGCTTCATCCGCAGGTAACGGGTGAGTTTACGGTAGTAGTGGAGGCTCTCTGATAATGGCTGAAACAGCTGCCGTAGTACGCACACTTCCAAATGATCGAACAGCGGAATTGGCCGTCATTGGCGGTCTTTTTATCGATGATTCCAAGATAGATCTTATAAAGGATATTCTTCCGAACGGAAAGGCTTTTTATTACAGAGCCTTCGGTTCGATCTATGATGCTGCCCTTGCATTAAGGAGTAAGGGTATGAATGTCGATTACGGCACCGTACGTTTCAAACTTAAGGAGCTGGGCATACCCGAAGAGGTAGCCAGCGATGAGAATATCTATGAGGCTGTAAGCAGCGTCACATCTGCATCCAAGATCGAAAGCTATGCCAAGATAATCAGGGAAAAGGCATCTCTCCGCGCGATGATAAAAGCCGCCACCGATATACAGGAGCAGTGCTACGAAGGTGTGGGCGGCGCAGAAGAGATACTCACAAAGGCAGGAGAAAAGGTCCGCAAGGTCGTGGACGGCTCTCTTGGCGACGATGGCATGAGCACAAAGGATTTTGTTCTCCAGGCCATGGACTCAATTCAGAATGCGGCCAAGAATGCCGGAGCCGTGACAGGTCTTGCGACAGGATTTACCGATCTTGATAAAGCTACGAGCGGATTCATGCCGGGCAATCTGGTGATCATAGCTGCACGTCCCGCAATGGGTAAGACAGCGCTTGTGCTCAGCATGGCAAAGAATATAGCAGTTGATACCAAAAAGCCCATACTCATGTTCTCGCTGGAAATGTCGGGCGAGGAGCTTGTAAAGCGAGTAATATCCATGGATTCGGGCGTAGAGTCCGAGAAGTTCAAGACAGGTATGCTTGATGATGCGGATTTTGAAAGCATAGTTATAAGCGGTGGAAATGTTGCGGGTTCGGGACTATTGATAAAAGATACGGTATTCTCGCTTGGAGGCATATGTTCCACGGCAAGAAAATTTAAGACTGAGTATGACATACAGCTTGTGGTGGTCGACTATCTGCAGCTTGTTGATGCAAGCGGCGGTGCAAGGAACGCCAGCAGAGAGAATCAGATATCCGAGATATCGCGAGGACTCAAGCTTCTTGCAAAGGAACTTGGCATCCCGATCATCGCACTTTCACAGCTTTCCCGAGAAGTTGAAAAGAGGACTGACAAGCATCCCATGCTTTCGGATCTGCGTGAATCCGGTGCCATAGAGCAGGATGCCGATACGGTAATGTTTATCTACCGTGATGAAGTATATAATCTTGATTCCGAGGAGAAGGGCATTGCCCAGATCATCATAGCCAAGCAGAGAACCGGCCCCATCGGCACGGTCAAGCTTGCATGGCTTCCTCAGTACACGGTATTCAAGAATCTTGCACCTCAGGTGCGGTAACTTAAACGGGTGGAGAATATTTGTATTGATCGCGGAAAGACCTGATGCTATAAGCAAAGAAATTGAACAGAAGACCGCTGCCATGTTAGAGGAGCAGGAGAAGGAGACGGAACAGCCCACCGAGGTGCGGGGCCGTATCCATTCCATTGAGACTTTCGGTTCGGTTGACGGACCGGGGGTGCGTTACATTATCTTTCTAAAAGGCTGCAACATGAGATGCCGTTACTGTCACAATGCGGACACATGGGATCCCGATACGGATGATATGCGCTCTGCGGAGGAAGTTCTTGACCATGCCGAGCGTTATCACAGCTACTGGCGCAATGGCGGAGGCATCACTGTCAGTGGAGGCGAGCCTCTTCTTCAGATCGACTTTCTGCTTGAGCTTTTCAGGCAGGCAAAGGAGAGAGGGATACATACCTGTATAGACACTTCACTCCAGCCTTTCACAAGGGAAGAACCGTTTTTTTCTAAATTTGCTGTGCTTATGCAGTTGACGGATCTTCTTTTAGTTGATATAAAACATATCGACCCCGAAGAGCATCTGAAGCTCACGGGAAAATCGAACGACAACATACTTGATGGTATGCGCTATCTTTCGGATATCGGCAGGGACATATGGATAAGACATGTGCTTGTTCCCGGGATCACCGATGATGATGAATATCTCCGCAGGACGGGAGAGTTCATCAAAACCCTAGATAATGTCAAAAAGATAGAAGTGCTTCCCTATCATTCGATGGGTGAGTACAAATGGAAGGAGCTCGGTATTCCTTATTCTCTGGAAGGCGTGGAACCGCCGTCTGAGGAAAGGGTGAAAAATGCCGGGCGCCTGTTGCGCGGCGAATAGATCGAAAAGAGGCCGGGCAGCAGCCCGG
>JAEEGL015581879.1_pt1 | contig 17914 bp, 17 predicted proteins | sample 9134231 | NCBI WGS metagenome assembly JAEEGL01 (sample SAMN16246548, study PRJNA631951) | gut metagenome | biome: gut microbiome; feature: rumen; material: fiber-attached | host: Bos | place: Iran: Karaj | collected 2018-10 | reverse complement strand
ATGTCTAAGTCTTTAGGTAATGGTGTTGATCCATTTGATATGATTGATAAGTATGGTTGTGATGCATTAAGATACTACTTATGTACTGACTGTGCACTTGGAACAGATCTTAGATTTGATGAAACTAAGATGGCTGCTACTTGGAATTATATTAATAAGATTTGGAATGCTTCTAGATTTGTATTAATGAATATCGAAGACTTAAAAGAATTTACTTTTGATAATTTAACTAATGAAGATAAATGGATTTTAACTAAATATGAAAATATTGTTAAATCTTCAACTAAACATATGGATAAATATGAATTTAATATCTTTGGTTCAGAAACATATTCATTCATTTATGATGACTTCTGTAGTAATTATATTGAATTTGCTAAATTCAATAGTGATTCAAATACTACTAAATCTGTCCTTTGTTATGTTTTAACTGGTATCTTAAAGATGTTACATCCTTTCATGCCATTTGTAACTGAAGAAATTTATCAAATGTTACCAATTAAAGAAGATGAATCTATCATGATTTCTGAATATCCTAAATATAATAAGAATTATGTATTTAAAGATGAAAAGCTTGCAGTAGAATCTAAGATTGAATTCATTAAAGCATTTAGAAATGTTAAGACAGAAAATAATATTCCTAAAGAAGCAAAAGTATTAATTAATACTGATGATGATATCATTATTAGAATGTTAAAACTTCAAGATGTTAGAATTGATAGTGAACTTGATATTAAAGCTTACAATGTTTCAGTTGATGACTATAAAGCTACTATCTATTATGAAAAACAAGAAAGTGAAGAAGAGAAGGCAGCAAAAGAAAAAGCAATTGCTGACTTACAAGCTTCCATTGCAAGAAGAGAAAAATTATTATCTAATGAAAATTATGTTAATAAAGCTCCTGCTAACATTGTTCAAATGGATAGAGAAAAACTTGAAGAAGAAAAACAAAAACTAACTGAATTAATGAAATAATAAAAGGACACCTATAAAGTGTCCTTTTTAATTGGTTTATTATTATATTCAAAGTCTAATACATCTTCATTAGTTATTAGTTTATATATACTTGCAGCTTTAAGTTCATAGTCTTTGATAATTGAATCTAAGTGAGTATATTTAGTTACTATAGGTAGACTCATTGTTTTCTTTATACTATTTAAATAAGCAGAACCTACATCTGAAAAACCTAATAGTCTTATATACTCAGGATCTGTTATGTTACTTTTATCAGTTTTCTTTAATCCAACAAGTATATGAATAAACATTCTCATTAATCTATTATATGTATATCTTTTTGTTTTTGTTTTTTCTATTAGATCATCTAAGTTATTACATTCATTAATAACAGATTTTAATTTATAATCTATTCCTTCATCTACTGTTAAATATTCATCTAAGTTATTATCACTTATTATTTTATATTTAAGTAAGTTGAAGAATAATTGATAATCTATATTTACTAAATTACCTTCAGGTATATATTTAGAAATATCTTCATGATTATTTAATTTTTCTCTTATGTTAGATGCTGAAACAATAGAATCATTAGAAGTATTATCATGATAATCATTAGTTCTTTTAATACTTATTGGAGTAATATTAAATTTATTTTTAATAATTGATTTTATGTATGATACTCCAAGTAAATCATTAGGTGTATTAAGTTCAATACCAATTGCTTTATTAAGTGCAGTAGGATAGTTGATTCCTTCATCTAAATATTTCTTTAATTTTAGATCAAAGTCACTTTCAAGTTGGACATTAGCTATTTTGGTAAGTAGTTCTATATCATTTGATTCAGAACCAAATACTAAAGTATCTATGTTAAGAGCATTAAGTAGTTTAATAGATGCATCTGCAAATGTATCTGCTGAGTTACTACCAAATATGAATGGTAGTTCTATAACTAAATCTGCTCCATATTTAAGTGCTAATCTAGTTTTTTCTTTCTTTGTTTCTAGAGATATTAATCCTCTTTCTAAAAAATATCCATTTAATATTATTACTATTAAAGAATCAGGATATATCTCTTTAATATGCTCTATTTGATATAAATGACCATTATGAAAAGGATTATATTCTGCAATTATTCCAATTGATTTCATGTACTTTCACCTCGAATTCATGTATAATATAACATAAGTGAATAATTAAAACAAATGAGTAAGAAGGTATATAATGAGGAAATTAAATATTTACTTTATTCATTCTGAATCAAGTAATTATAATGATTTAATATATTTACCTGTTTTAAGTAGTAATATATTAAGTCATCATAATTTATTATTTCCTGAGTCAGAAGAAAATAAAAGTATATTTTATAAAGATATGATAAATAAAGCAGATATTATTGTTGTTGAACTTACTAATCCTGATTTAACATTTAATATGGAATTAAAACAAGCAATTGTATCTGGTAAACCTATTTTAGCACTTGCCCAAAAAAAGCTTGGTTTTGATGCAAGATATCAAAAACTACTTAAAAATGTAATAGGTTACGAAAATGGTAGTGAACTTAGATACTTTGTTGAAACGTTTGCTAAAACATATGAATCAGGAGAAAACTTGAATTCTAAAGATTCAACAGTTGTACTTGGAATGCTTAATTAAGATAGCGAAAGCTATCTTTTTTAATTTGACATAGTTTTTCATTTGTGGTATTATTTTTCATGTTTTGTGAGAAAAAAGGATTGGTGAGTTATGGAAACTATATATGTTAGACCTATTAATGGTGATTGGACTCGTGAATGTATTAATTTAGCTAATATTATAGCTTTATATAAAGATAAAGTTGTTAATGTAGGTAAACCTAGTCTTGCACCTTATTATCCTTCATTAAGTAATATGTTTGGATATGAAAGAGCAAGTGAAAAGGGTATTTACGAAATAGTTCCAAGTATTATTGCTAAAAATTGTGTTGATCCAGTTTATGTTATAGGTGTTAATTGGAACAACTTTGTAATGCAATTTATTAAACCTGCTAATAAAGCAGCTGAATTAAAACCTGTATTTGATTCTGATTTATCAGATTATATTGTTGTTGAAGAAGAAAATAATGCAGATGCTAGAAAATTAAAAAGAGTACAATAATGTACTCTTTTTTTATTCTACATAAAATCTAAATAAAGATATACTTGGTTTATTTAAGAATCTTAATCTTAATACACTTGTACCAACACCATTAGAAATATATAAGTCTTTATTTTCAACTTTATAATGCTCATCGTAGTATTTCTTCGATCCAATTGGTGTATAAATAGCTCCAACAAATGGAAGTCTTACTTGTCCTGCATGAGAGTGACCTGCAAATGCTATATTAAAGTCTTTAGTAACTTTTAATACATTATCTATTTGATCAGGTTCATGAATTAATAGAATAGTATAAGGTATTTCTTCCATTTCTTCTGGTAGAGTAAGTGGATCTTTATAATTAGGTTTACCTTTAAGTAAATCATCATATCCAATTATTCTAATTGGAGTAGTTGAGTTAGCATATAGTAAATCACTTTCATTATTTAATACTTTAAACTTTGTTTTTGCCATGATGGTATCAAAGTAATTATTTTCATAATCATGATTTCCTTTTATTGCATAGTAGGCAAGAGAAGCATCAAATTTATTAAATTCTTCAGTAATAAACTCTATTTCAGAGTTTGTTAATTTAACTTTTGCTTCTGTTAGGTCTCCTGTGAATATAATTATATCTGGGTTTTGTTTATTTGTTTCATTTACAATTCTTTTAAGTTCTTTTTTAAATACTGTACTACCATAATGAATATCTGATATTTGTACTATCTTTAATCCATCATAGTTTTTATTTAATTCTGATGTTTTAACTGCATATTCTTTTATTATTAATCCTCTTGTTGAAATAAAGCGAGCATATAATATACATGCAATTAGTAATAGGATAAGAATAATAAGTCTTTTTACTTTTATAATAGTTTTTCTTCTTTGTTTATTCTTTTCTTTTTTTATTACTTCATCTATTGTTTCTATCTCATCTTTTTCTTTAAGATCTATTTTTTTATATTCTTTTGTTTCAGATACATATTCTTTTTCTTTATTCTTTTTCTTTTTCATTGTATCACCATATTAATAATAGCACATTTATTAAATTATTAGTTACATGTACAAGGTAAGACATGTAAATGTTGTCAGTTTTAAAATATGTGAAACTAATAGTAAAAGAAAGTAGTAAATATGGAACTATAAATATAATCTCTTTAGTTCCTACCATATGAATAGCCGCAAATACTAATGAAGAAATTATAAATGATAATACTTTATTAGATTTTCTATAAGGGAACCTATATATTAGTTCTTCTGCAAATGGTATAAATATAACTGTTCCTAGAATCATTATAATAGGACTAGTTTTAAGCATATCAACTACTGATGTTTGATTAGCCGAATTATGTCCTAGATTTTTTACTAGTAGGTAATCTACACCAATTACTATAAAAGACATTACTATTCCTAATAATAAGTATTTAAATTTGAACTTATTTTTAAATTCTTTTAAATCTTCTTTTAATTCTCTATTAAAGGCCATAATTATGATAATTATAAATATTACTGCTGCTAATAAACTTATTAGTTCTTTACCTAAACTTGTTGGTAATACGGAATTAACAATGACATATATTAAGAATAAAAGCATAGACTTTATAAGTCCAAGAAAAGATTTTAAAATCATTTTCATCACCACATTTATTTTATCACTAGTTATATTGAAAATGAAATCATTAGTGTGTATAATTATCATAGTAATATACTAGGAAAAGAATAAAATGGAGGTATTATTATGGCTAATGGATTAAGAAAACAATCATCTCTTATGAGATTTATAGGAAATAAAAACGTTGTTACTATTGTAGGAATTGCTGCTTGTATTGTTGTACTAGTAGTTGGTTTTACATATAGAGTTAATAACTCTGTAAGTACTACTTCAGTTCCTTTTGCTAAAAAAAGTTTAAAAGCAAGAGAAATAATTAAAGAATCAGATATAGGTACTGTAAGAATTTCAACTAACTATACAAGTAAATCTAGTGATATTATCAAAGATTCACGTCAAGTAGTTAGTAAAGCAGTTGCTTATTATTCTAATATTCCTGCAGGTAGCTTATTTTATACTTCTGCGGTTATGGATCCTAAAGCACTTCCTAATGCTTCATTTAAAGATATAGGTGAAAATAAGACTATTTATAGTTTTGCAGTTAATGCTAATACTACTTATTCAAACTCAATTAGAGCAGGAGATTATATTGATTTATATATGTTCTCTAAAGACCCATTTACTGATGATAAAATCGTATTTGGATGTTTAATTGAAAGTATAAGAGTACTTGCAGTTAAAGATGCTAAAGGACGTAACATTGTTAAGAACTCATTAGCATATGGTACTCCAGCAGAATTATTATTTGACGTTGATGATGACTTATTTGTTTTATTAAGTGCTGCTGAATTCCTTGATGGAATAACTATTGAACCAGTATTACATAATGCTGCTTATACTAAGAACAATAGTCCTGATAATGTAAAAGTATCAAGTCAATATTTAAGACAAATTATAGAAAATAAAATGTTAATTTTAAATTAAGGGGTGAAAGAATGAATACAGAAAAATTTAAAAAGGAATTGGTTAGATTTTTTTCTAACCCTAATACATTAACATTTATATTTGCAATTGTTGCTATATTAATTCTTTATTATGTATATGCATATATGGTTAATAATGCAATTCAACCAACAACACTTTATTATGCTACTTCAACATTATATGAATCAGACAGATTAACTAAAGATAAAATTGGTTCTATTGAAGTATCTGGAAGTTTCTTAACTTCACAAGGTGGTAATATAGCTCAAAGTTACAATAATATATACGATAAGTTTGTTAAAAAAGGTTATAGAATTCCTGCTAATTCATTCTTCTATACAGAAGCTTTAACAAGTGAAGATGCAGCTGATTCAAACCCATTTACAAACTTAGATGATAATTTTACTATTTATAAGTTAAAGACTGATTTCCATAAAACTCTAGGTTGCTCTATTATGGATGGAGACTATATCGACTTATATGTAAAAACTATAACTGATGATGATAAATTAATATTCACATTATTTATTAAGAGTATTCAAGTTTTAATGGTAGTTAATAGTGAAGGACAAGATGTATTTGCATACACTAAAGAAGATGAAGCTCTTAAACCAGCAATGCTATATTTCGCAGTTCCTATTGAAACATATAAGATGCTATCTATAGCAGATAAACCTGGTACTAATTTCGAATTTATTCCGGTTCCAAGAGATAATTCTTACTCAGAAAATCCTGAAGAACCACATATCGTTAATGAACAAATTAAGGATATGATTTATAACAAAGCAAATACATTAATATAATTTTTAAATTATAGAAAGGGGAGATTATAATGTTAAATTCTATATTTGACCAAATGGACTTTGGTCCATTACAAGAATTTCTTGATGATGATGACGTAACCGACGTGTCTTATTCTAATGGTGGTCAAATTTGGTTAAAGACATTATCAAAAGGTATTTATCAAGTTGAAAGACCTAATATTAATAATGCATTCATGGAAAAACTTGCTTTCCAATGTTCTAACGTAATGGGAAAGACCTTTAATATGGCTCATCCTTTCTTGGATGCTGAGTCTGCTGAATTACGTATGAATTTCGTACATGATTCAATTGCTACAAATGGTATAGCTGTTTTAATGCGTAAGACTCCAGCTATGATTCGTTTAAATAAAGATAAATTAATAGATGAAGACTATGTTACTGAACAAGTTCATGATTTCCTTGTACAATGTGTTCATGCAAGATGTAATATTATCGTTGCTGGAGAAACTGGTTCAGGTAAAACAGAACTTGTTAAGTATTTAGCATCAAAAACATATGAAGATGAAAAGATAATAAGTATTGAAGATACACTAGAACTTCACTTAGATAAGATTTATCCTAATAGAGATATTGTTGCTATGAAGACTAATAATATTGCTTCTTATTCAGAAGCGTTAGTTGCCTGTATGAGACAAAACCCAATTTGGATATTACTTTCCGAAGTTCGTTCTGGTGAAGCAGTTCTTGCTGTACGTAACTCTATTTCATCTGGTCACCACATCTTATCAACAATCCATGCTGATAAGGCGTCTTCTATTCCTTTACGTATGTACTCTCTATTAGAGAGTTCACAAGATATTGAACAATTTGTATCATCTATTCATAGATATGTACAAATTGGTATATATGTAAAAGGTTATTTCAGTGCTCGTCTTAATAGATTCCAACGTGAGATTCTTGAAATATGTGAGTTCTATGTTGATGATGAAACACAAAAACCTGTTGCAAGAGATTTATATGTAAAACAAATGGATGGAAGAATTATTCTTCATAATCCAAGTGAAAAACTTAGATCATATATGGCAATCGGTAATGTTACAATTCCTAAAGATTACTTTGGAATTGGAGATGCTGATGAAAAGATTGATGATTCTAAACGTGTTGAATTAGATGATGAAGGTAATCTTGTAAATGCAAATGATGCAGCTGCAAAAAAACCAGAAGAAAATAAAGAACCAGCTATTAAAGATAAAACTGATCCATTTAATATGAATGGTGATAATGTTATTACTCCAAGTGGAGAAGAGGGTGCCACAGAAACACCTGCTGCTCCTGTGGATGTAACACCAACACCAGTTGAGGCAACTCCAGTATCAGCAGAACCAGTTGCAAAAACACCTGCAGCACCAGTTGCACCAGCACCAGAGATGCCAGCACCAGTTGCTGCTCCAAGTGAACCTACAGAACAATTAATTGATACTTTACCAAATGAAACTGTTAATCAAGTTGAAAGAGCAGTTCCTGAGGTAGGGGATGTTAGTAATAATATAGTTGCTAATAATCAACAAAATGTAATTGAACAAATACAAAATACTCAGGTACCTCCTCAGGAAGTAGTTCCTACTCCTGTAGCAGCACCTGTACAACCACAAGTAACAACATCTTTTAATTCAAGACCTGTTGTTAGTGGTTATATGCAAACACCTCCTGCAGATGCAGTAATTAATTAGAAAGGAAGATAAATATATGGGGTTTTTATTTGATTATACAGTTGAACTTGTTTTGCTATTGTTAATTGTAATATTTGTTTGCAGTTATAGAGCTAATCAAGATAGTCAAAATGGACAAAATGTTTATAAGTTCTTATTTGATAGTTTTCAAAAAATTTATAATAAATTTGCTCCATATAGTTATCAAGAAGTTCAAACTAAAGCTAAAGAATTAGGTTATGATTATTCAACAAGAGAATATACAGCACAAATAATTTTATTTGGTGGTGGAGCTGCACTAATTACGTATATTTATTTCTATAATATACCTATAGCTTTATTATATGCATTTATTGCAATTATGTTTGTTCCTTATATAAAGTATTTGAAAACAAATAAAATATATTCTGAATTCTTATTCGAATGTATTCAAGTATATTGTACAAACGTAATAAATGAATTTACTACTACTCAATCATTTGTTAAGTCACTTGAAGGTGTAAGAGACTCTGGTATCTTAGAGGAACCTGTTTATGGTGATGTATGTAAGATGATTGATCAAGCTTATGCAAATGGTACTATTGATGAATCACTTGAGTGGTTCAGTCAAAAGTATCCATATTATATAGTTAAGAATATGCATCAATTATTTAACCAAATAACTAAAGAAGGTGCTAAAGATTCAGGTCAATCTCTTGAAAACATGATGCTAGATATAGACTTACTAGTTGAAGGTGTTTATAGAGATAAGATGGATAGAGATGTATCTCACAAGAAATTCTTAGGATTTGGATTTGCTCTTTATTTCTTAATTATATTAGTTCAATTATTAATGAATATGAATACATATAAACAAATGCTTAATAAATTCTATGTTCAAATGTTATTACATGCTGTTTTATGGATAAACACTTATTTCCTTATAAGTGGAGAAAAATTCTATAACGAAGATACGGGGGTTGAATAATATGACGCATAATGTATATTTTGAAATACTTATTATTGCTGCTATTATTATCTACGTACTTCAATATATAGGTGGATTTAGTGTTAATAAATTCGTTGATGATAATGCATCATACTTTAGAAAACTAAAAGAAAAAGACTTTGAGTTTTATGCTAAAGCTAAATATGGAGATTCAGTAAACATTGATAAATTATTTAATGATAGACTTAAACTTGCGCTTCTTGCTGGTGGTTTATCTATATTCTATTTCTTAAGTAATTTTACTTATGTTTCAATGATTATTGTATTTGGATTAACAGCATTATTTTATAAGGTTCCTTATTATAATTTAAAAAGTTACTATAAGAATCACTTACATTTAATTGATTCTCAATTACCTTATTATTTAAAAAACTTGGAAATACTAGTACAACACTATACTGTTCCAGTTGCTTTAGGTAAATCTTTAGGTGATGCACCTGATATATTCCAAGATGGTCTACATGATTTAATTGAAAAGATTAATGCTGGTGACTCAAGTATTCAACCTTATATGGATTTTGCTAAAGAATATCCAGTTAGAGATAGTATGAGAATGATGAGACTTTTATATCGTTTAGGTCTTGGTAAACAAGAAAGAAAACAAGAACAATTATTAACATTCTCAAGAGATGTATCTGCATTACAACAAAAAGCTAGAGAAGCTCGTTATAAAGCAAGACTTGATAAGATGGAATCTCAAACAATGAAGATGCTTGTATTTACAGGTGGCGGAGTTATGATGATTCTAGTTCTTTCAATTATGCAATCATTCTCAGGAATGTAAAAAGATGCTTAGGCATCTTTTTTTTACAAATAGATATAATTAGTTTATAATATATGACGAAGTGAGGAGATAATTATGAATAGAGAAGATTTTCCTATTATAAACACTAATATTATTTATTTAGATAATGGTGCTACTACCTTAAAACCTAAGTGTGTTATTGATAGTACAATTGACTATTATTCTAATTATTCTGCTAATGCTCATAGAGGAGACTATGATATTAGTTTAAAAGTAGATATTAACTATGAAGGTGTAAGAGAAAAGACCGCTAAATTAATTAACTGTAATAGTAATGAAGTAATATTTACAAGTGGTTCAACTGACTCAAGTAATTTAGTAGTTGATGGATATTTTAAAGATAAATTAACTAAAGATGATGAAGTACTTATTACTTATTCAGAACATGCAAGCAATGTACTTCCTTGGTTTAATTTAGAAAATGAAATAGGTATTAAAGTTAAGTTTATACCATTAGACGAGAATAAACATGTAACTATAGATAATGTAATAAACAGTATTACAGATAATACTAAAGTTATATCTTTAGCACATGTTACTAATGTATTAGGTGATATAAGACCTATTAAAGAAATATGTGAAGTAGCTCATAAAAGGGGAATAAAAGTAGTAGTAGACGGAGCTCAAAGTGTTCCTCATATAAAAACTGATGTTAAAGACTTGGATTTAGACTTCTTATTCTTCAGTGCTCATAAGATGTGTGGTCCAACTGGAGTAGGAGTTTTATATGGAAAATATGAGTTATTAAAAGATATGAAACCTATGAATTTAGGTGGAGGAATGAATGAATCGTTTGATGATGCAGAACATATTGAGTTAAAAAAAATCCCAACAAGATTTGAAGGTGGAACTCCTAATATAGCTGGTGTTATTGCTTTTGGTGAAGCAATTGATTATTTACTTAATATTGGACTTGATAATATAACTAAAAGAGAAAAAGAATTAAATAGTTACTTAACTAATAAGTTAAGAGAAATTGACTTTATCCATATAGTAAGTAGTAGTGACACAGGTATAACTGCATTTACTGTTGATGGATTATTTCCTCAAGATGTTGCAATATATTTAAATAAATATAATATATGTGTAAGAGCAGGAAATCACTGTGCTAAACTTCTTAAAAATGTAATTGGTACAGATAATACTATAAGAGTATCTTTATACTTCTATAATACTATTGAGGAAATAGATAAGTTAGTAGATTTATTAAGAGATAAAGATAAAATAATGAGGGAGATGATTTAATGGATTCTAATTTAAAAAGAGAAATTATTTTAGATAATTATAATGATCCTTTTAATAAAGTTAATGAAGCTCCTGGTTCATATTTAACTACTCGTGCTAAGAGTGATAATTGTATTGATGATATTAGACTTTATGTAGATATCCAAGATGATGTAATCAAAGATATTAAGTTTAATGGAGAAGCATGTGCAATTAGTACTGCTTCAACTTCAATTATGATTAAAAATTTAATTGGTAAGACAGTTAAAGAAGCATTAGTTTATATGGAAAACTTTGATAATATGTTAGAAGAAAAAGAGTATGATTCTAATATTGTTGGAGAAGCACAAGTATTTGATGAAACATATAAACAAATTAATAGACGTAATTGTGTAACACTTCCATATCGTGGAATTAAAAGCGTATTAAAAGATTACTTGACTAAAAATGCTTAAATGTTTTATAATCTTTCTTGTAAAGCGAATATATAGGACTAGTAATAAATGAAAATTGTAAAGAGAAGACCTGGTTGGTGAAAAGGTTAAAATGGAAGTTTATGAATCTACCTATTAGTGATATTAATAATATCCGGATTGAAACCCGTTAAAGTTTATAGAGTTAAATAAAGAGATGGCACCGTGCATTATGCACTTTCTTGTGTGTTATCTCTTTTTTATTTTTTAGGAGGAAAAAGGATGGAACAAGTTAGAGTTGGAGTTGCTGTCATTATTCGTGATGGTGATAAGATTTTATTAGGACATAGAAGTAAAAATAAAAAAGACACAGGTGGAATTATTGGTAGAGATACTTGGACATTACCTGGTGGTAAACAAGAATTTGATGAAAATATTCTAGATTGTGCAGCAAGAGAAACAAAAGAAGAATGTAACTTAGATGTTAGTGATCTTCAAATATTAACGGCATGTGATGATATCGATGTAGATAGACACTTTGTTACTATTACTACAATTGCTAATGCTTATTCAGGAGATTTAAAAATTATGGAACCTGAAAAAGAAGATGAGTGGAAATGGTTTGATATAAATAATCTACCTACTAATTTATATCCTCCATCGGAAAATAGTTTAATTAAATATAAAGAATATTTACTTAAGAAAGAAATGTTTGAAAGAGGAGATATTGTTCAACATTTTAAAAGAGAAACAGTATCGGAAGAAGAATTAAAGACTAATCCAAATAAGTATTTATATGAAATAATTGGAACTGCAAGACATACTGAGAATGGTGAAGAATTAATGGTTTATAAACCATTATATGAAACTGAATGTGTTGAAGGTGTTGATTTTACTGCAAGACCTTTAGATATGTTTAACTCGGAAGTTGATCATAAAAAGTATCCTGAGATTAAACAAAAAATGAGATTTAAAATGTATAAAAAGAAAGGTGATAAATAATGATAGATATTAAATTAATAAGAGAAAATAGAGAATTAGTTAAAGAAAATATTAAGAAGAAATTCCAAGATGAAAAACTTCCACTAGTTGATGAAGTTTATGAAATGGATATTAAAGTTAGAGAAGCTCAACTTACTGCTGATAACTTAAAGGCTGAAAAGAATAAACTTAGTGGTGAAATTGGAATTCTTATGAAAGATAAAAAAATTGAAGAAGCCAATGAAATTAAAGCAAAAATTGCTGAAATGGCTGAAGAAATCACTAAGAATGAAAATATTAAAGCTGAATTAGATGAAGAAATTAAGAAAAGAATGATGGTTATTCCAAATATTATTGATGAATCTGTTCCAGTTGGTAAAGACGACTCTGAAAATGTTGAAGTTGAAAAGTTTGGTGAACCAGTTGTTCCTAAGTATGAAATTCCATATCATGCTGATATTATTGCTTCATTTAATGGACTTGATAAAGAATCAGCTGGTAGAACTTCAGGTGAAGGTTTCTATTATTTAATTGGAGACATTGCAAGACTTCATGAAGCAATGATTGCTTGTGCAAGAGACTATATGATTGATAATGGATTTACTTATGCAATTCCTCCTTTCATGATTAGAAGTGATGTTGTAACTGGAGTTATGAGTTTTGCTGAAATGGAAGCTATGATGTATAAGATTGAAGGAGAAGATCTTTATTTAATTGGTACATCTGAACATTCAATGATTGGTAAATTCAAAGGACAAATGTTACAAAAAGCTGAACTTCCAATTCATATGACTTCATATTCACCATGTTTTAGAAAAGAAGGTGGATCTCATGGACTAGAAGAAAGAGGTCTTTATAGAGTTCATCAATTTGAAAAACAAGAAATGGTAGTAATCTGTGAACCAGAAGAATCTATGGATTGGTATAATAAGATGTGGAAATTAACAGTAGATTTATTTAGATCTTGGGATATTCCTGTTAGACAACTTGAATGTTGTTCAGGCGATTTAGCAGATTTAAAAGTTAAATCATGTGATATTGAAGCATGGAGTCCAAGACAACAAAAATACTTTGAAGTTGGTTCATGCTCTACATTAGGAGATGCTCAAGCAAGAAGACTTGGTATTCGTATTAAAGGAGAAAAAGGAAACTATTATCCTCATACATTAAATAATACTGTTGTTGCAACACCAAGAGGATTAATTGCTTTGTTAGAAAATAATTATCAAGAAGATGGAAGAGTATTAATTCCAAAAGTATTACAACCTTATATGGGTGGTAAAACTGAACTTGTTCCAATTAAGAAATAGTTTAAAAAAACTATTTCTTTTTTATTGACTCTCCAGTTAGGTGTAATGTTATAGTCTATATAGAAAGGACGTAAATTTGCATGTTTATGGAAAATAATGTATAATTTGCTTTATTACAAGGGGATGAGTTATATGATTCTTATAATCGTTTAGATGTTTTAAATGAAACTATATCTTTTGCTGAGTATAAATCTAGAAGTGATGTAAAAGTTAGAAGTAAAATGAAGAAAGCTGCATAGCTTTCTTTTTTATTGACGTTAAATGGTCTTTTTAATCTATAAAGTTTAAGGTATTTGGTTTATAATTATATTAGGGTGATAATTATGGCCAAGAGAGGAAGAAAAAGAAAAAAGAAATCTAGTTTTAGCTATAATATTCTAGGTTTAATTCTTATACTTGTTGGTATTATTGGAATTGGTGTATTTGGACCAATTGGTTTTTGGATAAAAAAGATTGCTGTATTTTTCTTTGGTGCATATTTTAATCTATTATTGCTTGAAGTTATTGCACTTGGAATATACATGGTTATAAATGGAAGATTACCTAATTTCTTGAGTACAAGATTAGTTGGATTATATTTTGCTGTTATTGCATTTTTAACAGCAACAAATATATCTTTAATTAATCTTGGTTCATTTAATACTCAATTAGATAGTTTTGTTAATCAATATAATTTAGTTAGTCAAAATGCTTTTGAAGAAATAAGTTTACTTGGAAGTGGTGTTGTTGGTACAACACTTAGTTATGGATTAATTAGAATGCTTTCTATAACTGGTACATATGTAATAATTATTGTACTTGTACTTCTTTCAATTATGTTCTTATTTGATATTTCATTTGCTGATATTGTTAATAAGATTAAAGATAGTTTATCAGAGTCTGAAGATGAAAGAGATGCAAGACTTGAAAAGAGAAAACTAAGAAAAGAAGAAAGAGCTCAAGCAAAAGAAGCTAAGAGACTTGAAAAAGAAGAAAGATTAAGAGCTCAAGCAGAAGAAGCAGAAGAAGATATGGATGAAGAGGAAGAAGATAATGGCATTATTGTTACTTCTGCTGAAGATTTAAAGAAGTTCCATACTGGAGAAGGTGGGGAAAAGCCTGAGACTCCTGTTGAAGCTGTACCTTTAATAAGTATTAATTCAAATTATAAATTACCTGAGTTAGATCAAGTATTATCAAAAGTTAAACAAAATAAGGTTGCTGAAAATGATGCTTCTTTAAATCAAACATCTAAGATACTTGAAAATGCTTTAAGAGATTTCCAAATTGAAGCTAAAGTAGTTGGAAGAACTGTTGGACCAACTGTTACTCAATTTGAGTTGGCAGTAAGAAATGGTACTAAGATTAGTAAGATAACAGGTTTATCTAAAGAAATAGCTCTTGCTTTAGCAGCAATAGATGTTCGTATTGAAGCACCTATTCCTGGTAAAACTACAGTTGGTATTGAAATACCTAATAAGAAACCAGTTGGTGTTGCTATTAGAGAAGTATTAGAAAGTTGTAGATCAAGAATGATAAGTCCTGATATGAAGTTACCTGTTTGTTTAGGTAAGGACATAAATGGTACTCCTCAAATATTTGACCTTGCAAAAACACCACACTTACTTGTTGCTGGTTCTACTGGTTCAGGTAAATCTGTATGTGTTAACTCATTTATAGCAAGTATTCTTATAAATAAGAGACCTGATGAAGTTAAATTAATATTAGTTGACCCTAAAAAGGTAGAGTTATCAAATTATAATGGTATTCCACATCTTGAATGTCCAGTTGTAACAGATCCTAAAAAAGCATCTGTTGTACTACAAAATGTAGTTAAAGAAATGGAAAAGAGATATGGACAATTTGAAAATGAAAAAGTTAAGAATATAACAGGTTATAATGAAAAGATAGATGCTTTAAGAAAGAGAAATCCTGAAGATACTAGTCTTAGAAAAATGCCTTATTGGTTAGTTATTATTGATGAGTTAGCTGATTTAATGCTTGTTGCATCTAAAGAAGTTGAAGACTCAATCATGAGAATTACTCAAATGGCAAGAGCTGCTGGTATTCATTTACTAGTTGCAACACAAAGACCATCTACTGATGTAATCACAGGTGTTGTTAAAGCAAATATTCCATCACGTATTTCCTTTGCTGTTGCATCACAAATAGACTCAAGAACTATTCTTGATGCAGGTGGAGCAGAGAAGTTACTTGGTAAAGGTGATATGTTATTTAAACCTATGGGTCAAAATAATGCTACTCGTATTCAAGGTAACTTTATAAGTGATGAAGAAATTGAAAGAGTTATTGCTTATGTTTCTAAACAACAAGTTCCTCAATATAATGATACAATGACTGTTGCTCAAGCAAGTTCTTCTAATGGAGGAGCAAGTGCTGGAGGTGGAGACGAGGATGATGATCCACTATACAATGATATAGTTGATTATTGCATTCAATCTGGTAAAGTAAGTGCTTCACTATTACAAAGAAAGTTTAGACTTGGATATAATAGAGCAGCAAGAATAGTTGATTTACTAGAAGAAAGAGGTATAATTGGACCACCTAACGGTTCTAAACCTCGTGAAGTATTAGTTAAAATGGAAAAAGGTGAAGAAGAGTAATCTTCTTCATTTTTTATCTATAAATGTATTTTTTTGTAAATTATTGTAGTATTTTTTTATATTCATTGATAGGAGTGAATAATAATAGTAAAATATAACTATAAGATAGTAACCCACGCGAATTTGACAAAATAAATAGTTAAATGTATAATAAAACGCGTATTAAAGGAATAAGGGGGAATTTTTATGAAAGGATTCATTCTTGACTACATTAATGAAAATGAGTTTCGTAAGCTTGAAAGAGCATTAAAGAAATATAATATGCTTGCTTATAAGAAACTTAATTTTGATTATTATCCATCATTACGTGGCGGTAAGTTTTTAGGTGAACTAGTTAATTCTGATAAAAAGAATAATATAGATACATATGAATTAAAATTACCAAGTGACTTACTATTTACTCAAGTACATGGTGAAGTTAAGTTAAAATATAATGTTTATAAAGATCAAAACGTTGTAATGTTAGAAACAATTATGCCAACAGATATATTACTTGAAGGACATATTGCTGAGTTATCTACTTACAAAGGAGTTATGATCTCTAAACAAAATGCTGAAAAAGATAAATTTATGATTAATCTATTCAGTGCATTAGATAATAATAAAAAATAGGCAATGCCTATTTTTTTATTTTACAAATAATATAGTTGATGCTATTATAGTTTATGTTCATATTTGAATGGGGGATAATTTGTATGTTAAGTACTAAAGATATGAAAAAAACATTAGTTGGTTTATTACCTTCTAGCGAAGGTGTACCATTTGTTATTGGTAATGGTCTTTTCGATAGAATGGAACTTGGTTTCGACGAAAAAAAATTAGAAGAGAAAAAAGGAGAAATAGCTTCTTACTTAATGGAAATTGGAGCAGATGAACTACCTTTAGTTAGTTTAGCTAGTTTAACTAAATTAAAAGATGGTAGTACTTGGAATAATTTAAATACTTTAGAAGATTTCCAAGCTTTAGAATTATTAGTAGCTGTTTCAGATGCTTCTGGTTTTATCATTAATAATGACGTTATAAGACAAATGAATATTAACGAAGTAGGTAATGATTCTATTCTTTTAACTTTATTTGGTAAAATGGGTTTTGAAACTGATGAAGAATGGGTGGCTGCTGTTAAAGAATCTATAGTTGACCATATGTTTTTCTTTACTGATTCAGATGCTATTAGATTAAATGCACCTGAGGATCCCGCTAAAGGACCTGTTCGCTCACGTAAAACTGGAAGACGATAATAGTATCGTCTTTTTTAGTTGAGTATTTATATATAAACAAAAAAACAATATCGATTGATATTGTTTTAATTTTCGAAATGGTGCGGGTAACAGGAGTTGAACCTGCACGGAGTAATCCACTAGATCCTAAGTCTAACGCGTCTGCCAATTTCGCCATACCCGCAACGTCATGGTGGATCTTCGGGGACTCGAACCCAGGACCGCCCGGTTATGAGCCGGATGCTCTAACCAACTGAGCTAAAGATCCATGACTACTTAAATATAACATAGTTTTATT
>JAEEGL013988234.1_pt1 | contig 17914 bp, 11 predicted proteins | sample 9134231 | NCBI WGS metagenome assembly JAEEGL01 (sample SAMN16246548, study PRJNA631951) | gut metagenome | biome: gut microbiome; feature: rumen; material: fiber-attached | host: Bos | place: Iran: Karaj | collected 2018-10 | reverse complement strand
TTTAAATACTAGTATGTGTATCAGTGACTCTTTAAACAAGATTAGAGTATTAAAAAATGATGAAGTATTAATTTATGATGAAAATAATAAATTGACTTTAGATAACCAAATAATAAATGATTTATTATTAATCATTCAATCGTTCGATGCTGAAATACCTTATGCTGAATATACTAAACAAGAATTCGACAAATACTTAAATTCTATTATATACAAACCATAATAAAAAGCCGATTACCTACAATTTATGTAAGTGGTCGGCTTTTATAGCATAACAACTGTAAAACTCGGGTTATATCATATTTTAGTCTAAAATATTAAAACGATTAAAAAAGGTTACGAAAATTTCGTAACCTTATATATCTTAGTATTCACAATTCTTTGGTGTTCTTGGGAAAGGAATAACATCACGAATGTTATCAACACCTGTTAGGTACATAATTAGTCTTTCGAATCCTAAACCAAATCCTGAATGGATATTTCCACCATATTTTCTAGTGTCTAAGTACCAAGCAACAGTTTCCTTATCAACATGGAATTCTTCCATCTTCTTTTGTAATACTTCCATGTTTTCTTCTCTTTGGGAACCACCCATTAATTCACCAGAGCCTGGAACTAGTAAGTCTACTGCGGCAACAGTCTTGCCATCAGGATTATCCTTCATATACCAAGCCTTAATATCTCTTGGCCAGTCTGTAACAAATACAGGACCAAACTTAGAAGTTAAGAAGATTTCATGTTCATGCTGGATATCAGCATCATATGAAGGCATAAATTCCCACTTCTTACCTGAGTTTAATAATAAATCAACTGCGTCATGATGAGTAATTCTCTTAAAGTCAGATGTAATAAGCTTAGTTAATCTATCCTTTAAGCCCTTTTCTATGAATTGATCACAGAAATCAATTTCATCAGGACAACGCTCTAAAACATATTTAATAACATATTTAACTAATTCTTCTTCTGTATCCATTAAACCATTTAAATCACAGAATGCCATTTCTGGTTCAATCATCCAGAATTCATTTGCGTGAGTCTTATTGTTTGAGTTTTCAGTACGGAATGTAGGTCCGAATGTATATACATCACTAAATCCCATTGCGAAAGTTTCAACCTGAAGTTGACCTGAACCTGTAATAAATGCTTGCTTACCAAATAGGTCACGAGAAAAATCTACTTTACCATCTTCTCCCTTAGGTAAGTCATTAAAATCAAGTGTTGTAATCTTAAACATTTGGTTAGAACCTTCACAGTCAGCACATGTAACAAGTGGTGTATGAACATATACGAAACCATTAGATTGGAAATATTCATGAATTGCAAGTGCAGCAACACTTCTAATTCTAAATACAGCATTAAACTTATTTGTTCTACATCTTAAATGTGCATACTGTCTTAAGAATTCAGGTGTATGTCTTTTTGGCTGAATAGGATAATCCTCAGGACAATCACCTAAAAGATTAATTTCAGTTGCATGTAATTCTAATGGTTGCTTCATTTCAGGTGTTAATACAACATTACCTTTAATTTCAACTGACATACCTGTACGGAATTTTGAAACTTCTTCAAAATTCTTAATATGCTCAGGATCATATACAACCTGTAGGTTTGTAACAGTTGAACCATCATTTATATTTAAGAAACCAAATTGTGATTGGCTACGGTTTGTTCTAACCCAACCATAAATAACTGCTTCTTTTTCTACTTTGTCTTGTAATAATTTCTTAATTCTATCTCTTCTCATAATATCCTCCTATATAATAAAAAAAGCCCTTAGATAAAAATCTAAGGACGAATTAACGCGGTACCACCTTAGTTCTAGAATAAATAATTCTAGCACTCAAATCCTTTAACGCAGGCATACGGGCAGTTCTACTTTGTTCTTCTGCCATTCAGGGCTGTTCTCCAAATAAATATCCTTGCATGCTTTCACCTTACCATGCTCTCTTTAAAGGAATCTTTAAATATCGGTCCCATCATCAAGATAGTTTTATTATATAACATTTGTTGATAAATGCAAGAATCAAAGTTTAATAATAATGACATTTTTATACTTCAAATTATAAAAATTGCGCATTTTAAGAAATAAAGATGCGCAAATTTTGCGCTTTTTTCGGTTTGAAGATGCGCAATTTTATCTAACTATTCTAAGTTTATAGGGGGTTGAATCGCGATGTTTTTATCACTTTTGATGATTATGGTCATTAACTATTCTAATTCTATAGGGGTTTGAATCTAACGCGCTAGAGCGTGAAATTAAGCCGTTGTCATTAACTATTCTAATTCTATAGGGGTTTGAATCAAATATATTTTTAATTCAATCGGCTTGTCAGTCATTAACTATTCTAATTCTATAGGGGTTTGAATCATGGTATTATTGTACCAATATCAGCAATAGGTCATTAACTATTCTAATTCTATAGGGGTTTGAATCGTGTAGCATAATCCTAGCAAAGCCCATTGAGTCATTAACTATTCTAATTCTATAGGGGTTTGAATCATGTGTTAGTTCTATTAACATATACACTAAGTCATTAACTATTCTAATTCTATAGGGGTTTGAATCTTAATGAAACAGCGTGGAAAAAATTAACAAGTCATTAACTATTCTAATTCTATAGGGGTTTGAATCTGTGAACTCTAAAAGCAATTCAATAATGTTGTCATTAACTATTCTAATTCTATAGGGGTTTGAATCTTATTACAATCAAATGTTTTTCAATATAGTGTCATTAACTATTCTAATTCTATAGGGGTTTGAATCCTATAGCCAAATTTTAGCATTAAAACACCGGTAATTCAACGGTTTATAACTATAATATTAGTAATAAATTAAGGAGAAAAATATAGAAATGAAAATAAATTATTCGCAAAATAACACTTTAAAAACATTAAATTTATCTAAAGTAAACCTTTTTTATGGCTATTCTAATAGTGGTAAAACTACTTTTGCTAAATATTTAGAACAAGGGTTCTTAGGAAAGCAAAAAGGATTTCTCGTTAACAATTCTTCTGTTATAAAAGATGAATTTAAAGTGATCTTAATTAATTCAAAAGAATCTATTATTGATCACATAAAATTATCATCAAAAAGCTATTTAAAAAATTACTATTACAATGAAACAAAAAACTATTTTGATAATCATACAGAATTGTTAGATGAAATAAATAATAAATTTAAAGACTTAAATAATCTACTAAATGAATTAAGCATTAATTTTAACAATAAAACAACTTTAGCAAAAATAAGATTATCTTTAGGTATTAATTCAAGTGAGGAATTAATTGATAATTTTATGAATGTTGAAGTGTCTGAAAACGACTTATCTTCTTCTGCATCTAAGGAATTATTAATTATGCTTTTGACAACGCTAAATTATGAAACTGAAAATATAATTTTAATAATTGATGATTTTGATTCTTCTTTAGATGAAGAAACAACAAGAAACATATTCAAAAAATTCGATGAATTTAAAGGGACAATAATACTATTTACCAATAAACCCAATTCTCTACTATATTCAATTGATAAATACAACATTTTTAATATAAGAGAAAAACAAATTTGTGATTTTACAAATATATTATTCATAATTAAAGATGCATTAAATAATAATACATCAAATCATAGTTATGAAGAATATATGATAAACTATGGATATTTTGAGGCAACTGGTGAATTAAAAGATTTATACAACAAAATAAAAATCAATAGCATATTTAATCTAGGCAGAATTTTTACTTCTAAAAACTACATAATTACAAACTCTATTGATTTAGAACAAACATGTATTATTCCTTCATCAAATGAAGAAAAATTATTCTTAAATAAAGTTGATGAATTAATCAATCTCAAGTACTAAATCAGTATTTTCTAAGTCCTGTCTTTTAGTCTTCTTACCTAATAATATATACATATTTTTATATTGATTTTCTGTTACTCTTAAGATTCTTATATCTCCATCTTCTGGTTTTAATGACATCATTTTGTTTTCATATTTTTCAGCTGCAGTAATATTGCTACAATATCTAACATAAACAGAATATTGAAGCATATCAAAGCCATTATATATCAATTGTTTGTGAAATTTTTGATATTCACGTCTTTGGCTTGCTGTTTCAACAGGCAAATCAAAAAATAGTATTAATCTCATAATATTATTACCAATTATCATAATTTACCTCTATTAAAGAAGGTAGCTTAATCAATTTATGATCTTGTTCTTTTAAACACGATATAAAACTTTTACAAGTTATTCCCATTGCATCATCTACTTTATAGTTTTTACCATCAATAAAAACTTCAACATTAAGCAAATTAATTAAACCTTTCCTAATGTTTTTCGGTAATGGGTTATCTAATTCATCCATATGCCAAAACACATAATAATCAACTAATGCTCTAAATGGTTCAATCAAGTCTGAAGCTAAATTGAAAGGATTTCCATTCGCATCATGCCAAATGCCTAAACTTGTATTAGCCCCGTAAAAAACTAACTGTCTTACCATTGCTGAATTCAATATTGAATAGCCATAGTTTAATGCTTTTGAAATAGCTGAATCGCCAAAACGTTTGAAGTCATCGCCATATAAAGCATCAAAAAATACTCTTGCCGCAATCCCTTCCTTGTTATCTTTATCTCCTGGTTGGATTTGTTTAGAAGATTCGTATAATAATTCAGAAGGATGTTCATCTTGAATACAAAAATCTAAAACAAATTTTTGGTTCAAGATTTTTTGTTTCACTATATTTTTCCATATATTGTCTTTAAATTTTTGATTTGTTCCTAATTGTAGTTCAAGAATACCAGTTTGATTATAGTGCATATTTAGTGATAGTACTTGAGCAGTTGGTAAATAACTCTCATTACATAAAATAAGACCTATTCCTCTACTTGATAATTCGGTTATTAGTCTAACAGTAACAACACATGAATTATCTTCAACAAAAATATTAGAAATATCATCTAAGGGAAGCATGATATCTTCTTCATCTTCCCTTTCAATGATTAAATTATTTTGCTTATACTTAATAGCATTAGCTTTCTTAATATATAACTGTCTAAATCCCACTAGTTAAGTTCTCCTAATGTAGATATACTTCTAACTTTAATATCATCAATCTGTGATATTGTTATTCTATATCGATCATCCGAACCAATTCCACTAAATAAATTTTGTTCAACCAAGTCAAGCGAATCTCCGATTATACTTTTAACCTCAAATTTGCCTGTAGTAGCTCCAGCACTATAACAAATTCCTTTTGCTCCACTTTTTAACTTCATTTCTACTAGAGAATTTCTTGGCATTTTTGCAACTAATGTATAATTCTCTTCTAATTGTTTGCTTGTTACAAATTCATAACCATCTTCACCTTGTGCCCACATAATTTGATAATATATTTCTTTATTAAGCTTTCCTTGCTTTTTCATATTCTCTGATAAGATTTGATAATAATAAATAGGGACCATTACTAATGCATTTGTATTTTTATTTCTATATACATCTACTCTAACATTATCGTTATTTGTTGAAAATTTATTTTCATTTTCTTTTATTTTTACACGAGACTGAACATTAGAAGTTTCAATAAGAACAACATTCTTAATTGGATTATTTGTATCAGGATGAATTGGATATGGATGCTCTTTATTATCTACTCCATACTTATCTACCCATTCTTTACATGACTTATATATTTTTGCATTATTATCTTTAAAGAAATCTTTACCAAATATATTTTCTACATTCTTTTCATTTAATTTCTTTACACTAACACGTTTAGTTATATATCCAACACCATCTAATTCTTTATATCCAAATACAGTATCTTTAAAGAAACCACTTGTTTTATATACCTCAGGCTTTCTAACAGGATATAATACTTTTACGTTTTGTTTAGATAATTGCTTATTTTTATATTGAGGAAGATCATTTAATCCATTTAATAATCTATCCTTATCTCTTTCATATACTCTTAGTTGAACTTCTTTTTTAAATCCATTGTATGGTTCATCAAATCTAATATCTATAACCTCACCATTTTCATCAACATACTCTGTTTTTTCTGTTAATGCATTATATGTACTTAACCTTTGAATTATACTTCTTGTAGTACATGCAATTACAATTGCATCTAATGCATGATGTAGATCATTATCACGATTCTTCTTAGTAACAAATGATGCAATGAAATTTGATAATTCTACTGCAAGAGTAACAAACTTATCATTTTCATTTGAGGCATTAATATTATTTGATTGTCCACAAATAGTTTCAATAAATAATTTAATATTATTATCTTTATAAGACTGTAATCTTGCTTCTAAAATAGATTGTCTTTCATAAAAATACTTAATACATTCATTAATTCTTTGTTTTGATTGTTCTAATTCTTTATCTTTTGAATTATCAGTATATTTTAACGTTAATGTTTCATTTTCACTTGTTTCTTTTACAACCATATTAATTTCAATTACATCTTTTTTAATTGTAACTGAATCATATAAGAATGTAATTTTATTATATAAATCTTTATTAATATAAGAATGTGTGAATCTATTAACATTCCAAATATCTTTTAATTTATCTGTAATTGCACCTTGTGACATAATAACAGCTTCAGGCTTTAATTCTTGCTCTATTAGCTTTTTTGTTAATTTAGCTATATAACTTGTATCTACTATATTACTATCTCTAAAATCTTCATCAATATCATTTATAGAATTAAATCTTAAATTTTCTATTTTCTTTAAGGATAGTTTAGAACGTAAAATTGCTTGTTCTACTAATGCATATCCTTCTTTACCAAAAGCTTCTTTTGGAACTCTATCTCCCTTATCTTGATTATTCTTTTTTGATGTTAATACCTTGTTAGTATATTTATCATCAAAAGACTTAGAATAAGGGATAATGTGATCAACTTCATATTCGGGACTAAAAATCATTGTCTCAGGAATTGGTTCGTTACTATAAATATCGATTCCAGATTGTTCTTGCCATAATTTATATCTTAATAAATCTTCTTTACTTATTTTATAAATATTAGCAAACATGTTTGAATATTTATTTAAAATTGCTTGTTTCAATTGTAAATTTGCATATTGATTATCCGCTTGGGTTGATTGAATCTTTCTTCTTTCTTCAAAAGTCTTTTTTAGTTCACGTGTTGTTTCAATGTGATAATAATCAACAGGACCATATTTCTTAATTATTGCATTTACAACTCTTCTCATGTTCACTAATGTATGATGAACAGTTGGATTTCTTAAATCTTCACCAATATCTTTTAAAGCTTCATCTATTTCAGGTAATTCATCCTTCTTTGAAACCTCTAATGTCTCAGTATGATTATATCCAATTAATTCCATAGCTTTATCATATGTATTTTTGCTAAGCATATATGGTATTAATTTTTGACATAATTCAATAGATAAATTAATTGTTTTACTGTATGAAGTGATTCCTTCAATTCCTTGTGCAACAAATGATGGGAAGCCTAATTCATCACATTTTTGTTTTATTCCACTATCTGTTTTAATAGTTAATAATATTTCAGCAATCTGATCTAATTTAGATGTATCTTTAATAAAGTCTTCAACTTCTTTTTTAGTTGCAACTTTTCCTAATGATTTTACTAATTCTTTATAACCATTAAAGCCAACTTTAATTTCAGCTTTATTAAATTCAGCTTCTACAAATACTCTATTCTCTTCATATAAATTTGAAGGTAATACACCTTCAATATTCTTATTCTTTTTAAATTTAGCTGTCGCACTTGTATAGAACTTCTTAGGAATACTTACTCCTTTAACTCTATAAATTGTTCTACCTATAGTTTTTGATATCAATTCAAAGGATAACTTCTTTGTTTTACAAGCCTCAAAAACATTTTGTATTTCATCTGCAGTTAATTCACTATAATATTTTTCATCTTTATTACTCTTATATTTAAAATTATTAAGGTAAGATAATAAGACGAATGCTTCTGCAGAATATGACTGTTTAGGAGCCTTTAGGTTATTATCAAATTTACAAATACCAATTGTCTTTTTTAAGAAATCCTCCCCACTTTTGGCACCATATGGTGAAGGTACACCAAAAGAAGCCATACCTGGTCCTTCAGAAAAGTCTCTTTGACGAGTAAATATTTTCTTATATTCTTCTATAAAATTATTATCTATAACATTATATTTAAATTGAGTATTTAATAATTTTTCAATTTCATCTAAATACATGTCCCTTGAAACAGTAAGATAATAATTCTTACCTTGATTATGTATTCTTCTTTCCTCTACTTTAAGAGATTCGTCATTTAATCTTGTTAATAAATACTTACTAATTGTTTGATTACTTTCTTTTAGTTTTGTTGCTGTTGATGATATTTTATCCAATAAAACACCTTCATTAGCCTTATCTTGATTCTTTCTTGAAGACTTAAAGCCTCTATATTTCATATAATGATATAAGGCAATAGATAATTCTTCTGGTAATAATTTATTAGTTAATCCCTTTACCTTTAATTCAAATGGAGAATCATATTGTTGGTATTTAATATTTTCAAAATCAATATTTAATCCAGCTTTTAATAACTTTCTTAAATCCTTTAATCTTAAACTTTTTCTTCTTCTTAATCTTCTTGAAGCTCTTTTTTCTCTTCTAGCCTGATTCTCTAATTTTCCACTTTTAGGATCCTGTAGCTGATTAAAAACATATGATCCGCAATCAATTATTCTTACCGGAATATTGTTATCATCAAGTTCAACTAAAGCCCAACCTACTGAACCTACTCCCAAGTCAAGTCCCATACTAATTTTCATAAAACTATACCTCCTGCTTTTGTACTTACATACTTATTATAGTTAAAAAAAGCGGTTTAGCAAACTTTTTTAAAATGCTTGACTTTATAAAAAATAGTAATAAAATAAATGGTGACAGAGGTTTGACTGTCACTAACTATTCTAAGTTTATAGGGACTTTGAATTAACCCTTTAATGGGGTATGAAAAAACACTTCATTTGAAGTGTTTTTTTGTTTTTATTCATTACTTAAAAATTCCTTTAATGCATCATATCTTCTTTTTGCATCATCATATCCTAGCTTATATAGTCCACCTAACTTTTCCATATCTCCTTCTAATCTAGAAATATCTATTGGTTCTGATGGTGCTATAACAAATATTTTATTTTTATAAGCTAATTCCTCAACTAATTTAAAATCTATATTTAATCTTTCATCCATATTATTTAAGGATTCAACAAATAAAGGATACTTCTTATACATTGCATGATTTACCTTCGCAATAGAATTCTTACTACTTGTATTACATCTAAAGCCTAATGGTCTTGTCATTACAACAACAATCTTTTCTCCTCTATATTTGTTTCTAACATATTTTATAGGTAATGAATCCATACAACCACCATCTAGGTAATGCTTACCTCTAATTAAAACTGGCTTTGAAATATATGGCATAGATGCTGATGCTGCTACCGCAGAATAAATATCCTTTGAATCATTTTTAAAATAATGATTACGTCCATCCTCTAGGCATGTTACTGTCGCAATGAATTCTCTTTCTTTATTAAAAAATCTTTCTTCATTAAAAGGATATTCCTTATTAAAATCACCAAAAGCGTAATTAAATCCTATAATACCATTATTATCCTTACTTAATAAAGCCTTAATACCAATCCAAGATGGATCATGTCTATGTTTAAGGTTAATAATTGCTCCTCTTCCTATATCACCAGATACATAATTCATTCCATTTAATGCACCTGCAGATACTCCAACGACATGTCTAAAATTAATATCATTTTCCATTAAAAAATCTAAGACACCAGATGTATATACCCCACGGAAAGCACCCCCCTGTAATAATATTGCTCCTTCAGTAATATTATTACTTGCTTCCCCTATTTTAATATCATCCATTCCAGAATATGTTTTCTTTTTTTCTCTTTCATTTATATATTTTTCTAGCAATCTAGACTTATATAACCTAATATTAGGTTTTTTTAAACGTAGCTTCATTAAATCACTTCCACATTCAATTTTAAACTTATTCTTTTATATATTCAATAATTGAATAATATGGTTTTAAGTTGTAAAATTAAATTAATAATTAGGAGGCTTATATGTGCGTATTTTGTGAAATAATAAAAGGTAATATTCCATCAAAAAAGGTTTATGAGGATGATAATACTATTGCAATCCTAGATATATCTCAGGCAACAGTAGGACATACATTAATAATTCCTAAGAAGCATTCAAAAAACCTATTAGAAATTGATGAAAAATCATATCTTGATGCAATGCTTGTTGCAAAAAAGGTTGCTTCTGCAATTTCTAAAACAAGTAATGATGTATTAGGATTTAATTTATTAAATAACTGCAATGAGGTTGCAGGTCAAACTGTAGATCATTTCCATATTCATATTATCCCAAGATATAAAAAGGATGATATTAAATTAGAATTTATAGATAATCAAGGTAAGTTTGACCTAGATTCTATCGCAAAGAAAATTAAAGAAAATATGTAAAAATAAGAGCTTAGGAATCCTAAGCTCTTTATTCTATTCACATTTGTTTTCTAATATACCAATATCTTCTATTTCGATTCTTATAATATCACCGCTATTTAAGAATTTCTTTGGTTCCATTGCCATACCAACACCAGATGGAGTACCTGTAGATAGAATTGTTCCTTTCTTTAAGGTAATACCAAAAGATAATTCTTCTAACATATCTTCTATTGAATAAATCATATTAGAAGTATAATCATGCTGTCTTAATTCATTATTAACATATGTTTTTATTTCAAGGTTAGGATAATCGTCAAATTCATCCTTTGTTACTAAAACCTCACTCATTACTGTATAAGTATCAAGTGATTTTGCAAAATAATATTGCTTATGGTATCTTTGCATATCTCTTGCAGAAACATCATTCATAATAACATAGCCAAATATAGAATCCTTAATTTGATTACTATCTCCATTATATAAATCCTTATATAATATTACACCAAGCTCACCCTCATAATCACATTCTCTTGTAATATCAGGATGTCTATTAATAATATCACCTGATGTAATAATATAAGATGCTCTTTTAGAAAAATAGACACTTGCAACTCTATCCTTAGTATCTACACCCTCTTTTACACATTCATCCTTATGCTCCTTATAATTCATACCAGCACATATAACATCAGCATTAGGCTTATTAATAAAAGCAAGTGGTTTTACATCACTTCTTTTTATTTTATTAGTAATTGATTTATCTAATGCATTTAGGTCATCTAAGGAATATGATGAAATAAGACTATCAAAATCACTTACCTTAAGTGGTTTTATATAACCATTATCTAGGATTCCAATCTCTTCTTTATCATTATATAAGTAATGTATTAATTTCATAAAATCATCTTCTTTCATTAATATATCATTTCAATTATAGCTAAAATAATATTTTTTCTCAATTAAAATTAAAAAGGAGCAGCGCTCCTTTTTTAGATTAATGATAACGCAACAACAATTGCTGCAAATAAATATGCAACTAATAATACAGTTATATATAAGCCTAATATTAAATAATCAGTTATTCTATTTCTCTTACCCTTATGAGGGTGATAGAAAAGAATTAATGGTACTAATATAATCATATAAAAATTAATACCTATACCCATTTTATTTAATGTTGGATTTTCCATACATAATAATTCAATAAACCATATTATTATAATAATAACTGATGTCATTATATTCTTTAGGAATAAGAATCTATTACCCATAAAATATCTATTGGCATTATCCTCTCCATACTTCTTCTTAAAATATAATCTTAAGAAGAATAAACAGAATAAATATGATACTGCAAGTATAGATAAACCTAATCTTTGTCCTGAAAAGAAATACTTAGTCCAAGGATCTAATGTTATTCCAAATAAAATATCACTATTAAATATTAAGAATGAAACTATTATATATATAACAGGTAATATTGATGCTAGTCTAAATAATAATAGCTTATTTCTTGTTTTAATTATTTTTGGAGTATAAAACAAGAAAAACATTATTAAAAAATAACAAGTAGTAGACATAAATGGATTAGGTAGTGAGAAATTAAGGAACATAGATAATAAACTACCCATATCCTGAATATTTACTATTAGTAATGTTTCAAAATAATATACTATATAGAATACTAAAGGATATAAGAATATATTTCTTATTACTCTTGCATCATCAATGAATAAATCAAATTTTATAAATGATAATATAAATATACCAATCATTTGAACAGATAATAATTCATTTGCGATCTGTCTACTTTCTTCTTGGTAATTCATCGCCATTTGGCTTAAATATACTACTCTTGTAACACCAATTGCAATTAAGAAAATACCAAATAGCTGGAATATTATTTCTGGAATAAATGGATGGAATTTTATATCTTCTTTTTTAATGTTTGATGCAATATCTAAATATAGTAATTTATCTGAATGACTATATTCCTTTTCAATATTCATTCTTTTACCATAAACAAAAGAATAGAATGTAATAAATCCAAAGAAGGCAGATAATAGCATAGAAAATATTTTAATTATGAAATATTTAAATTGTTTATTTTCTATATTATTCGTTTCTTTTAAATAAGGAATAAATATTTCAGATTCAATATTTTCTATTTCATAGCCTAATTTTTCATTTATTAGTTTCTTAAATTGTTTTGATATTCCATATTCGTTATCTATATTAACTAAATATTCTCCCGCATCAGTTGGATTATAGAAATAATAATAATCTAATGGAGCTTCAAAATATTGTCTATTACTATCCTGATACCATAAGCAATCTATTGAATAATAAATTGTATTATCCTCATCTATATTGTATAGATTAATATCAAATCTATAAAGATCAGTCCATATAACAATATTAAATTTAATATCACATGTATTTTCGTTATATTTAGTTGATATAGTTACAAGCATTTCTTCACTTTCACTTATAGTAATCATTTCAGATATTCTAGGATATAACATTTCATCTACTATAGAGAATGTGATTGAACCATTAGATATAATTTCATCTCTTAATGTTATTATTTCAGGGCTATAGAATTTAGCTGGTACCTTTTCATATCTTCTATCTAAGTTTATAAATGTTATCCAGCTTCCAATAGATAAAATAGTTAATGTTAACGCAAGTAATCTAAACCATAATTTACTTAATATATGATATGTATATACTACTATTTTTCTTGATTTTTTATCTTGTATTTCTTTTGGATATGTTAAATCATCTATATAATAATCTTTATAATTAACATTAAAATAATTAGATACCTTATCAATTATTTTTTTAGTTGGCTTTATATATCCACTTTCTAATAAATGATATCTAATATATGTCATATGAAGGCATTTAGCCATTTTTATTTTACTAAATTTTAATTCTTTTCTTTTTTGATATAAGAATTCATTATAAGGGATAGTTTTAATTTCTTCCATAATTAATTACCTCCCTTAATATTTAATTTTTCATTTTCATTTAGTGAAGTATCTAAAATTAACTTAGGTGATAAGTATTTACCAGATTCTTCATATAATAAAATATCTGATTCACTATATGATATTATTTCATAATCATTATATGGTAAATATATAATCTTATAATCAGTATCATCCTTTTTCGCAAATCTATTTATAGAATCTGAATAATATATATCATTTCCATTTTTAATAACAATATCACTATTTATTGAAACCATTAATTTATAATAGCTTGTTGTTAAACTCTTTTCATTATATCCATAGTTTGAATCCATAGATGTCATTGCGGCAAGAAGTAATTCTGGGATATGTCCTCGCATAAGTAGGCTTAAATTACTTTTGTTTAGTAATGTATGTATTATTGAATAATTATCACTACTAGATAAAACATCTATTATAATAGGTACTAATTCCTTTACTAAATTAACTATTTCATCTACTGAAATATCTAATTTTTGGCTTCTATCTAATGCTGCCTCAAGTATTGGCTTAAGGTCACTAAAGAATCTTTTTCTATTATATAATGCATCTTTTATTAGTATTTCTGTTGGATCATCTAATATTAATCTTTTACCTAAATTAATACCAAAATCTATTAATATTTCTTTGAAACTATCTGTAGAAAATAAAGCTTCTGCAAGACTAGTTAGGGCACCTTCAAAATTATTATAATAGTTTTCTCTTAGGTGAATAGAATTAGAAATCTCATCTATAAAATTCATTAGGAATAATCCTAATGTATAATTCTCTTTTGTTTGATCTATTGTTACAAAAGTATCAAGGTCATAGCTACCTATTGCATCCTTATTTGGCATATTACTATATGCGGTTTTTAAATCATTTGTAAAATTAATATAGTCTAGGGATGTAATTATATCTGGTAGATAATAATCTATTCCATATCTTATAAATCCTAATCCATTTGGTGCAACATATGTTACTAAATCATTAACATTAATGATATTTTGAATGTTTGAATAATCATTATTCTTCTCTTTAATTACTCCATCTTCTACTGTTGCAATCCTACCTCTTGGAGCTTCAAAGCAATATGCATATATATCATCTTTTGTAAAAGAAACATCTTCATTTAATATATTAATATTATTCTTTAATCCATCATCAATTCTACCAATTGATAAATTAACAACCGCTCCTCCTCTTGAATAGCCTGCAGTCCATATTTTAATTTTACCTTTTATATTATTAGTTAAAATATAATCCTTTAATGTATCTAAATATATATTAGATGCATCATAGAATCCTTCTGCAAATTCTTTATCATTACCTAATTTAAAATTAGAAGCCCATTCTCTTAAATATCCATATCCTCTAACACCAATACCAATTAATGTGTAATCATCAATTTCTCTTTTTGCAACACAAACACCAAATGAATCCTTAGTTGGAACTTTATCATAATAGTTATTTGCCTTAATAGTATTAAATCCTAATAAATTAAAGAAATATTTAATATGTCCACTCGCATTTTTATAATCCGCACCTTCTGGACTTGCCCCACCAGCAAGTGCTAGGCATGATGATGCTGTTGCAAGTTTTCTATCAACAAGACTTGCACTTTTATTAAAATAATCATCAGTATAAAAAACATCATACGAATATCTTGCTGATGTTTTATATGATGTGTAATAAAATGAGTTATTATTCACTTTCTTATTATTACATGATGATAATATAGTAATCATTACTGTAATAATAAACAATAGTAATACCTTTCTTATATACTTCATATCCCCAAAAATCCTTTCGTAATAATTTTATCATAAAATATTTATAAAAACAAAAACGTGTAGACTTTTTATATCTACACGTTTACTTATTCTTATTATAAAATCTATCTAATTCTTTTCTTAGGGATTGAGGATTAGAAATATAATGCTTATTTGTCCAATGTGGTGGCATAAGCTTTTGATATTTAGATGTTTCAAATCTATTATCTAATAATATCGCAACACCCTTATCATCCTCAGTTCTTATAACTCTACCTACACTTTGTATAACCTTAGTCATACCTGGATAAGTATATGCATATTCAAAGCCTTCTTCATAGATTTGATTAAAATAATCTCTTAATAGATTATTAAAATCATTTATTTGAGGAAGTCCAACTCCAACAATTATAACACCATTTAATGCATCCCCTATTAAATCAATACCTTCACTAAATACTCCACCTAAAACAAAGAATCCAACATGAGATTTTTCTTTATCGTTTCTAAATGTTTCTAATATTTCATTTTGAATTTCTATATTCATGTTTCTTTTTTGGATTATTTTTTCATAAGGGGGATTATCATCTAGGCTATCAACAACCATTTTTAAATATTGATATGAAGGGAAGAAAACTATGTAATTACCTTTTTTTGTTGATGTTAATATTTCTATATATTCTAATATTTTATCTATAGATGATCCTCTATCATTATATTTAGTTGATATTTTATTATCTATAATAATATCTAGCTTTTCATTATCAAAAGGTGATTCTAATTCTAAGAATTTACCTTCTCCTTTTGTTAAAAGATTAGCATGATATTCAATTGGTGATAATGTTGCAGAAAAGAATACTATTCCATGAATATATTCTCTTATTGTTTTTAGTAGAAATTCTGATGCATCAAGACAATAATATGATATAGATATTTCTTCATTATTTGATACTGCAAGTAGTCTATGTGTATCACTAAATATTTCACTAGTATTTATAAAATCTAATATTTTATAATAAATATCTAATGCTTGATCTTTATCATTAAATTTTTTATTGTCTTCAAATACACTATCGCATTTTATTAATAAATCTCTTAATTTATTATCTAATTTTAAATCAGGCTTAGTATCAACATAAAGTGATCCTTCATTCATCTTATCCTGATAATTAGATATTACTTCAATTACATTATTAGCCTCAGTTCTAATAGATGGCTTTAAGCCAGTTAATATTTTTCTTAATGTTCTTATATCTTCTTCATTAATTTCAGCTGAAAACATTTCTTTTGATCTATCAATCATATTATGTGCTTCATCAATTAATACCTTAGCATGATATACCTCATCAGATGAAAAATATCTAATTAAATGTGCAACAGGGTCAAATACATAATTATAATCAGCAATAATTACATCACAATAATAAGATAGATATAATGAATATTCAAATGCGCAAATCTTGTGTTTTTTTGAATATTCTCTTAATACTTCTTCACTTATTATATTATTGTTTTCTAATATATCTATTGTTGCAGTCTTAAGTCTATCAAAATATCCTTTCGCAAAAATACATTCATCAGGATTACAATGCAATGCCTTTTTATTACAAATTTTCTTTTTCGCAACAATATCTATTGCCTTTAGGTTTAATCCATCACGCTCTAGTATTTTTAATGCGTCTATTGGCGCATTCTTACCAGAACCCTTTGCGGTTAAATAAAATAGCTTATCGTTATGTTCTAAGGCTTTTAAAGAAGAAAATAGTGTAGCCATGGTCTTGCCTATTCCTGTTGGAGCTATTGCGTATAGAATTTTTTCATCCCTTAAGGCTCTATAAACACTAGCCATAAGGCTTCTTTGGCCCTTTCTTTCCATTTTAAAAGGGAATTTAATAGACTTAATAGTTTCTTGTCTTTTAACCTCATTAGTCTCTAAAATCGTTAAGAATTTGATATATTCTTCTAACGCATTTAAGCTAAATTCTTCAAGCTCATTAACATTTATGATAGAATCAAATGCTTTAGAAGAATAATCTATTACAGAAACATACATTAATCTTAGATGAATATTTTCTAAATTATTTAATAAGCAATATAAATATCCATATATTTTTAATTGAGCCATATGCTCACGATGATATTCTTCAGTTATTAAATCTAATTCTTCAGTTGTAGATTTAATCTCTAATAATATTGGGTTTTTACTATTAAAACCTAAAACACCATCAATATAACCATTAAGATTATATGTTTTATTATTGAAAGAGATATCTTGTTTAATAAAATATTCTTTTTTATCTCCTTCTTTAAATTGAGATTGGATATATTGGTGTATTTGAGTTCCTATATTTATTTCTCTATTAGAAAAGAATTCTTCCTTTAAATCACCACTTTGATGTATGAAGTATGCAAGCTCACGTACACCTATGTTTTTTGCCATTATATCCAACCTCCTTTATAATTATTTTAATTATATCATTTTTAAATAGGGTAGAGGAAAGAAAGTAATTCTTTGCCCCTCCCATTGCACCGTACGTACGGGTCTCGTATACGGCGCTACATTTATATTATTCACAAACTACTTAAGGTAGTATGAAAGAGGATTGACCAGTCCCGGTCTATT
>JAEEGL013519082.1_pt1 | contig 17914 bp, 5 predicted proteins | sample 9134231 | NCBI WGS metagenome assembly JAEEGL01 (sample SAMN16246548, study PRJNA631951) | gut metagenome | biome: gut microbiome; feature: rumen; material: fiber-attached | host: Bos | place: Iran: Karaj | collected 2018-10 | reverse complement strand
GCCACCGCCTCACTAATTGTGCCTTCTGCGTGGTTGAATAGGGCTGATTCCATGCATGGCACGATAGTGCTATTGAGCTTTACATCCCCCATGTGCTATCATTATCGCGTCAAAGGAAACACCAGGCACTAAGGAGGTCCACATGAAGTTTTTAGCGATTGTTCTTGCAGCGGCCATGTTGCCGTTCGCCGGTTTCGCCGATGGCAACACCCAGTTGCTTTGGCCCAATTCGGGCATGCCCGATGCACAGGCCGGCGTCGCGGCTCCGTACCTCGAGTGGTCCGCCGCGCCGACGGCGAATGTCGGCTCCTGCGTGATCATCGTCGCGGGCGGAGACTACGCCAGCACCAGCAGCGTCACGGCGCTTCGTTCGCTTGAAAAGAAGCTTCTTGCGAAGGGCGTCACCTGCGTGTGGCTCCACAACCGTCCGAGCGCGAGCGGACTTCCCGCCTACAAGGTTGCCTGGGAGGACGGTCAGCGCGCCGTGCGCCTCGTCCGTCAGGCCGCGTCGGAGCGCGGCTACAGCGCGGACAAGATCGGCGTCATGGGCTTCTCCGACGGCGCGCATCTCGCGCTTCTTCTCGGGGCCAGCTCGCAGACCGCCGCGTACTCGAGGGTCGACGACGTCGACGATATTGCCTGCAATGTCAACTTCGCGATCCCGATGTCTCCGACGAGCGTCCTCACGACCGGCACGACGGTCGACCCTCTCTTTGCCTTTGACTTGAAGACTTGCTCCATGTGCCTTTTCCACGGACAAAACGACGCCATCACTTCGCCAATCGCGACGACACGCATTTATCGCAAGCTCCGTACGACTACGGTCACTGGGGGCGCGAAGGTCCCGTCCGAAATCCACATCCTCCCCGAGCGCGGACATGGTCCGGTGAACGCTTCCGAGTTCGATCGCGCCGTCGAGTTTATGTGCCAGATGGGATTTCTCGGTGCTATTCCCGCGACGGAGACGATGTTCGCCCGCTTCGGCAACGACAACGCCGAGCTCGCGAAGGTAAAGGTCAGCAACATCTGGCCCGCGGGCAAGACGCCTTCCTATGTTGCCGAGCAGCATTCTGGCGGCAACAACGTGGATCCATGGATTGAATGGCACCATCCCAAGGTGCGCACGACGGACGCGATCCTGATCCTCTATGCGGGCGGAGCGTATGGCTTCAACAACACCCAGGATTTCGAGGTCGTTCCGCTCCAGCGCTATCTCAATTCACAGGGCGTGACCGTTGTCAATTTCCACTATCGTTGCCCGAACAACGATCGTTCGCAGAAACATCTCCGTCCCTGGCAGGACCTTCAGCGGGCGATTCGCCTCGTCCGTGCCGAGGCGCCGAAGCTCGGACTGAATCCGCAGAACATTGGCATCATGGGGCACTCCGCGGGCGGACACCTAACGCTGATGGGCGCGACGACCTCCAAGACCGCGGCCTATGCGCCGATTGACGAATTCGACGAGATTCCGTGCAACGCCCAGTGGGCGATTGCGCTGTTTCCCGCCTACGCGCTGACCGACGGTGTAGATGGCACGAACACGAATGGTGGCAACCAGGACACCGATGTTCTGGTCAACGACTTCGCGTTCGACGCCGATACGTGTCCGATGATGTTCATGCACGGCGACAAGGACAGCTATGCGGCAATGAACTCCGTCAAGTTCTGGGAAAGGCTGAGCGAGATGGGCGTCAGCTCCGAGATGCATACCCTTGCCAATGCTGAACACGATTTCTTCCAGAACTCTTCTCCAGGGACGGGCAGCTACAACTACAATGAGCGAGTTCTGGACTATATCCAGCGTATGAGCTCGCCCTCGCTCACCGCGGACTATTTCGTCTCTCCGACTGGCAGCGACGACGACTACGGCACGACGCGCGAAACGGCGTTTGCGACGATTACCCATGCCGTCGATGCGGCGACGGACGGACAGCGCATTCGCCTCCTTGCGGGCACGTACGAGATTACATCGTCCATTTCGGTCGCGAAGTCCCTCGCCATCGTCGGCGACACGGGATCTGCCGATGTCGTCGTCCGCGTCACTGCAGGCTCCGCGCCTGCCTTTGCGCTTAACAACGCTGGTGCGGCGCTTTCCGGTGTGACCGTCGAGCGCGGCGGCGTGAGCATCGGGGCGAACGGCGGCACGGTCGAGCGCTGCGTCGTCCGCGGCGTTGAGCAGGGCATTGCCGTCGACTGCCAGTCTGCGAACGGACTCGTCACGCACTGCGTGATCACTAACAACGGCGTGGGAGTTTCCGTCTCGAATGGCGGCGTCGTCCGCGAGTCTCTCATGGCGCGCAACACGGCCTCGCCCGTCGTCACGATCGGTGGCACGGGCTCGTTGATGGAAAACTGCACTGTCGCCGGAAGCAGCGCTTCCATCCCTGCCGCCTTCGGCTCCACAGGTGCGCTTGTGCGCAACACGATTTTCTACGGAAACGCCGCGAACTCCTTTGCAGCGCTCGCGTCCGCGGCCGCCCAGTTCGTCAATTGCGCGACGGATTCAGCGCTTCCAGAAGGGCTTGAGATGGTAAATGCGGGCGTGACGCTTACGGCGGATTTCCGTCCCGCATCAGGCTCCACCGTAATTGACGCGGGCGCCGCGATGCAGTCTCCCGTGGACGAGGATCTTTCGGGGAATGTGCGCATCGCAAATGACGTTGTCGACATCGGGTGCTATGAGTTTCTCCGCGGCGTGCAGCCGAGCGGCGACATCGGATACGCGACGGACGCGAAGACGATCCAGGACGCAATCGACGCGGCGGTTCCCAACGGCACAGTCGAACTTGGAGAGGGCACGTTCTTCATCGACGCTCAGCTCAACGTTACGGGCGGCGTCAGGCTCGTGGGCCGGGGATGGAACAAGACGACGATCCGGCCCGGCGCGGGGATGAAGATCCGCTGCGCTATGCTGGACGGCGGAGCCAGGCTCGGGGGCGTCACCCTCGCAGGCGGCTACGAAAACACGGTCAATGTTGGCGGTGCGGGCGCGTGGGTGAAGAACGGAACGATCTCGTGGTGCCGCATCGTCGACAACAACGGAGCGAACCACTACCTGCACGGAACTGGCGTATCGTTCTCGCAGGGACAGGGCACCATCGACCACTGCATCGTCTCCGGCAACACAACGGTGCCAAACGTAGGCGCGCTTGGCGCAGGCATCGGAGGCGAGGCCATGACGGGCGTTGTCACGATCGACGCCTGCCTCGTCACCGGCAACACCAACGGAAGCAACGGCGGCGGCGGAATCGGCTTCAAGATGGCGGGCTACAACGTCGTCGTCCGCAATTGCACGATCACCGGCAATGCGGCAGCCCAGGAAGCCGGCGGCATTTTCGCCAAGGACGGCAACGGAAAGCTCGTGCTGGTCAACAACATCGTTACGGGGAACACGGTTTCTAGCGAGGAGAAGAACCTCAAAGCGGACTCCAAGATCGACTCGGCTTCGAAGAATTGCTTGTTCGGACTTGCGGCAGAGGCGAACGCAGTCACGGGTTCGATCTCCGGAGACGCAGGGTTCGTGGATGCCGCGAGCGGTGACTACCGTCTTGCCAATGGATCGTCCGCGATTGGCGCCGGCGCGACCTACGACGGCATCGACAGCGATCTCGACGGCAATCCGTTCGGCGCGACGCCGTCCATCGGCTGCTACGAGTACGCGGGCGCTGAGCCGCCTGCGCCGCATGTGCACGCTTGGGGTACGCCGGCTTATTCGTGGACCGCGACCGCGTCCGGATATGACTGCACTGCAACTGCAGTCTGCACGGGCAATTCCTCGCACGTGACGAACGAGACCGTTGCGGCGACCTACGAAGTCGCAACGCCGGCGACGGAAACCGAGGACGGAGAAGGCGTCTACACCGCGACGTTCGTGAACGCGCCGTTTACCGCGACGAAGACGAAGAGCGTGACGATCCCCAAGTCGGGATCCGGACAGGTCGACCCCCCGCCGGATCCGGGCGAGGCGATTTCGGCCAGCGGCGACACGACAGGCGCGACCGACGCAACGACGATCCAGTCCCGCATCGACGCGGCGGCTCCGTCGCACGGAACGGTTGTGCTTGGAAGCGGCACTTTCTACATCGACGCGCAGCTGATGGTGACGGGCGGCGTAACGCTCGTCGGACAGGGCTGGACAAACACAGTAGTCAAGCAGGTGAAGTCGGCAGGCTGGGACGAGGCGTCCGCCAAACGCTGTGCTGTGGTCAAGGACGATGCGAAGATCCAGGGCGTGACATTGACCGGTGGCGATTCCGCCGTAGACGGTGGCGGCGTGCTTGTCGAGAACGGCGTGATTTCCTGGTGCTGCATTACCAACAACACGGTGAAGCAGAACGCCATGAAGGGCGGCGGTGTTTGCTTCAAGGGGGGACAGGGCTCCATCGACCATTCCATTGTCGCAAATAACAAGATCAACACGGCGTCCAGCTATGGCGGCGGCATAGTGGTCACGGCGACAACCGGTCCCGTGCTGATCGACACCTGCCTGGTCTACGGGAACAGCTGCTCGTCTAACTGCGGCGGCGGCATTGCAATCAAGAGTGTAGACTATGACTGCACCGTCCGCAGTTGCACGGTGGCGAACAACAGCGCTGGTTCAAGTTCCGCCGGAATCTTCCGCGAGACCGGCAGCGGCAATCTCGTGCTGGTCGACACAATCGTGGTTTCAAATTCGATAAGCACCGGAGAGGCCAATATTCAGACTGGTTGGATGCAGTATGATGCGGCGAATTCTAAGAACTGTTTCTTCGGACTTGAAGCCGAAGCCGCCAAGGTCACCGGTTCGCGCTTCGGGGACGCCGGATTTGTCGATCCTTCAAACGGCGACTACCGCCTGCAGGAAGACTCGTCCGCGAAGGGTGCGGGTACCACCTACGACGGTATAGGCAATGACCTTGACGGCAAGGTGTTTGCGACACCGCCGTCGATCGGATGCTACGAGGAAGCAGGCGGCGTTGTGCCGCCTGCGCCGCATAGTCACACTTGGGGCACGCCGACTTATTCGTGGACCGCGACTGCCTCTGGCTACGACTGCACTGCGACGGCCGTTTGCACGGAAGATTCCTCGCATGTGACGAATGAGACTGTTACGGCATCCTACCAGATCGTTCAGACCGCGACGACCGAAGCTGCTGGCACTGGCCGTTACACTGCGACATTTTCGAGCGCTTTGTTCACGGCACAGACTAAAGATGTTGTGATTCCAGTAAAGAGCGCCGGCATCGAGCCTGGTGCCACGGCTTCTGCAACTCGCCAGACGATTCAGGATGCAATTGACGCGGCAGCTCCAACCCATGGCACGGTTACTCTTGGCGAAGGGCTTTTCGAGATTGACGCGCAGCTCAACGTGACGAGCGGCGTTACACTTGTCGGACAGGGCTGGACGAATACGGTCATAAAGCAGGTGACACAGGTGACTTACGGGGCGAATTCCCGTTGTGCTATGCTCGACGGTGGTGCAACAATCGAGGGGGTAACCCTGACAGGCGGCATGATTATGAACCAGTATGATGGCGGCGGCGGTGCGTGGGTCAAGGACGGTACAATCTCCTGGTGCTGCATCACCAACAATATCGGAGGTCAGCACAGTACATACGGCTGCGGCGTCTCCTTCTCGGACGGGCAGGGAACGATCGACCACTGCATCATCTCGGGCAACAATGCGACCGGGGGCGCGAACTTCTATGGCGGCGGCATTGGCGGGGTTGGCACCGTGGGGCCGGTGACAATTGATTCGTGCCTAATCGTCAACAACCTCCTTGGAAATTGTGGAGCTGGTGGTGGAATTGGAATTAAGGAGCTTGGCGGCGACTGCATTGTCCGCAACTGCACGATTGTTGGCAACACTGCCAACACGCACTCTGCAGGCATTCGCATCGAAAACAGGGCTACTGGCAATTCAACAGCGAAGGGAGTTGTAATCAACACCATCGCAGTGAATAATATGAAGAGCGGTGCTGAGGTGAACTATGCGGACAACTATGTCCTCGACAAGACGGCTTCAAAAAACTGTTTCTTCGGTCTTTCGGACGAAACGAGTCTCGCAGCCGACTCTTTGTCAGGTGACCCAAAGTTTCTCGCTGCTTCGAGTGGCGACTATCGTTTGAGTGGGGAGTCAACGGCAAAGAACGCGGGTGTGGTTTATTCCGGAATCGGCATAGATCTCGACGGCAGGCAGTTTGCCGCGGCGCCGTCGATCGGCTGCTATGAATACGACCCCAACGCGCTGCCTCCTCCAGGTCCGACGGAGTGGGACATTCCCGGTACGAGCGGCGGTATCAAGGCGCTTGAAGACAGCAATGGCAAGTATGTCGTATTCACCTCGATTGTGCGCGATGGCACGGCGCTGACGGTCGGTTTTGCGGCTGACAAGGTCGATGCCAATGGTGAGGTCTTCGGACTTATCTGCAAGACCAACCTTACTGAAGCGGCGACCTTCACGATCAATGCGACGCTGACCAATGGCGCCACTGACACGCTCGGCACTCTTAATGCAATTCTGGCCCAGCCCTATCCCCAGCTTTTCGCCGTTGGTATCGGCTCTGCCGAGTGAGAGAGGCAGGCGACTAGTATACCATAGTATAATTGACCGTAAACGCTGCTTTTTGCTATGCTATAGCCGTCACAACAAAAAGGAGTTGCAAATGAAGGTACCTGTGTTTATTGTATTTGCAGTTGCGGGATTCGCTTGGACAACTGCGTTTGCCGCTACCGTTTACCCTGATTCTACCGGCAACGCAACCAATGACACAGCGAATATCCAGGCGGCGATTAACGCCGGTGGGACCGTGACGCTTAGTCCAGGTACCTATGGCATCATCAGCGCGATCACGATTTCCAACGGCGCTTCGCTCATTGGCGGCGGCAGTGCGCCTGGGGACGTTGTACTTGAGCTTGTGAGCGGATCACTGGCAAATGCCATCAAGATTGAGAATTCAGAATTGACGACAGTCTCGAACCTCACGGTTACGGCAAAGTCTGACCCTTATAGTGGGATATCCATGAATTCAGGCCTTGTGGTCGACTGTGTAATTAGAGACATCAAGACGAAAAACGGCGGGGCCCATGGCGGCGGCGTGAAAATGTCTGGCGGTACAGTGCGCGGCTGCACAATCACGAGGTGTGAAGCGTACAACTCGGGAGGAAACCAGGGTGCTGGTGAGGCCGTTTACATGACTGGTGGCCTGGTCGAAAATTGCACCATTGTTTCTAACAATGTCTCTTATGCCTGCAATCCTGATGCGTGGAACTCCTACCTATACGGTGGAACTGTTTGCATGTCTGGGGGCACGTTGCGCGGCTGCCTGATTGCCGACAATGTTGGTCACCGCAATGGATTGGGCGTTGCTGCGACGGGTGGCACTGTCGAAAACTGCACGATTGTCGGAAATCGCCAGTTCAACGCAGATTCGGATGCGTATGGTGTCGGAATTGGCGGCAACAATGTTGTATTCCGCAACAACATTGTCTGGGGCAATACCGCGTTTGACGGTTCCATTGCGAATGTCCGTTTCGGAAGTGCGAATACTTATACTTTTGAGTACAATGACACGAAGCCGCTCGTTAGCGGTGTCGGCAACATCTCAGTCGACCCCGCCTTCGTTGACGCGGCGAACGGCGACTACCATCCCAGCTACTCTTTTTGCACCGATGCGGGCCAGAACCAGGACTGGATGACGGGTGCGTTCGACCTCGACGGCAATGCGCGAATTTGCAGTGGAACTGTCGACATGGGATGTTACGAAGGCGAGATGCCATCTGGTTTCGCCTGCAGGATGAGATTGACATCCAATGGAGCCCCAAATCTCTCGACTGTGCAGTGTGTGTGCGGTTATGTCGGAGGAACGGCTACGCAGGCAAGATGGACCTTCTGGCGTCAGCAAGACGGCGAGATGGTAACTGCGGACGGATTCGATACGTCCGTGCAGCTTCCCGCAGGAACATGGAATGTCCGTCTGCTGGTTTCCGGAGGCGAGAATACGGCTGAACTGGTGGAGATCGGCGCGGTCCTTGTCCAGTTTACCATTGTGTACGCAAACGAAAAGGGTACAGGCACTTTCCCTTATGAAACCCCGCAAAAGGGCTTTCGGTCGATCAACGATGCTCTGCAGGCACTCGGCGTTGGCGGGACGCTCTATGTCGCAGAGGGGAATTATGTAATCTCCAACCGGATTAACCTTGTTGAGGGACAGGGCACACGCATCGTGTCACTGGCCGGCCCCGAGAAGACGATTGTTCGCCTGGCTGATGTGGATGCCTTTAAGAGCGACAAATACTACGGGCTGTATCTTGGCAGTGACGATGCCTATGTTTCAGGATTGACATTTGTCGCCGGCCGGGCGGGAGCGTCCTACGAAGGGCCAGAATACTATTCTTATGGTTTTGTCAAGGTTTTGAACGATGGGGCTGTGCTTACAAATTGCGTTTTCCGCGACCTTAAGTTTATCGGATCGCAGAACAGTCAATTAAGCCACGATAGCGTCGGGCTTGAGCTGACCAAAGGAACTGTAGTTGACTGCCTCTTTTCGCGGATCAATGCCTATAGCTCCGGTGGTGCGTTCCTCCATGGCTGTGTCATTAAGGTTACAGGAGGCATTGCAGATCGCATTCGAGTCGAAGATTGTTGGATGGATGCCAATTCCGGCTACAAGCCGGGAGGCTCTGGCGATGTCGTTGGCGTGTACGGCAGCGGCGTACTCCGCAACTCTCTTGTTGCGCGCTGCTCGAGCAACCATGAAGCGCCAATTTATGTCGGTCAGCTTAACTCTGTGTCCGGTGGATGTGCCGTCAACTGCACCTTCGTGGCCAATACCAACACACAGTCAAGAGCGACGCATCCGGAGGGGGGATATTACAATCTCACGGCTGGTCTTAAGGTGGATCGTGGATCGGTTACGAACTGCATTGTCGTCGACAACTGGTCCGTTTTAGGCGGCGCCGTCTCGAACATCTACAACACGGCCGGCGCCGCCGGCATCGGCTACACGCTTGTCAACGACCGCGCGGGAGACGCTACCTTCGCGACGGCGGCCAACCACAACCGCGCAGTGTCCGCGGGCGCAAGCATCTTTCGCAATCCCGGGGCCGGCAATTACACGCTCTCGGGAAAATCCCCTGCAGTCAACGCCGGACTGTTGTTTGACTGGATGGAGACGGCCAGCGATCTCGCAGGGAAACCACGAGTCGCCGGACACGTTCCCGACCTGGGATGCTACGAGGCCGTTGCGCAGAAGTTTATCGTCCGTCTCAGGTGACGCGTGATGGATTTCGCGCTGCGGGGCTTGGCTGTACTTGCGGTTCGCTAGTGAATCCCCGATGACACTTTAGTATAGTTGTCCATAAGTCTGCCTTGTGCTATAATCCTGACGTTGAAAGTTAAGATAAGGGCGTAATACTATGACAAAAGCCAAGATGCCATGTCGAATAGCGCTTGCTTTCTGCGGCGCCTTTCTCGCGTCCGTCCTCACCGCGCTCGGCGACAGCCCCGAGATGCGGCGGGCGGACACGCCAGAACGGGCTCTGACAAGCGTCGAAATCGTCTCGAGGCCTCGTCCGGCAACGACCAAGACACCCGTGCCTTCCGACGCGGGAATCTACATCGGTTCGGGCGTGTACGCGAATACCGGCAGGATGAAGCATCCTGGGTTTTGCTTCACCTACTGGGAGCCTGAGAAGCTGAACTACGACGAGATAATCGACCTCTGCGCGAAGGAGGGGGTCGGAAACACGCTGCAGTTCTGGCAGAACAACGAAAAGCTCCTGGCTCTCTCGCAGAAGGCGAAAGCGCGCGGACTCTACTCGACGTGCATATACTCGTCCGCGACGAACGGGCTTGCCCGCAAGATCACGTCCGGCCTCGGCGACTCGTGGATTGGCTACGACTTCGGCGAGCGCTACAACTTCTCGCTCTACCAGAACTGGGAGGGACGCGGCGTCTCGCTCGGGGCTCTCGTCGACGAATACATGAACCGCGTCTACAAGCACGTCTGCGAGCTGCACGACGCGGGCTGGGGCAACGTGATGGCGACGTCCGCGAACTTCTCGCTCGACTACGAGGTCGCAGCCGGCACGGAGATTCCCTGCACGGAGGACTTCCCGTTCGGGGACCTCACCCTCGCCTCGGCCCTTTCGCGCGGCCTTTACAGGCAGTACGACCTGCCGATGTGGGGTTCGCACCTCGCGCACGAGTGGTACAGCTGGATTCCGCACAGGAACCCCTACAAGATGAAGACGCTCGAGACGGCGTTCTACCTCAAGTACATGACTGGAGCGAAGGTCGTCATCAACGAGAGCGGCAACTGGCAGCTCCAGAGCACGCTCTGCGAGGACTCCCCGATGTCGCGGATGCCGACCCCCATCCGCAAGTTCAGTGCCGATCTCACGACCCCGGCCAACGAGGCCGCAGCCAAGGCGGCTTACCCTGAGGCGAAGAAGAAGTTCCCGTGCATCGACTACCGCTCCCCAGTTGCGCAGAAGTACCGCAAGGCCATCAGCGACTTCACTGCGTTTTGCAGGAAGCACCCCGCGCCGAAAGGCCAGCCCGAGGCGACCTGGGCCATTGCGAAGGGCAACCTCGACCTCGGAAAGCCGGGCTACGTCCCAGCCGAGGCGATATGCGGCGCGTACGACCTCGCGCGGACGAACCCCAACTGGATGAGCGGCGTCCCCGAGATGAGCTGGGACGTCGTCCGCAGGGCCGTGATGCCGATGCCGCCGATGCTCGCGCCCAACAAGAACATCCATTTCTCGGCCTCTCCATACGGACTCTGCGACATCGTGTCCTTCGCGTGCGACAACGTGACGGCCGAGCATCTTCTAAAGAACTACAAGGTGCTTATGTTCGCCGGCTGGAACACCTGCTCGGAGAAGCAGTACAAGATCCTCTGCGACTACGTGAAGGGCGGCGGCAAGCTAGTTGTCGGACTCGCCCACCTCTCGACGGACGACGCCCGCAACTACACGAACCTTTCGGTCGAAAAGCTCGTCAACAAAGGCGATTTCACCGAGCTCTGCGGCTTCAAGGTGACGGGCGAGACCTCGCGCAAGTACTGGGCGACAGGTCCGTCAACTGAAAAGAACTGCCTCGGCTTCGTCGCGCGCAGGCGCTTCGGCTTCATGTGCCTGCCGCTTGGCAAGCTCGAGTTCTCGGCGCCTAGGGAGAACTTCGAGGAGCTCGCGGTTGACGACGAGGACGGCGAGCCTTTCCTCCTCCGCTGCAAGAGCGGGAAGGGCGAGGTCTTCTTCATGAACTGGTGGGCGTATCCCGCCGCTGCGAACATGGACGTCGGCTGCGGCGCGGAGCTGAAGGACGTCGGCATGGTCGGCTACCTCTACCAGTATGCGGCGAAGCTCGGGCGCGGCAACGTGTACATTACGGGTCCCGACTTCGAGAACCCGGACGAGGACTGCGGCTGGATCCTCTACTCGTACTTCCCGGACGAAGGCAAGGTCTATCTCCTCAACCTCGACTACGAGAACGAGCGCAAGTGCGTTCTCCAGCAGTTCGGCGACAAGGAGTTCATCACGCTGAATGGCGGCGAGTTCCGCATCGTCGACTCGGTGAAGCTCGACGCGGACGAGAAGCTTAACGCGGATTCCCGCGGACCGGTCCTTCGATGACGCCGGTGTTCCGGCTCGCAACTGCGCCAACAAGGCGGGCGACATCAATCTCCCCAAAAACCGCGCTTGTTGGCCGTTGTCTCATTTTTTACGAGACAATGGCCAACAAGCTTTTTTTCGCCAAGGTATACTTTCGTGTCATTGCCCTGATGATTCCTGTTTGTTAAAATGATTTCCGTAAACTCCGTTCAGAAAGAAGTGCAATGGAAAACATCAAAAGGACAGTCGCCGTATTTGCAGTCCCGCTGTGCCTTGCCGCCTTTGGCGGCGATTCCGGCTACGTCTACGAGTTCGCGCCGGAAGTCGTCGGCATTGAAAATGGCGAGGCGAGCGCGTCGAAGTTCATCTGGGCGGCGGACGGCGAACCGGCCAACGGCGGGGTCTCCTACTACCGCCACACGTTCACGCTGGCCTCTAAGCCCTCCAAGGCGATGCTCAGCCGCTGTCTCGACGATTCGGGCGAGGTCTTCGTGAACGGGCACTCGCTCGGGCCGCGCCGGACCGTCACCACATATCTGGCTGCTGGGTCAAACACAATCGCCATTTCGCTCACGAACGCGACTTCCGTCTCCGCAGCGCTCTATCTCCTCGAGTGCAATTACAGTTCGGGCGCGACGTCGTACGTCCACAGCTGCACGTCGGCCGTGGGCACGGTCCACGCGCCGGCGAGCGGATGGGAGCAGCCCGGCTTCAACGATTCGGCGTGGCCTCATGTAGTCGTTGCCGGAGATGCCCTCACCGAGCCATATGCCACGCGCTTTGCCGGCGACTCCCGCATCGGGCTTTGCCTGACGCCGGAGGACAAGGCGCGCATTGCCGCGGCGCAGGGGCCGTCGCAGGCGTTCGCGGAGGCGTGGGCGCGGCTTGAGCAGGAGCCGGATCCCGTCGCGCGCATCGTGTACCGCGGGAACAGTCCGTTTGTCGAGCTCAACGGCGATCTCCACGAACCGGTTTTCAATATCTGCCCAGTCGGCGATCCCTACAACGAAAGCGCGATCGTCCGCCTGTCGAGGGCGGGGTTCGACATCGTCCATCTCAATTTCAGGGCCGACGACTTCTACAAGGGCGAGGGAAGGCCCTACGACTTCTCGAGCGTCAGCAACAAGGTCCGGCGCCTCTTGGAGCTCAACCCCAACGCCTACGTTGTCATCTCGCCGCGCTTCCAGATGCAGTCCTGGGCGGCGGCGCACACCAATGAGGCGGTTTATTATGCCGCCGGTCCGTGGAACGCATCGGCTGGCGACGAGTTCCGCGAGCGCGTGCTCCGCCCCTCGCCGGCGAGCGACGCGTTCCGCGCGCTGGTGGTCGATATGATCGAAAAGCTCGGCGAATACGTCGCGACGCAGCCGTGGCGGAAGCGCATGGTCGCTTTCCGCCTGAGCTACGGCACCTACACCGAGTGGTGCTATTTCGGAATGTACGAGGGGCCCGACAGCGGGCTTCGGATGCAGGAGAAGTTCCGCGCCTACATGAAGGCGAAGCGCGGCGTCGACAACGCCGAGATCCCGTCTCTCGAGGCGCGGAAGCACGAGTACTCGGATTCCTCGCAGCCGAACAAGAACGGCGACCTGCTGGACCCGACGGAAGACCAGCTTGTCTTGGACTACTACGACTGCCTGATCAACACGATGGCCGACTTCCTCCTTGAGATGGCGGACGCGGCGAAGAAGGCGTTCCCTGGTCGTCTTGTCGGCGCCTACTACGGCTATCTCTACGACGACCATCCGCCGGAAGGGGCGACCTCGCTCCTCGACAAGGTTCTCTCGAGTCCGAACGTCGACCTCCTCTCCTGCCCTGCGTACTACAGCAAGGACGGGCGTCGCGCCGGCGGCAGCTACGTTACGCGGACGATTCCGTCGCTCTTCCGTCGCTACGGCAAGCTCGCGCTCCTCGAGGACGACAGCCGCTTCCACCACATCCGCAGCTGGCTGCAGAGCGAGAACGACGGCCTGAGCCTGTGCACGGAGACGCCGCGCGAGACTGAGATGTGCATGCGCCGCAACTGGCTCAACCCGTTTTTCGACGGAGGCGGGATCCAGCTAAACGACCCGATCACGCAGTCTGGCTCGCGTCCGCAAGCCTTCGACGACCCTGCCGTTTTCCAGGCAATCGCGGACTCGCGGGCCGCGCTCGCAATGGCGGGCGATACGGCGTCGGAATCAGGCAACGAGGTCGCGGTCGTCTTCAGCGCGCGCGAGGCCATCCGCCGCGACGGCGGCAAGTGCTCGTACTTCACTTGGAACCTCTACCAGACCTCGCTCCTCTACCTGAACCGCTCCGGCATTCCGTTCGACCTCCTGTCCCTCGAGGACTACATCGCCAATCCCCGCGGCTACAAGGTCGTCATGTTCCTGAACGCGTTCTACCTGACGCCCGACGAACGCGCGGCTCTCGTACAGAGGACGCGTCGCCCTGGCATGACGGCAATATGGATCGGACCCGCGGGCGGAGTTACCGACAACGGCTTCGACGACGCGGCGATGTCGGCGCTAACGGGCGTGACGGCGAGCGGCGTTGCGCGACGCTCTAACATCGTCAAAGCTGATTCCGCGGCGAGCCGGAAATACACCCGCAACGCCGTCTACTATGTGAAGACGCTCGACACCGGCGCTCGCAGCATCGTCGTGCCCGAGATGCCGGCGGGGTCCAACGGTTCCGGTCCCGGCGAGTACGCGATAATCCTGAAGGAGGCCGGCGCCCACCAGTACACGGCGGAGGGGAACTACTTCCGCCGCCACGGTGACGTCTTCATGTTCCACACGGGAACGAACGGAACGCACACGATCACGCTGCCAGACAATGTCGCGAAGGTCCGCGAGCTTTTCACCGGCACGGAATACAACTCCAATGTCATCACGCTGCAGTCCGACGGTCCGAACACGTGGCTCTTCCGCGCGGCATCTGCCGGACTGTGGACGGTTGGCGATTCCGTGATCGCCGTCCTGAACACGAACGGCGTCCTTTCCATCGACGGAACGGGCCCGACCTATGACTTTGCAAACGCCGCGGACGTGCCGTGGGACACGAACATGGTGAAGAGCGTCGTCGTTGGAGACGGCGTGACTCTGGGCGCCAATGCTCTCGCCGCGCTTCCAGACGCGACAACGCTTGCCGGCGTGCCGCTTAAGAAGCTCCGCAACGGCCTTGGCACGACGGAATCTTCTGTTCCCGAGGGCATGTTGCTCGTCTCGCAGACCCAAGTCGAAGCCGCGGGTGCTGCGACGCTCGAAGTTGCGAATGGAACGGCTGTGCTTGGCATCAGCGTCTGCACCAATTCCGATCTCAGCGCTCCAATCGCTACCTGGACGCCTGTTTCGTTCAAAAAGTCCGACCTCGAAGTCAGTGCCGACGGAAAGAAGATCCTTGCGCCCATTCCGGCCAACGCGAGTAGCGGATTCATGGTCCTTCGATCTGGGAATCCGTGATCCAGCCTCGCTCACGGTTGCGGACGAGAGCCATCTTTAGTATAATTTTCATTCAAAGCTGAAAGGATTTTGATACATGAAAAGTATTGTTGCGGCTATGATGTCGGCGGCGGTTCTGTCCGCCAGTGCCGCGGAGCTCAAGGTGACCCTGCTGCCAGGCGAGGGCTGGTGGGGCGGTGCCACGACATTCGGCACGAAAGAGCCGTTCGGCCTCAACGCCACGTCTTTTTCCTTCGACATCGGGAAGGACAATTACAGCAACCAGGCCGCGCCCGTCATGTTGTCTACGAAGGGGCGTTCCGTTTGGAGCGACAAGGCGTTTGCCTGCTCTTTCACGAACGGCGTCATGACCTTTACGGGAGAGGCGCCGATCGAGCTTAAGGAAGAGGGGCCGGATTTGCGGACGGCGTTTCTCGCCGTGGCGCGCAGGCATTTCCCCGCGAGCGGGAAGACTCCCGACCTCGCGCTCATCGCGAAGCCCCAGTGGAACACATGGGTGGAGCTCACCTACTTTCAGAACCAGCAGGGCATTCTCGACTACGCGAAGGGAATCGCGGCGAACGGCTTCCCCGTCGGCGGCGTGATCATGGTCGACGACACCTGGCAGCATGGCTACGGCGTCTGGGATTTCGACCGTCGGCGCTTCTCCGACCCTAAGGCGATGTGCGACGAGCTTCACGCCGAGGGTTACAAGGTGATGCTCTGGGTGTGCCCGTTCGTGTCGATGGATTCGCCCGGCTATCGCGAAATGGCCTTTGGCTCGCTTGACGCGGGGCGGATATGCAAGAGCGGCGGACTCATCACGACGGGCGGCAAGGACACCCGTGGCCGCGACGAGGTTAAAGGCGTCGGCTGGTGGAACGGCGTCAGCGCTTTCGTCGACTTCACGCATCCTCTCGGCGCCAAGTGGTTCGCCCGCGAGCTCAAGCGTCTCCAGACCGACTATGGCGTCGACGGGTTCAAGCTCGATGCCGGCGACATGGACGAATACTTGGAGCCGTATGCGACTAATGTAAAGGCGTCGCCATCGGAGCTTTGCGAGGCGTATGCGAAGATCGGCCTCGAGTTTCCGCTTAACGAGTACCGCGCGTGCTTCAAGATGGGCGGCCAGCCGCTCGTGCAGCGTCTTTGCGACAAGGGACACGATTGGCCTGCCGTGCAGCAGCTCGTGCCCGACATGATTGCATGCGGTCTTCTCGGTCATCCGTTCGTCTGCCCCGACATGATCGGCGGCGGCAGCTGGATGGCGTTCATGCCCGACGCGCCTACGCCGTTCGACCCCGAGCTCTTTGTACGAAGCGCACAGGTCCACGCCCTTGCGCCGATGATGCAGTTTTCCGCGGCGCCTTGGCGTCTTTTGAAGGGAGAATATCTCGACGCGGTCCGCGCCGCGGCGCATACTCGCATGAAGCATGCGGACTACATACTTGAGACGGCGAAGGCCTCGGCCAAGTCGGGCGAGCCGATGCTCAGGGCAATGGAGTACGAGTTCCCCGGCCTTGGCGCAGAGCGGATCACCGACCAGTTCATGCTCGGGTCCAGGCTTCTCGTCGCGCCGCAGACAGTCAAGGGTGCGAAGACGCGCAAGGTCTTTGTGCCGACGGGAACGTGGATTTCAGACGACGGGACTGAAGTTGTCGGGCCGAAGACCGTCGAGGTCGCGACGCCACTGAGCCGCCTGCCGCACTTCGTCCGCCAGTAAGGCGACGCGTCCCCACGTCGCCGAATCCGCCCCCGACAAGGCGCGATCGGCAAGGTTGGGCGGCGTGTCCCCACGCCGCCGCATCCGCCCCCAACAAGGCACGATCGGCAAGGTAGGGCGGCGTGTCCCCACTCCGCGCAATCAGTAGCCAAGGAATGGCGAATTACGATGCCAAATAGCCTCTACACGGCTAAGAATGCGCCCCCATTTTCACCCTCCAGTTGGAGGGGTTTTCAAAGGCGAGGGGTTGGGAGTATAATCTTGGTGACTATAGCCGCAGGACATTTTTCAGAAAGGGGAAGCATGAAATCAAATGCCGTGACCGCGTTGCCAGACTATACCGTCGTATCATCGGGCAAGTGTGCCCTTGTATAATTGCTTGGACGGACGTAAATTTGCTAGAATTATCTCGACGTTTGCAGCAGTCAAACGAGAAAGGACTACAGTGAAGAAATTCGTGACGGTGGCAGTCGTGATGGCGGCTATGTCCGCCGCTTTGTTGGCATCGGCGCAGGCGGAATCCTATTCCGCCTCGCGCTGGATCTGGGGGGCGGCCGAGGCGCATTCTCACGAAACCTACTCGTTCCGAGGGACGTTCAACGTGCCTGGTCCCGTTAAGAAGGCGACGATCCGGATCTACGTCGACGACGGCGCTGAGTACTGGATGAACGGAACCTCGGTCAAGCGCCAGGAGTCAGGTGCGGCCGTGAAGGAGGGCGCGAACGTCCTCGCCATCGCCGCGTCGAACTTCGTGAGCGCGGCGGGAATAATTCTCCGCGGCGACATCGAGCTTGCGGACGGAAGCCACGTCATCCTCAACAGCGACGCGGCGACTTTCAAGGTTGCGGACGGCTGGTTCCAGACGGACGACTGGAAAGCCCCCGTCTTCGACGATTCCTCCTGGCGTGCGGCGACGGAGGTCGGCGATGCTTGGGCGGCCGCCTTTGGAAGCAACTCTAGCATCATAGAAAACTGCACGACGGAGGAGGAACGCGCCGCAAAGGCTGCGGCGGAGGCGGGCGGTTCGGGCGGGACGGCCGGAACTCCCAACGCGAAAATAGTCTATACAAACGGCTTGCCGAAGATCTCGATTGACGGGGCGCTTGTCGAGCCCGTGTTCAACCAGAGCGGTGTCGACAGTTCCTATTGCAAGCAGGCGGCAACGAAG
>JAEEGL012270069.1_pt1 | contig 17915 bp, 14 predicted proteins | sample 9134231 | NCBI WGS metagenome assembly JAEEGL01 (sample SAMN16246548, study PRJNA631951) | gut metagenome | biome: gut microbiome; feature: rumen; material: fiber-attached | host: Bos | place: Iran: Karaj | collected 2018-10 | reverse complement strand
GATGCCCCACAGGGGCAGGGGGGAGTATTTCGTGCATCACCCTTGCCGCTGCCCACCCGTCGCGCGGAGTACTCCCCCCCGCGCTTTTCGCCACCCCCCTCTCGGAGGGGGGCGCATGTATGTGCTTTCGTCATTCAGCGGTCATTCAGCAAGGCCCCCGAAAGCCAAAATGAGAATTGCTGTGGTCATCCCGGATTTGCGGACGAGGGACGGAAATATGCTATAATCCGGATTCGTCCGGACACATGGTCCCGGGCGGAAAGGCTTCCATGAAATTCAAAATCTGCACCTGCTGGGATGACGGTGTCGTGAACGACCTCCGTCTTTCCGATTTGTTCCGCAAATACGGCGCCAAGGCGACGTTCAACCTCAACCCAGGCCTGATGGGCGAGACCCGCGGCGCCAATGCCTGGCAGCCCGTCGGCGAGATCGGCTGGTCCCACCGCGGCTTCCGCTCCGGCAAGCTCTCGCTACGCGACATCCCGGAGGTCTACGCGGGCTTCGAGCTCGCCTCCCATTGCTGGTGCCACGAGAACGCCGGCTCCATCCCCGACGACACCTGGATTGCCGCCGCGATGTCCGCGCGAAAGTTCCTTGAGGACATCGTGCAGCGTCCCTGCACCGGCTTTGCATGGCCCTGCGGGATTCATACGCCGGGAACCATCTCGGCGCTGCGGGAGGCGGGTTTCTCCTACGGGCGCACGACCCTGTACACCAAGGACGTCCTGGGCGACAACCCCGAGCCCATGGCGCTTCGGTCGAGCTGCCATTTCCAGGCCAGTGACTTCTGGGCCCGCTACGCGGAGGAAAAGGCCCGCGGCGGCGTGTTCTACTTCTGGGGCCACAGCTACGAGATGTTCGAGTACGACGCGTTCTGGAAGCGGATGGAGGACACCCTCCGCTACATCGCCGAGGATCCCGACGCCGAGTGGATCGACGTGGTCGATTTGGCCCGCCTCCTTTCCGGTTCCGGCGCCTGAGACGCCTTTTCGAGCTCGACCGCCGCGACTACGACCCCGCCTGGCCACGCCGCCGCCGCCCATCCGTGCGCGCGGTGATTGTGCGCGACGGGCTGGTCGCCATGGTCCATTCGCTGAAGTACGACTACTACAAGTTCCCCGGCGGCGGTATCGAGCCGGATGAATCGCCGCTGGAGGCGCTTGCGCGGGAGGTCTCGGAAGAGGCTGGACTGCGAATCCGCCCGGAGACGGTCCGCCCATTCGGCTCGGCGCTGCGCGTGGAGCGCGTCGGACCCGGCTGCGACGAAATCTTCGAGCAGGAGAACGCGTACTACCTATGCGAAACGGAGGAGGGAACCGTCGAGCGACGGCTCGACGACTACGAGGCGGACGAGCGGTTTACACTGGAATTCGTGGCCGCAGAGGACGCCATCCGCGTCAACCGCGCCAGCAGCCACGGGCCGAAGAGCCCGCTTATGGTCGAGCGCGAATCGCTGGTGCTGGAACGTCTTCTTGCAGAGGGCGTGTGCCGCGCGGCGGCTACGGCGCCATGACCCGGTCGGCCACCGCGTGGAAGATGACGGGGTAGCCGCGGTCCTTGGACCAGTGGAAGATGTCGCCGCCGCCGTTCGCGTAGTCGAGGTGGTCGATGAGCAGGGCGTAGAGGTCGATGACCTCGACGCCCTCTTCGTCCATGACCTTGCGCGCGATGGCGTTGAGACGCAGGACGCTGTCGTTGCGCGGGCCGACGGCGGTCGCGGGCTGTCCCTTCGGCGCGGCCGCGAGCAGGGGCGTCGTGGTGAGGTAGACGAGCTTAGCCTTCGGCGCGCCCTTGCGGAAGGCCTGGACCATGGAGCGGTAGGACTCCTCGATCTGCCCGTCGGTGATTTTCGGCGCTCCCCAGTGGAGGGAGTGGAGGCCGTTGTTGAAGAAGATGAAGTCGAAGGGCGCCACGGAGGCGACTTCGGTGAAGAGCCGTTCGTCGACGGGGCTGGGATTGGGGCAGCAGTGGCACCAGTCGAAGACATACGCCTTCCCCTCCAGCTCCTTGCGGAGGCCGGGGGAATAGCCGAGCATGATCGAGTCGCCATAGCAGAGGACGCACGGTCTGGCGGTGTCGGAGACATCACCGGGGCCGTTCACGAACCACCCCTTCCCCGAGCGGATTCCGCTGGCGGGTATCTCGGATTCCCCGGGGGCCATGAACGGTTCGTCGGGGCCGTAGACCTGTAGGGAAAGCAGGCGCAGGCCCTTCCAGTTCACGGTGCCGTCAGGGGCGTTTGCGGTCCGGCCTACCGCGATGGGTTCGAGATTCGGCACGACGCGCTGGAACCACTGCGAGCGGACAATGTCGTCCACGTAGAGCGTGACGACGCCGTTGCGGGACTTGACGGCGAAGGAATGGGTTTGGCCGGGCTGGGCGAGGAAGGCAATCTTCCCTTCGCGCATCCGTTCGCCGCCGACATCGACGACGATGTTCCCGCCGTTCGCCTTGGGGGCGCCGCGCAGGGACAGCGCCCAGCCGGTGTCGCCCACGCGCTGCGACAGGAGCGGGGCGAAGCGCTCGTCGTCGCCGTTCCATTCGTCGCCAAAGGCGACTTCCAGGCGCACGGCGAAGGCACCGGAATCCGGTATGGCGCTGTTCGGAATGTCGAAGGCGGTTTCCTCCGAGAGGTCCAGGGGCGTTTTCAAGTCGGCGGAGCCGGTGAGGTCCCAGAGCGGCTTGGTCGATGGGGTGATGCGGGCCTTCGCGATGGCGTGGGGGGCCAGAAGGGCGAGGACGAGGAGGAGGGGTAGTGTGATTCGGAAGTTCATGGAATGTGGTTTGTTCGTCTTTATCGTGGGGAGAAGTCTTCGGCGACGAGGGCAGGGGAGAGGAGGTTGCCGCGGGCCCGCATCTCGTCGGCGATGGCGCGCGGCGGCAGGGTAACGACACTGCCGCCATTCCGCTGGACGGCGAGCGCGGCGGCGATGCCCGCCGCCTCGCCGGTTACGGCGCAGACCGGGATTACGCGCGTCGCGTCCCAGACGGATTCGTCGGCCGAGATGCAGCGGCCGCAGACGGCGAGGTTCGCGTTGGCCACGCCGGAAAGCGCCCCCATCGGGATGGCCCAGACCGGCCCCGCCCGGCGCCAGTCGCCGCAAAGGCAGACGGCGTCGTCGCGCCAGCGGTGCATGTCGGATTCCGCGAGCGACGCCGCCCCGACGAGGCGGCGCGTCTTGAGCATGCAGGGGAACGTCGGGATATGCAGGGGCTGGATGTCGGCGCCGGGATTCTTGTCGCGGAGACGCGCCAGACCGTCGCGGAGGCGTCGCCGGGAGGCCAGGAGAAACGCGGAGACATCCGCGGCGCGGTCGCCCCGGAAGAACGGGCCGGATTTGTTTTGGGGTCGGTCGTCCTCGCTGCTGTAGCGAAGCTCGAGAGCGTCGCCGTCGCGGAGCGTGTAGTACCAGCCGCCCGGCGAATTGCCCGCGAAAACCGCGGTGCGCTCCCCGGCGGCCGCGCAGATATCGGCGTCGCCCGTCGCATCCACCACGGCGCCGCAGGCGATGGCGGAGCGTCCGTCCTTGTCCTCGACGAGCAGGTGCGTGATGCGGTCTTCCCCGCGCACGGCGCTCACGACGCGCGTGTCGTAGCGGAGGGCGACGCCCTCGTCGGCGAGCAGTTCCTCGAACGCGAGCATGGCGGCGTCGGGATTGAAGCAGGCGCGGAGGCGGTGCTTGCGGCGCTCCTCCTCGGAACCGCCCGGCTCCCAGCATTCCGGGAAGCGCTCGAAGCGGGCTGGCCAGCATTCGCGGCGGACTTCGCGGACCACCAGGCGCAGCAGCTCCTCGGACAGCCCGGCGATGACCTGGCGTCCGCGCCCGTCGCAGAGCGGAAGCCAGTCGATGACGTTGCCGAGCGTGGCCAGTCCGCCGAGGGCGCAGTAGCGTTCAAGCAGGCAGACCGAGGCCCCGGTTCGCGCGGCGGCGACGGCCGCGGCGACGCCGCCAACGCCCCCGCCGGCGACAACGACGTCGAAGGCGGCGGAAACGGGAGTGTCTCGGGCGGGTTCGCGGAGCATGGCTGTTGGAGAAAACTGGGAAGGACGATAAGCCGACGGTGCATCCATCGTAGCGACTTCCCTCCGGATGCGCAAGAGCAAGAACTTTGAAAAGAAGCATGGAAACGCAGGGTGTTTTGTGCTACTTTATGGGCAAGTTTCGGGGACGAGTCCGTTCCCGGAATAAGGAATACTGCCATGTCCGAACCCGTCGTCTTCTGGAACGACCGACAGCTCAACGTCCATCCCGCGCGGGTGTCGGCGTATCCGCTGAACAAGGTCTGGGAGGGCGCGCAGCGCCCCGTCGAGCAGACCGAGCTAGCCTCCTTCGTCTCGTTTGACATGGACGGACCGGGGGAGCTACGCATAGAGGCGGAGCCGCGGCAGTGCGCCATCCTTCCGCTTGGCTCTGCGCCGGAATGGCGTTGGGAGGGCGGCAAGCTTGTCGTGGCCGTTGACCGTCCGCGGCAGTTCTCCATCTGCCTTGACGACGGGAAGAGCGTCCTGCACGTCTTCGCGAATCCGCCATTTGCAGCGCCTTCCGCCGAGGGGCGTGTGGTCCGCTTCGGTCCGGGCGAGCACCATGTCGGCGTCGTGGTGCCGCAGCGCGGCGATACCGTCGTCATCGAGGAGGGCGCGGTCGTCTACGGCGCCATCCTCGTCGCCAATGTCCGGAATGTGCGGATCGTCGGGCGCGGCATTGTGGACGGCTCGTATCTCGACCGCGCGGACCATGGCAGCGCCGCGTACCGGGCCGCCCTCGCGGCGGGGATGCCGCCGGGATTTTACGGCGCCGAGATGGCCGTGAGCTGCCTCACGGTCTACGGGTCGGAGAACGTGCTCATCGATGGCGTCACCCTGCGCGACCCTCCGCGCTGGGCGCTCACGGTGCGCGCGCAGTCGCGCGACGTGGAAATCGCCAACGTCAAGATCGTGGGCTGCTGGCGCTACAATTCGGACGGCATCGACGTGTGCGCGTCGGAAAACGTCGCAATCCGCGATTCGTTCGTGCAGTCGTTCGACGACTGCATCGTGGCGCGCGGCGCGTATCTTGAGGGCGACGGCCCGGTGACGCGCGGAGTGACGGCGGAGCGCTGCGTCCTGTGGTGCGACTGGGGCAAGTGCCTGGAGGTTTGGGCCGGGCCCTATCCGTGCCTTATCGAGAACGTGCAGTTCCGCGACATCGTCGCCGTGCACCCGAGCGGCACCGTGTGCGACGTCACGACGTGGTTCGCCTCGTCCGACACGCGCATCCGCGACGTGGCCTTCGAAGACGTCGAGGTGGACTTCGCCGTGCCGCTCTACCGGGAGCGCCTGCAGACGTCCCCGGAGGACGCCGCCGTCGAGCCGCCGCCGCGCACTGGCCAGCGGATACTCGTCGCCAACTGCGAGCGCTACGGCCGCTACCTCGGCAACCAGCAATACGCCCCAGCCGAGGACCTCTCCGGGTTTCGCGTCCGCTACGAGAACCTCGCCTTTCGCCGCATCCGCTGCCTCGGTGCCCCTCCGAAACTTGTCGGCTTCATCGACGCAAACACCGTTCCGCACACCATCGACGGCGTCGATCTGGAGGATCTGCCGCCTTCGCTTTACCTTGAGATCAAGGGCAAGGTCCGTTTGATTGAGTAACTGACTTCCCCGCTCATGACAGTACACTTCATTTCCATGAAAACAACTCTTCCTCCGACCATGACGACCATTCGCCCTGACAATACCGATGACATCCTTCTCAACCCCGACATGGGGCTCGTGATGTTCCACTACTCGAATCGGCAGTGGGCCTACGGCCAGCTGCAGGAGCGGGGCGACACGCTGGACTGGTTTCCCGGCGTCACCACCGTCTACTTCCGCCTTCCGTGGTGCCTCCTGGAGCCGCGCGAAGGCGAATACCGCTGGGACCTCATCGACTCCTACGCCGCGCCGTGGATTGACGCCGGCAAGCAGATTGGCCTGCGGGTCACCAGCTGCGAGTCACGCTACCCGTTCGCGACACCGGAGTGGGTGAAGGACGCCGGGGCGAAGGGCTGGTTCTTCAAGATGACGATGAAAAAGATCTTCGGACAGGAGTTGCCCGGCGCCGACACGGACATCTGGGAGCCCGACTACGGCGACCCGGTGTTTCTGGAGAAACTCGAGAACTTCCTCAAGGCGATGGCGCGCCGCTACGACGGCAACCCCGCCGTCGCGTTCATCGACATTGGCACGTTCGGCATGTGGGGCGAGGGGCATACCCGCGCCTACAGACGGGAGATGGAGGCGGCCGGACGCGATCCGCGGGAGGCGTTCCATCTCCACTACGAGCTGCACCACCGGATCTTCCGGCACACGACCCTGCTCTGCAACGACGACCACGCCGGCGGGGTTCTCCAGACCCCCGCTCCCGAAGTCCCGCTCATGCGCCTCGCCCATGACCTCGGGTTCGGCTTCCGAGACGACTCGATTCTCGTCGATCCGCCAATGGTCCCCGATGAAAACGGGGTTCCCCGTCCGCATGCGCAGTGGTACCACGCGCATTGGGCGCAGTATTTCGCCCCGGATACGCCGGTGTTCGTCGAGCACGAGCACTACAACCTCTCCCGCGAACGCGGCGCCTGGAATGACGAGAATCTCGTCAAAGGCGTAGAGGAATACCGCACGACCTGGCTCTCCATCCACGGCTGGCCGCGCGAAATCTTCGAGAACTCCGGCGACGCCTTTGCGCGCATTGCGCGGCGCATCGGATACCGCTTCGAGCTACGCGAGGCGCAGTATCCGGAGCGGGTCGCGATTGGCGAGCCGTTTGAAATCAAGTCGAAGTGGGTGAACGTCGGCCTCGCCCGCCGCTACAAGGGCGCGACGCTCGCGTGGTCGCTCCTTGACGCCCAGGGGCGCGTCGCGTGGGTCGTCGCGGACGAGTCGTACGACTTCGCGAATGCGGAGCCGAAACTCGACGGCGTGGAAAAGCCGGTGGAGCGCACGTCGCGTTGCACGGTCGGCTACGCGGGCGAGATTCCGCAGATCCACGACGGCGTCTGGGTCTATACCGTGGCCAACCGGATTGGCAACTTCGCGGAAGACACGCGCGTCCCCACCATCGAGCCTGGCGAATACACGCTTTGCGTCTCGCTTGGCGATTTGGATGGCACGCCCCGCCTCGCCCTGCCGCTCAAGGGCGGCATCGGCCGGCGCTACCCTATCGGCAAGATTGCGGTGGCGTGGAGCAAGTAGAACGGGCTGTTCTCGAACCTGCAGCTCTAGTGTCTCGTCCTCAAACTCCATGACACAATCCTTGCCCAACTTCCGCCATGCGTCGTTGTTGCCAATCACCGTAGGGACACTACGCCTTTTGTCAACGCCTCGCCTGACGAAACCTGTCCAGCGGATATTGCCACGCATTTTTCGGACGAGACACTGGGTCGCGTTTCGGCACACGTGCGGCTAGGGAAGGAAAATGCTTGCCAGGTAGGCGGCGAGTGTCGCGACGCCGGCGACAAGGGGCAGGCTCATTCTGAAGAACGCCAGCACGAACGCCACAACCGCGCCGACGACAGACGGCAGCGGCGGCGCGGCGGGAAACGATGCGCCGCCGCCTGTCGAATAGAGGATGTCCGGGAAGATCATTGCCGAGAGCAGCGCGTAGGGCATGTATTCGAGAAGCGCCACGAGGAACCGGTTGCGGAGGGGGCGGCGTAGCAGCGCCAGCGGGACGATGCGCAGCAGGTAGGTGGCCAGGGCCGTGATGGCGATGAGGGCGAAGAGGCTGCGCGGAGTCATGGCGTCGCCTCCGGGTCTTTCGGGAAGATCGCCGCAGCGACGATGGCGCTGCCTATGCCGGCAACCAGGGTGATCCAGCCCGCCCCGTCCGGGAAGAGGAGCCGCAATCCAATGGACAGTGCCCCCGCGAGAATGACGCAGAGCCGCATTGGCCGCGAGGCGCGCGCGCCGGGGAGGATGATCGCGAGGAACATCGCGTAGAGTGCGAGCCCGAGGCATCCAACCAGCTGCTGCGGGAGGATGTTTTCGATGGCCGGAGAGACGGCGACGGCCGTGCCGAGCACCCAGCCCGCGTACGCGCAGACGGTGAGGCCCATGTAGTAGCGGAAGAGGATGGCCTTCCGGCGAACGGCGATGCCGACGATTTCATCGGTGTCGCCCATGGCGAGGAGCAGGCGGCGACCGAGCCCGATGCCCGGCTCAAGGCGCTGCGCGACGGCCAGCGCCATGAGGATGTAGCGCAGGTTGAGGGCGACGACGGCCAGGATGACGCCCCAGGTGCCGCTGCCTGCGTGGAGCTGGTTGATGACGGCGAACTGCCCGGTGCCGGAGACGTGCGTGGCGCTCATGAGGATTGGCGACCACGCCGGATGCCCGAACGAGACGGCGCACAGTCCGAAGGCGAAGCCCACGGAGAGATAGCCGAAAAAGACGGGCAGGGCGTCGACGAGCCCGGCCCGGAAGGTGTCCTCCTGAATGCGGTTCATGGGCGGGCCGAGGAGAGGTCGGCGTTGAATCCGGAGCCGCCCTCTTCGCCGTCCGCCCCGTAGCAGACGATTTCGTAGGGAAGGTCATCGGAACCGGGGCAGAAGTAGGCGTAGGGACGCCCCCAGGGGTCGGCGGGGACTTCGCGGGCGTCGAGATACCCGCCCTCCGCGAAGTGCTCGGGGGCGGGGGCGACGGTCGGAGGTTCGACCAGGGCGGCGAGCCCCTGGCGCTGCGTAGGGAGGAAGCCGTTGTCGGCCGCGTAGAGCTCCAGCGCCGTCTTGAAGGCCGCCAGCTGCATCTTCGCCGCGTTGACGCGGCTCTTCTGCGGGAGGTTCTTGTACTGGACGCCGACGACGGCGCCAAGAATGACGACGATCGTCATCGCGATGATGATCTCGATGAGGGTGAAGCCCTTGCGCGGCGCGGCGGGCGCGGCGGGGGCGTCCCAGACGGGCGGGACGTCCGCGAGCGCGGCCTGCACAAGCGGGCGGTCCTCGCGGTTCGTGACGCCGATCCAGCGGGCTTCGCGCAGGCGAAGCACCTGGACGCGCGCCTGGCCGGCGTCGAGCATCGGCTGCAGCGGCAGCGAGATGTAGAATTCCGATTTGGGCTCCGTGCCGCGCGTCTGCAGGAACGACGCGAAAGAGTCGGCCAGCGCCTTCGCATACGACGGTTTGAAGCCGAGGAGGTTCATGCAGACGGGCGTGTCGTCGGCGAGGACCAAGTCGCCGTCGCGGATGACGCCGTCGGCCCCGCGCTCGATGTGGAGGCGTTCCTCGATATGCAGGAGGTTGCCGCCGGGGTCGAGGTGGCAGACGGCGCGCGAGACGCTGCCGAAGTCGGAGAGCGTCCCCGCGACGGGATAGCCCACCATGCCGTAGGCGCGGTCATCGTCGTAGGTGGCGTCGAGGAAGTCGGCCAGCGCCCGGAAGGCGGGGGCGTCGTAGTAGTCGTCGGCGTTGGCGACGGCGAAGGGGACGTCCAGCCACTGGCGTGCGGCGAGGACGGCGTGGCCGGTGCCCCAGGGCTTGACGCGTCCCTCGGGCGGGGTGAAGCCGTCGGGCAGGTCGTCGAGGTTCTGGAACACGTAGCGGATGACGGCGCCGCGCGCCTCCCAGCGGTCGCCGACGATGGCGCGGAAGTCGGCTTCGAGGTCGTGCCGGATGACGAAGACGATTTCGGAGAAGCCGGCGGCGAGGGCGTCGCGGATGGTGTAGTCGAGAATGAATTCGCCGTGCGGACCGATGGGGTCCATCTGCTTGAGCCCGCCGTAGCGGGAGCCCATGCCGGCGGCAAGGATGACGAGACGCTTGAGTTTCATGGGGCAAGAATACCACAAAACGGGTCGGATGGGGAAGCGGCGCAGGCCTGGCGACTTCGGGGTACATCTCCGATTTCGGCCTTAGGTGCCGCACGAAGTACTCCCCCCGGCGCTTCGCGCCACCCCCCTCTCGGAGGGGGGCAAAAGAGAAGAGGCGCTTGCGCCCCTCTCAGAGGGGGGCGGATTGTTGCCATTTGCCATTGTTGCCATTGATGTCAATGGTGTCATTGATGTCAATGATGCCCCCCTCCGAGAGGGAGAAAGCCCCCGAAGGGGCAGGGGGGAATACTCCATGCGGCGGATTGGGCACCGAAAACGGATGCCGCGGGCGAGCCGCCCACGCCCCGACAAGGGCCTTGTGTCCGGATGGGGAAAAAAAACAGAGTCCGCGAGGACCAACGCCTCCGCGGACTCCGCGTGATGAATCTCTGCAAGACTCCGCGTGCTACCGCTGGTCGATGCGGAGCTTGAAGAAGTTGTAGCCGGTGTCGAAGCCAACGAACTGCTCGTTCTCAACAAGGCCGTCGGTGTCGCGCGCGGACGGGATGTCCGAAATCACGACGTCCCAGTTCTCGAGGTCGTTGCTGCCGAGGATCGAGTACTTCTGGCCCCAGCCGTTGCTCCAGGTGAGGACGACGCCGTTGTCGGAGAGCGCGATGCGAATGGCGACCTGGCTCAGCTCGTAGGTGAGGTTGTTCTGGTTGTCGCCCTCGCTCCACTCGCGCTGGACGTTGTCCACATCGGCGTAGGCAATGACGCGGCAGACGCCGCTGGCGTCCGGTGCGGTCAGACCGCTGAAGGAGTAGACGCGGGAGCTGCCTGCGGAAATCTGTCCAAGCTCGATGGTGCGAACGGCTTCCGTGTCCTCGCCGGCGGCGATGGTGGCGGCATGCTCCATGCCGACGAGGTAGAGCCCGAGGAAGGCGCCGTTCCCGTCGCCGTCGCCGTTGTTCACGACGCGCACGTTGACCGTGAACTGCTCGCCCGCGAAAGTCGGAGTGCAGGAGAACCACATGTCCGAAACCGCGTAGTCGGCAAGCGCGTAGGGATTGGAGACACTGGCATTCCCGGAAGCGGAGGCGACGTTCCCCTCGCCCGCATCGCTCTCCGTGACGCCGACGGCGCCTTCGGAAACGGTTCCGGCGGAGCCGGCCACCTCGACGACGGCCACGTCGGACGCCGTGACGGAAGGCCGATTCTCGAAGGCGGCGGCGTTGGCGGTGTCATAGGCCGCGGCGGTGACCGTCGCGGAATAGGTGAAGCGTCCGCTGTCGCCAACGGTCAGAGTCTGGACGGTGGTCACGGAGCCGCCGGGGGCGATGTCGCCAAGCGCGATGGTCGCGCCCGTCGAGTCGGTCAACTTGACGTTGTGGAGCCAGAATTCGCTGGGGTTGCTGACCACAACGGTGACCTGCACCTGGGTGCCGGGCTCGGCCGTCCAGATGTCGCCGTCGGCGGCGCCGGCGGCCGTCGCCGTCACGGTGACCTCGGGCATCGTCGGGCAGAAGAAGACATCCAGCCCGAAGTTGTGGAATTCGAACCCGTTCGAGGTCGTGACATCGCCGCCCAGAATGGCGATGCCCTCGATGGCGCCGCCCGTGAAAGTGCCCGAAGCGTAGGGAGCCAGGACGGAGCCCGCGTGGTTGACGCTGGCGAAGGAGAGGGACGCGGCGTTGACGTAGTTGACGAGGACGTCCTCGTTGGACACGCCCTCGGGGAGGACGAAGCGGCCGTTCGCCAGCTCCACGCTCGAGCCGTCGACGTTGACGACGACCTTGCTGCCGGCGGGCACGTCGAAGATCCAGTCGCGCTGCGAGCCACTCCACTGCTCGGCGGTGACCGAGAAGACGTTGCGGCGGGCATCGGCGCCCGAGAGAACCAGGCTGCCGTCCTCGCGAACCGAGACCGTGCCGTTCGCCTCCCATGCCGCCACGCGGGTGGAGACCTCGCGGACGGCGGCGAGAAGCTCGGCGGCCGTGCGGCCCGAGCCGTCCGCCGGGACGTTGCCGAAGCGGTCGATCGTCACGGGCGCCACATGGCGTAGCGTGTAGCCTGCCCAGGTGCGGGCCGGCCCGAAGTAGTCGCCGCCGTAGACGACGTTGCCGTTGACGGTCTGGCCCCCCATCGTGAGGTCGCCGCCGACGATGAGCGCGTCGTCGCGGTCCCCGGCCGCGGGGAGCTTGTCGCCGACGACGGCGAATCCGACGGTGTAGCCGGGGGAAAGCGCGGCGTTGCCCCAGACGAGGACGTTGCCCTCGCTGTCGCCGCCCGAGGTCTGGAGGTCGCCGAAGATGACGGCGCTGAAGCGCTTGCCGAAGTCGAGGAGCTCGCAAAGGGTGTCGACGTGGATGACGGGGGGCTCGGGCTCGGGTTCGGGTTCCGTGTAGCGGCCGTAGTCGATGTGCGACCACTTGTTCGGCATGGCGATGGTCAGGCCCTCGTCGCCATACGCGAAGGTAATCGTGCCGTACTTCGAGTTGACAGAGAGGTCCCCCGTTCCGGAGATGAAGATGGCGTTGTCCCCCCTGATGCTCGGATCATGTGCGCGGGCGTATGACTCGATGACGGTGAGCTGGTCGCTGGTCAGATTGTCTTTTGTCCAGATGACGACATCGGAGGAGGCCTTCTTGACAACGACAAAGTTGACCCACGACGGGACCGTGTACGAGGAGGCCTCGTGGTCGTACTTCGTGAAGCTTTCCACGGCGAAATCGCCCGTGTGCGGCACGGCCGCGAAGAGCGCCGTGACCGTCACGGCGCTCGCGGGCATGACGAAGGTCGTCTCGGGCGCGTCCGCATCCGCGAAGGTCACGCCCGCGTTGTCCGTCGTCCACGCGGAGAAGGCCATCCCCGGCGCGGGGGCGTCCGCGACGACCGTGACGGTCGCGCCCTCCAGCGCCGGCGAATCCGTGGTCGAGCCGCCGACGACCGTGACGGCGAAGGTCGCCGGCAGGCCGATCCGGATCGGATCGCTTTCGCCGGCGCAGATCGTGCCGGCTTGCGGCAATCCGGAGAAGGGCTCCGCGGCGAGGGCGGCGGCGGGGTTGCTCGACAAGTTCCTGACAAGGCGGAAGCCGTAGTAGGAGCTTTCGGTCGACTGATTGACGCCGCTGTGCCGAAAGGACGATGTGCAGGCGTAGGTCTGGGTCGCCCAGCTGCCGCCGCGCACCACCCGCTCCTCGGATGAGGAATTTCTCAACTCAAGGCACCACTCATTCACGTTGCCGTGCATGTCGTAGAGACCCCAGGCATTGGGAACATAGGATCCCACCACCGCCGTGCCATGATCCGGCGTGCAATCTGCCCTGTTGCCCGACCTACTGTTGTATCTATACCGCCCCACCTTATCCATGGCGGGGTCCTTGTCGCCTTGAACGGTGCAGTTCTCGCCGTTATTGAAGTCCGTCCTCGTCCCCGCGCGGCAGGCGTGTTCCCATTGCGCCTCCATGGGGAGGTCCAGGGTGGAGAGGCCGGATTTGGAGCGTAAGATCGTTATGAAGGAGGTTGAATACGCCAATTGGGTCGTACGACCGCAGATACTCACCCAGGAAACCGTCTCTACTGGGCGCGTGGCGTAGTAGGTCTCGTTGGTGAAGTGGCTCGGCCGGTTGCCCTTCACCAGTTCCCACTGCCTCTGCGTGGTCTCAAAGACGGCGCAATAGAAGGCGTTGGTGATAATCTTCGTAGAATAATCTATCCCGACCTTCCCGGGCCCAATGAGGCGCATCACGAGTTTCGTGGTCTTGTAGAGGTCGGTCCAGCCGCCCTCCGGCGGCGCGTCGAGGTAGGAGACGGCGTAGGAGGTGGCGTTCGTGCCGCCCGAGAGATCGATGACGCAGTAGTCGGGCATCTTGCGATACGCCACCGTGAAGGTCACGCGGTCCGAGGCGAAGCCTGCGGGTAGGACGCCGGCCATGTCCCACGCCACGGTGTGGGTGCCGTTGGAGCCGTGGAGGGCGGCGGCGAGCTGTTCGTCCGTTGCCGCCGAGAGCTCCGAGACGGACGCGACGTAGTTGGAGCCGGTGGCGAGATCGGTGGCGACAATGGAAAGGGCGGGCGGGTTCCAGTCTTCGCATTCCTGCGCGGGGCTGTTCAAGACGTCGAAGGAGAGGTCCACGACGAGGCTCCCGTCCCCGCGCTGGCTCGCGGCGACGTTGGTGATGGTGGGCTGCGCCGCGAAGAGCGTCGACGACAACATGCCGAAAAGGGCGAGGACCGCGTTTTTCATCCGTGTGTTCATGGGATGTCCTGGGGTTGAGCCGAAGGGGGGCGTAAATAAGTAAAGTATCTCATGAGACCCACTCGGAACACAAGAGGAAAAAAGCACCCCCCCTCTCTGAGGGGGGAATATCACCTTTTGCTAAGCGTTGCGGGGAGTCCCGGCGGCGCGCGATGCGCCTGGCGGTCATGGCGTTGCTCCCGCTGAGTTATGCGCCCGAAGCAGGCAGCCAGACCGATGGAAACGGCAGATCGGCGCCAGCAATTCTCATTATGAGAAGGGATGGAACCTCAGCTTTCCAGCAGTCGGTGCCTGGCGTCGGGGGAAAAGCGCGAGAGAAGTTCCTGCGGCGGGGGAAGCGGCACGGGGTCGGGGACGGCGGGGGGGAGATCTAGTACCCGGGCGAGCTGGCGGGCAACGGCGGGGGCGGGGTTGACGAGCGTTATGCTCGGGCCGGCGAGTTCCGCGATGACAGGGGCGAGGAAGGGGAAGTGCGTGCAGCCGAGGACGATGTGGTCGGCCCCCGCCTCCCGCATCGGGGCGAGGTGCGCGGCGAGGGCATCGCGCAGGGCAGGGGAGTCCAGTTCGCCGCGTTCCACGAAGGGGACGAGGTCATCGGCCGCGCGCGCCACCAGGCGGAGTCCCTTCGCGTAGCGCGCGGAGGTTCCCAGAAAGTGGCGACCCCGGAACGTCCCGGACGTGGCGAGAATGCCGATGGCGCCTGTTTTCGAGCGCAGGGCGGCGGGCTTGACGGCGGGCTCCATGCCGACGAACGGAATGCTCGGCAGAGCGGCGCGAAGCGCGTCCACGGCGGCGGCGGTGGCGGTATTGCAGGCCAGGACGATGGCGGAGCAACCTGCGTCAAGCAAGCGGTGGACGCCATCTTCGACGAGGGCCTGGACCTCCTTCTGCGGACGGGGTCCGTAGGGGCAGTGGGCGCGGTCGGCGAAATAGACCGTGCGAAGACCCGGCAGAATGCGCAGGACCTCCCACCAGACGGAGAGCCCTCCGATGCCGGAGTCCAGAAAACCGACCGCGGGTCCGGCGGACGGGTCCTCGGGCTGCATGGCGCTATGTCGCGTGGCTAGCCGATGCTGATGACGGACCAGTCCATGTACTCGAAGAGGACGGCCGCGATGGCGAAGACGAGCGCGAAGATTCCGACGACGGCGGCCCAGGTGAAGTTCTCCTTCTTGACCTGTGCGGAGAGGGCGCCGGGGTTCTGGTGCCGTGACGACATGTAGACGGTGGATTTGGTCTCTGCAGCTTCCATGGTGGGGGAAATCCTTTCGGTATGGGGAGATTATGGCACAGAACCGGGCGGCGGGCAACCCCCCGGTGCGGCGGGGCTACTTGACGGTGGCGCGGGTGGTCTTGACGAGCGCCTTCCAGAGCGCGGCCGGGGTGTCGGCGGCGAGGAGCGTGGCGCGGTGGTTGGCCTTCTGGATGGTCGCGGCGAGGCCCGAGATGAGCTTCAGGTAGAAGGCGCTGACGGCGGTGGGGATCGTCGTGAGGAAGATGAAGTGGCAGGGATCGGCGTCGGCGGGGTCGAATAGGATGCCCTTGCGGCTGATGCCGAGCGCGACGGAGAGGCCGCCGCCTTCGATGCCGCGCACGTGGGGGAAGGCGACGCCGTGGCCGAGGGAGGTGCTGACGATGCTTTCGCGGGCGAGCGCGGCCTGGGTGAGCTTCGCGGCGTCGTCGACGAAGCCGCCGTCCTGCATGGTCTGGGCGAGCTCCGCGATGGCGTCATCGCGGGTCGTGGCCTTGAGGTCGGGGACCATGAGCTTCTCGGATGAGAAGCGCGCGATGCCGGAGAGGTTGCGCTCGACGAGGCTGTGGCGCGGGCGCTCGGCGACCCACTTGGGGCCTTCGGAGTCGTAGAGAAAGCGCATGCAGCTTGGGCAGGTCTGGATCTCGCGGCAGAGCTTGACGGCCTGGACCGTGGCGCTGGCGAGCTTCATGCCGCAGATGGGGCACATCCCGTTGTGCATGGGCGAGATGGTGATGTGGTCCCGCTTGTAGAGGCGCATGAAGGCGAGCCGGACCTCCTGGGGAAGCTCCTCGATGAGCCGGTCAATGGCGTTGTTGAGGGGCTCCAGGTGCCCGACGCCGTTCGGCAGGCTGCGCTGCTCATCGCGCGTGAAGATCAGATCCTGAAGCTGGACAAGGTGGTTGATGATTTTTCGCATAGCGCCAAAATGATGGCGTTTTTTCGCTGTTCTGTCAATAGAGGGCAGGCGCGAAGACGACGGTGGTGAGCGACCAGACGTCGATGGGGAGGGGGACGGCGAGCCATTCGTCGCGGTACTTGACGTGGACGCGGGCGCGGGGAGGTCCTTCGCGGCCCGTTGCGCGTCCGGCGCAGCCGATGACGAGCGCGTGTGAACCGTCGGGGTTGCGGAAGAGGACGGTCGCCGTGCCGTCGCGGTCGCCGTCGACGTGGAGCAACGCCGCTCCGCGCCGCACGAACGGCCCGATGTGGCGGAACACGCGGTAGAGCGCGCTTTCGGTCCACTCGCCGGTCTCGGGGTCGAGCGTGACGAGCCCCGCGCACGTATGGGGGCCCGTCAGGGGCCGGCCGTCGTCGTCGAGGCAGAGGTTCCAGGCGGTGAATAGGCGGCAACCGTTTTCGAAGGCGTTGAACACCGTGTCGCACCACCAGCGTTCGGTGCGCTCCGTCGAGATGAGCGCCGGCCCCATTTCGGTGTGGTAGAAGGCCAGTTCCGGATGCTGGCGGTGGATTTCGCCCATCTTCTCGCAACCGGAGGTGTAGGAGTGCCAGGCGACGCCGCCGAGGGCCGCGCGGAGCGTTTTGCTCGCCAGCGCCTTCGCGATTTCCTCCGCGTGGTTGTAGTTGTGGTCCCAGAACCAGACGTCGGTGTCCAGCCTCTCCTTGCGGAGACGTTTGGCGAGCGCGACGGAGATGCGGGAGAGCTGCTTTATCGTGTACGCGCACGTCGGGTAGATGCCGTTCTGCCAGAACGGCTCGTTCTGGACGTTGATCGCGCCGAGGGGAAGTCCGCGCTCGCGGCATGCCCGGACGTAGGCGACGAGGTAGTTCACGAGGGCAGGCTCGCAGCTATCGAGGAAATTGCCGCCCGAAAGGCGGCCGCTGTCCTTCATCCAGCCGGGCGGGCTCCACGGCGCGGCGAACAGGTACATCTCCGGGTTGGCGACGACCGCCTCCTTCGTCATCGGGAACACCCAGTGGTCGTCGCGGGCGGCGGAGAAATGGCGCATCTCCACGTCGTCGGGAACATCGTCGTAGGTGTAGAGCGCGGTCGAATAGTCGCTGCTTCCGACGTTGAGACGGAGAGCCGAGAGCCCCGCGCCCCTCTCCGGGTCGGTCGAGAACAGCGTCTCCAGCAGGGCGGCGCGGCGGGTTGGCTCCATGCGAGAAAGGAGCCACGCGGAGGCATCGGTCATGGAGGCTCCGACGCCAAGGAACGGGTGGTCGGCGACGGCGGCGTCCACGTCGAGCGGCGCCTTGTCGGCGTAGGCGTGCGGGGTGAACGGGGTTGTGAAGATTTCGCGGAAGGGCTTCGCCTCCGTCGTCTGCCAGACGCGGACTGCGATGTCGCCTTCACCGGGTAGGTAGGATCCTTTGGATTGCATGTGTTTCATAGGGGTTTCCGCTAGGCTTTGACATCTGATGGCAGGCCGATGCCGGCCTCGTCGATGGCGTCGAGGAGAGCGTTGGCGATGGAGGTCGGGGTCTGGTGGTCGACGCGGGCCTGATAGGTGAGAATGAGGGGGTGGTGGCGGACGGGGACCGCGACGGCGCGGACGTCCTCGAACCCGACGGAGGGGCGGCCGTCGAGGAGGGCGACGGCGCGGGCTGCCTCCGCCATGGCGATGGCGGCGCGCGGCGAGGCGCCGTAGCGGACGTAGGCGTTGACGGCCTCCGG
>JAEEGL011043832.1_pt1 | contig 17915 bp, 12 predicted proteins | sample 9134231 | NCBI WGS metagenome assembly JAEEGL01 (sample SAMN16246548, study PRJNA631951) | gut metagenome | biome: gut microbiome; feature: rumen; material: fiber-attached | host: Bos | place: Iran: Karaj | collected 2018-10 | reverse complement strand
GTCATAACTCTTTGCCATAGGGGCCTCACAGCACTCCATCAACATGTCACCGCGCATCGGGCTATACTCGAAATTGATCTCACCCCAGGAATAATCGATGCTCTGGATGTCCTTGAGTGCGACGCCGGCAGCCTGTGTCAAGACCGCAGCCTTTTCCTTGGCGTCGGTGACGGCTTTCCCGAGCAGCAGATTCTTCGTCGCTTCCGGATCCTTCACCGTGTAGCTGATCCGGAACTCAGGCCTGACGCTGCAGTGGGCAAGGGCATACAGGATCTTACCAAGGCGGTCATTGTCGGACTCGAATTCCACCTTCAGGATGTGATTGAACCGGTACCCGACAAAGCGCTGCTTATAGTCGTTGTTCTTGTCCCGGTAGCTTTCATACTCCGTATCCACGTTGAAGCTGAGCGTCTTCAAATCCGTTTTCTCAAAGCCAAAGCTGGAGAGGACGTCTTTCAGGGCTTCTGTATCTTCGGAAGATCGGCGCAGCGTCTCGCCGTACTCATTGCACACGTCTGTGACGGTCATGGTGATGCGGGTCATATCGGGCTTGACCTTGATCTGGCCCTTCCCGGTAACACGAATAGTTCTCATTGTGCGCTCCCTTCTTTAGTCACCTGCAAAAGCAGATTAATAAGATCCTTGGTCAGCAAAAACGACTGACCCCAGGGATTGATGACAATCCCTTCCTCCGGCAGGTCCTTGCACATATCCAAAAAGGCATCGATGAAGTAAGAAATGACTGAGGCCTCCTGTCCTTTCTCGTATTCCTCCTGGGAGGTAAAAACTACCAGCCACAGTTTGCCATCATTTGCCTGGACATGGCGCAGTTCGAATGACGTTCCGTCTTCCTGCGTCACAGCCGGGATCAGGAAATGTCCGTTGGCGTGCATCCGATACAGGATTGCGGAAATCACACCGTACAGATTGTCCTGGCTGTTCTCCTGATAATACTTGCCGATCGCTTCCTCAATGACGATGTTGCCCGCGATGAAAGAGTCGGGAATCGAATCATGCCCATGCTCCCGCGAGATGTCGAAGCGACCGAGAATGTCGAGCATGTCCTTCGGAAGACGGCTCCGGCACTCATCTTTCAGCTGCTCCGGCACTCCGTAGAACGCTTCCGCGATGCTGCCGGCGATACAGGTCAGCGTATCACAGTCGCCTCCGAGTGAAACAGCCGTGCGAATGACATCCTCAAAATCGGTGCCTTCCAGAAAGGCTGTGATCGCCTCAGGAACCGTGCCCTGGCAGCTTTCCACATGATAGTACTTGGGCCGGATCTGGTCACAAGTGCGGGACAGATCGTAGTCGAATTCCTTCACGATGTAGTCCTTGATCTCGTCCTTGCTGTGGCCGGTCCTCGCTAGAAAAATCGCGCTGGCCGTTGCCTCGGCGCCTTTGATTCCTTCCGGATGGTTGTGAGTGACTTCGGCAGTCAGCCTGGCTTTTGCCCGTGTATCCTCCAGCGTATCGAACAGCCAGCCCGCCGCCGAAACACGCATGGCAGATCCGTTGCCGTAGCTCCCGTAGGGCTCGGGATTCTTGGCTCTGAGCCAATCCCGGAAGCGACCGCCATATCCTGCGTGCGGATACTTCCGGCCCCATTTGCGCATGCATTTAACCAGGGCAGTTCGAATATCTGAATCTTCCCGGAACTGGCTGTCAAGCAGCGCTTCGGCTACTGCAATCGTCATGACAGAATCGTCCGTATAATGGGATTCACCGCAAAAGAGCGGGAACTCCTTTGTCTTGTTTCCCATGTCGAACTCATAGGGCGCCCCGATCATGTCGCCCAGTAATGCTCCGTACATTTTCCTTTCCCCCTTTTCAGAACTTGATCTCCCGGATCATCTCGCCGCCGCCGTAAGTGTGGATGAACTCTGTAAATCCGCAGCGCGTTCCGGATTCTTTCAGCACAACGACCGATGCGTCCGGTCCACCGATAGAATACTCGGTTCTCGGATTGTAGAACGACCAGGCGGTTGTGAACTCCGTACATCCGCTGATATCGTCCAGCCACTCGCCAGCGATCCGTTTCGCCTCTACCAACGTGACCATTTTTCTCTCCCCCCTGATGCGGTTTTTATTCGCCGCGCTTTTTGACGTCTGCCTCGATTGGTGCGCTCCAGTCAGGTTCGATGCTTTCGCGTCTGCGAACCCGAGCAACAGTCTCGCTGACAACAGAATAGTTCAGAGCGGTGCCGGCGCTGTCGCGTCTGTACCGCACGGCACGATCGGCGCGGATGCCGAAGCTGCGCGCCGCGGAGATCGCGTCCATGTTGGCGCCGAGGAAGAGGAACTCCCAGCCGTATTTCTCCTGCTCATGTTTCACCATCCGCTGCACTTCGTCATAGGTGTATGCACGGCTGGCGTTCTCCATACCGTCCGTGGTGATGACGAAGATCGTTTTCCCCGGGCGGTCCTCTTCGCGCGCGTACTTGTGTACGTTGGCGATGTGATGGACGGCGCCGCCGATAGCGTCCAGCAGGGCAGTGCAGCCGCCGACCTGATACTGCCGATCCGTCATCGGTTCGACCTTCTGGATGTCTACACGGTCATAGAGAACCTGGCTGCCGTCGGAGAAGAGGACAGCGGAGAGGACTGCCTCCCCCTGCTCCTTCTTCTGCTTTTCCACCATCGCGTTGAAGCCGCCGATGGTGTCATCCTCAAGGCCGGCCATAGAGCCGCTGCGATCCAGGATGAATACGATTTCAGTAAGATTGTTGTTCATAAGAAATACCCCTTTCCTTTGTTGTGGTCATAGCATACCGCAAAGGAAAGGGATATTGGTCAACTCGCTGTTGACCTTTTATGCCTTGAGTCCCGTCTTCAAAAGAGGCAGGCCACAGTCATGAAGCGCCTCGTTTATGAACGTGATATTATAGATTTTTCGCTCGATGTAATACTTGACGACTAGGTCGGTCTTACTGCTGCGCGTCAAAGCGTATCCGGCCTTTTCCAGGAGCTTCTGTGTCTGCGGCAAATCCAGCTGCAGGCCGAGCGCCAGCTGGATGACCGTGCTCTTGGTCGGCTGATAGTCCGGATTATTGAGGATCTTGCTGAACAGCTGTTTGCTGACCTCCGCTCGCTTATACACTTCTGAGTCTTTCCCATTCCGCTCTTTAAGCAGATCCAGCAGGTATTCAGAGAAGGTCTTTTCGTGCTGGCGCAGGACATCTTCTAGGGAAGTCGCGGAAAACTTGGGTTCTTCGAGTATTGCAGACTGCGGCAGGGCGGCACCGACTGCACCATCCCAATCGATTCCCTCGAGTTCTTTCCTGCGGTGGCGCTGTACCATCCTTGCCCGTTCCCTGCGGGAAAGATTGGCATGGGGATATTCATCGATCAGATACTCTTCTTCGCTTCTTTCGGCTACATAGTTATCATCGATGTAGCTCTTCAGATCGTCAAATATGGAGCCTGCGATACCGAAAGCCTTGCCATTGAAGAGAACAAGATAGATCTGCATTTCATGATTGAGCAGAAAATCGGTGAACGCGCGAATAGCAACTGAAAGAGCCAAATCGTGTGGAAAACCGTATGTACCGGCTGCCATCAACGGGAAGGCAATTGACTTGCATTCCAGCTTCTCTGCCAAATACAGCGCAGTGTCATAGGCTTTGCGGAGTTCTTCCTCTTCGTGGTGTCGGCCATCGATCCAAGCAGGGCTGACCGTATGAAGCACGTATTTTGCAGAAAGCTGAAAAGCCGGAGTTGCGACAGACTGGCCAGTATAGATTTCGCCGATTATCTTTCGGGCTTTGAGCAGTCCCGGACCGGCGGCTTTATGGATGGCGTAATCAGTCCCGCCCCCAATGACTGGTTCCGGGTTGGCAGTGTTGACAATGGCATCAGCTGCGACTTTTGTAATATCGTTTCTGATTACTTGAAATGGCATTTCTGTTTCTCCGTTTGTAGTTTCTGTTCACTAACTAGCAAAATCAAATAGTCCCATATCTCAAAAACTCCTTATATTTCTATAGGATTCCACTAGCGTCAAAGCGATTTGTCTTTACACTTCGGGCAAACGTAACGTCTCCTAACTGTGTTACTTATTCTTTCGTTCCAACTATGCCCACAAATCGGACAAATAAACCATGCGTGAATACTAGACTTTCCCCCAACTATCGATGGCGCTAAGTCACCATTTTTTTCATAGTCCCACAGATTTGCCACGTCGGGTCTGTATGAAGCAAGATTCGTCTTAGATTGGTTTGGAAGCTTTAGTTTAGAGCAAACAGGGCATGCGGTTCCTTTTGCAGTCCTGTTTCCCACACGTGTTTGCCACTCGTGTCCTTTTGAACACTTCCACCACACTTTTTCCGAAGAATATGGTGCCACATTTTCCGGTACAAGAGGATAATTGCGCTCATAATTCCATTCTTCAGCGACCGCGGGATATGTCTCTGCCAAGTTTGTATTCCTTTTATCAAGTAAAGCCAATATCTGTTTTCTATCCCTGTCAACATCGGGAAAAACAGTTTTACCTAAATACGCGCAAATATTAGTGATTGCGTAATTTAGCCATCCAGAATTGGTGGGCTGGATTGTAACTCTATAATCACACAATGTTGAAACCGTTGAAGGTTCGTCCTCTGAGATTCTTATCAGCTTTATGTTATGACTATGGCAGAGTTCAAATTTTCTGTCGTCCTTTTCATGCGATTGCTTGCTATGAAAAACTCGTCCATCATATTCTATTCCAACATTTATGGAAGGTATGAAAATATCAAGTTCCATCCGCTTACCAAATACAGCTTCATCCTTATACCCATTAATGGCATCAGGAAAGACTGTCTTAACATAGTAATAGATTGCTTGCTCAGGAAAGGAACTCTTCTTTCTTTTATTGCAAATGGGACAGCCATTACCTTTCGTGTGATCTGCCACTGACGCCTTATAATGATGCTTGTTTTTGCATATCCACCATACTTTCACATGGCTATTTGCAAACACTTCGTCAGGCTTTAGCTCGTTTTTTTCATAATCCCAATCTGCTACCAAATCTGGATTTGTAGTTTGAAAATCATTAAACCCTTTTAACAGCTTCTGATTTGCGCAATATGGGCAAGCCGTTTTTCCATTTACTCGATTGTGTATTGAAGCCTCGTAGCTATGACCATTAGGGCATATCCACCACACTATTTTGGTACTGTTTTTGCCATAAGCACTCGGATTTAGCTGGTTTTTACTGTAATCCCATTCTTTTGCAATATCAGGACACAACGATTCAAAATCATTATAACCAACTAACACCTCTTGATTTGAACAGTATGGACAACCACGGCCAGCCATCGTACGATTACATATTGTCGATTGCCATTCATGTCCTCCTGCGCATATCCACCATACTTTTTTGTTGCTAAAGGGAAGGACATCCGACGGAAGCAATCCATTGTTTCTCTTGTAATTCCATTCCAAAGATAATGCGGGATACGTTGTTCCCAAATCCGTTTCGCCAATGATAGGTTTGTTATGAGAACAGTATGGACAGCCTCTGGCACGGATACTTCGATTTGCAATCATTGCCTCCCACTGGTGTCCTTCTTTGCATTTCCAATTAGCCTTCTTATTTGAGGCATATGAAACATCACGTGGTGTATCATAGTTTTTTACAGAGTCCCATTCATCTAATAAGCTTTCCCGTTTTTGTGTTATACACCATTCATACAACGAAAGTTTCATATTTGCCTTTCTTATCCTTTTAAGTCCATTGGACGTGTTTCATTCCGGTTTACTATTTTTATTTAAGATACATTTTAATGATTCTCACCGTCTTCGACGAACTCCCAATGGCAGCCCGCAACTTTGCATGGCCTTTTTGCGAAGGCATTATGAACGTTTTTACCAACGGCCAAGCTAGCGGCTTTGATGCTCTCATAAACAACTCCTGTTTCTACACATCTCACCTTCTTAGCTCCATTTTGGTTAGGAGCTAACAGATTTAATTGAGATGCTCTAGCTGAACAGGCTTTTTCAGTATGGTTACTTAAAATAGAAGCAACCTTTTTTCCATACTTGGGATAGTACTCTTTCAGAATTGCGTCGTCTTCTTTAGTCCACTGAGTCTTTTCAAACGAAACCCCTAAACGAGCAGCTCTATGTTGACAAGCTGATTTGCTCCTGTTCTTAGCAGTTAATCTTTTGAAGACCATTACTCCTTCAGATGGGAAGTAATCCCTAATTATATCGTCTTCCCATTCTTCCCAGATTCCTTTATTCTCATACTCCACACCTAGTTTTTTCGCTCTTGCGCTAATGTCACTAATATGGCGATTATTCAATTTGTTTTTAATCTTATTACCTAAGACCGGATATTCATTGACAATAATACTATCTTCCCATGGTTGCCAATAGTTTGTCATCTCATAAGTTAACCCAAGTAATGCGGCTTTTGCCATGCAGGCTTTGTTCGAATGCCTGGGTATTAACTCACAAACCTTTCCACCCAAAGCGCCGTATTGTTCCTTTAGAATGATTATCTCAGAATTAAGCCAGATACGGTTGTTCTCTATTAAGCCTAATTTCCATGCTTTAACATGTACCGCACCAACGGTCTTGTTTAAGACAGATGCCATTTCTTCAAAGGACATTATCTCAATATTGTTCCTCACATATTCAGTTTCTTCATCTGTCCATTGCTTCCGATCGTAGAGCTCCTTTATTTCTTCTAAGACTTGATCAATAACACTGACATACTCTTTTATAATAATCTGCTTGCTCTTCCCATCTAAAGCAGTTTCATCATCATCTTCGATAGATTCCGTTCTGCAAGAACTAGAGTTACTGTCTCTGCTTTCGTTTACTCTATGAGCGCTTTCAGCGACTCTGGTTTTGAAGCTTTGGACTGTCTTACTGTTATTCACAAGGTCATACACGATAGCATTGGGATCGTCCTTTTTTGCAAGAGTTACCACTCTTCCAATCTGTTGTTCAAATACTACTGAACTTTGGGTACGCCTTAACATGAAAAGAGTATTCACATTATTGTAATGAACGCCCTCGCTTACCATATTAATCGCACAAAGATATCCTTCTTCGGTATTTTGAAACCATTCCTTTATGGTTCTAATCTCTTCAAGAGGCAGATTTGAGTGGATCTTCTTGTATTCGAGATCAGGATAAATATCCTTAATAAGCCTGATACCTTCATCCATGTCATCTATTTTTTCAACAAAAATAACACCTTTTCTCTTCCCTTCAGGCATATTAGATGTAATAATTTCTTTGACCGTTGGTGTGTTATTAAGCGCTAGATCAAGTTTTCCGGTTAGTTCTACAGTAAGCCTATCTCCATATTTATCTTTAATCGACTGACAAACTTTTTCTACATCATAATATGCACCTACGTAATTGAATGGATGCAGGATGCCTTGATTAATTCCGTCAAGAACATCAAGTCCCTGACAAAGGTTACCGCCGAATAGTTTATTGACTATGTTGATTCCATCGAGCCTATCTGGCGTCGCTGTAAGCCCAATGACCTTACTCCCGTTGCTAATAATGTATTGAACTCCGGCTCCCCATTTGCTTGCTCCAGAATGGTGAACCTCATCTACAATAACAACGCCATATTTTCCATAATCAATATCGTTATACTGAGCAATAAAACTATGAAATGTCATCGCATCAATACAATCATTTTTCTCCCAATCCTCACAGATTATCTTTTTTGGAGCGATGACAAGACCTCTGCATGAATGCCTGTAGCAATATTCAAGGGCAGTCGTTGTTTTTCCTAGACCTGTACCAATTACTACTATAGCTTTATTGTCTTCAGTTAAATAACGTTCTAGCTGTTCATAGACTTCTTCATTATGTTCAAATACAACAGATTCAGTAAGAAGACGCCTATCTTCCACTGAATCTTCAAACTCCATATCCGCAGTAAGTCTAGCGATAGCGGACCAGTTAAAGAGTTCAATGCCAAGCTTCTCAGCCTCTTCTTTTGCTGCCTTTGTAAATGTAGCAGTTGTGAGAATAGCACCTTTGTCTAATCCCATGGCAGCTCTCGCACCTTCTGTTTCTCTAATAACAGGAGCGCCAACATTTGAATCCCAGTTTTTGCACTGAAAGCCGACTATTATACCATCTTTTGTAGCTATGATATCAATGCCGCCATCATTAGATTCTTTTGTGATTTCACATTCATATCCAAGCTTGGTGAGAAAAGCCAAGCAAAACTTTTCAAATCCGCTATCTTTAGTATTTGCTGCAAAAGACTTAAATAACCGCATAGAGACTCTTCTTTCTCAGGAATTTCATCTAAACTTCTATACAAAGCTCTTGAAGAATCACTTATCAGAGTGTTCTTTGATCCATTTCATTAAATAAGGCCGGTCGTTATTCTCGGGGCGTTCAACCCATTGAGAGCACATGACATAATCGACTCCGTTTATATGGACGGGTTCGCTATAATACCGTGCCTTATCATAATCCGCATCTGTTTTTACAAGGAGTGGGAAATTCAAATTTAGGGTCTCGCTGCAATATGACTTGTTTTGGAGCTGCAGTACTTCATTGTCAGGCAGGCAGCCACTCTCGAGTATCGGTCTCATGACCAACTGAGCGACCTTCCCGACTTTCAATTCGGCATAGGTTCCTTCCATTTCCTCGGTCGTCTGTTTGCTTGAGGTGGGCTGAACAGTTACTTTCTCTGCGGCAGAAGCGGCTTTCTTCTCGAACATTTGCATCATCTGATAGCTGCGGATGAACAACTCGTTCGTATCTGCGACACCGTTGCTAGCTTTGAGGATTGGCGCAAGGACTTTGTCTCGGAAGTCATCATTCGCAATTATCCGGAAGGTAAAACGGAAACCGAGGTCATCCATGATTTTCTGCATGTCGACCAGGCACGGGCTAACTCCATCAAGGATACTCTTATTGATCTTGGGAGAGGCAAAGATGATTTCCGCTTCTTGTGCACCAAGATAACCATAGATGCACATTGCCGTCCGGAGACTCTTTGCGATGATCTTTTTTATCGTCACCTCTCGGCCACCATAGTTGACGCCAGCCTCATGAAAAGCTACATCCACAGCATAGATCTTATTTGTGCCGCTCTGGACCTCTATGCCTATGGCATCACACTCCGCTTGCTGGAGAAGTTGTGACAGAGATGACGTTTTCTTGTAAATACTATACCCGTACTTATCAAAGAAAAACTTGTCAGTCTGAGTCATTATCTCTTCCAGGCGATCTTCGTTATTAATCTGCCACTGAGATGAGGTTGTCCAGTTCGTCTGAACGATCTGGCACTCCTTCACATGACGAAGCCAGGAATAAAATAGGGATTCTCCCATTTCAATCTTCATAATTGGCCCTCACAGTCCGTCGAGGTCTTGTCTGCATAATAGCTAGATCGTTTCAGTTGTCCCTACGGATTAGGATAAAGTTGGTGAGGCTCTTTAGTCTCGCTGTATTGAAGATATCGTAATAGCTTTTCCTCAAGAGTAGCGCGGTTCATTTTTTTTAGTTCGCATTCCCAAATACGTAGTACTTTCCAGCCGCGACTTTCAAAGCGAGCAGTAATCTCTGCATCGTGCTTCCTATTCCGCTCCCTTTTAGCAGCCCAATAATCGGCATTATCGGTGGGCCGGGTGTTGCGACAATCGTGACCGTGCCAGAAACAACCATCAACAAAAATAGCCACTCGTTGCTCTGGGAACACGAAATCAGGGTGACCGACGACGGAATAATTCCGCCGCCAGCCTTTGATTCCAAGAGAGTGAAAAATTTCGATAAGTTTAAGCTCGGTAGATTTGTTCCCCTTTGAGCGGACATGCCTCATGATATCCGAGCGTTTTTCTTTGTCGAATACATCAGCCATAGGCAAAGAGTGGTACAGTGCCACTGACAATCTCATGAAGGACTTCGTCAATTTCAGAAACGATCTGCATCTGCGACTCGATTTTGTTGAAGAGATCCAACAGTTCCTTGAAATCGTCCCGCGTAAATTCACAGTGGGTGAAACGGTATGAGTGGAACTTAAGCCAACAGTCTTTAATTACATTGTACCCAGCAATGGTAAACTTTTGGAGCGCTATAGGGCAGTATACGCGAATTATGCGGTCACTTTCTTCGTCTCTAACAAGGAACTCCTCATTTTCTTCATCGTATGGAGATCTCGCAGCAGATCGGCTATGCTCCAGGTGAAAGCCGGGGGTGAGTTGAGACAAGAGACCATCATAATCAAGTCCAAGCACATTCTCAACTTCCGCATTGTTCTTTTCCAGAGATGCCAATTGTTCTCCGAGTTCGGAAAGGCGCAGAAATACTTCATCATTATCTACAATCGGAATACGAGCTCGGTTATCTGACTGATTAACAACAAAAAGTGCACCATAGAACTCTTCCAAGTAAACTTGAGAGCAAAAAACAGCATAAGAGTAAAAAACCATCTTCCTCGCGATGTCTTCGCTGGACAAGCCTGTTGAAGCTGCAAGGCGTTCAATTATCGTGCAGTTTATGTTGTTTATTACCACACCATCTCGCGGATCACGTATATACTGATTGAGATAGATATGTCCATTTCCTCTGCGGCTAAGATCGTTATCAGGGAAATACCAACAAAAGGAAGTAAATTGGCCGAGCGATTCGTCAAGATCTTTGGGCGCATGAGCAAGTGAAAAACCTACGGTGTCAGGAAGATCGTAAACCGCTTTAATCTCCGGTCGAACTCTCGCGCCACCCCCTCCAACGCCGGATTGATAATCAAAAACAGTTCCCCAAAGCAAAGCATAGGAATTGACAAACGGTCGGAATGAACAGGGGCGAATGTTTTCAGTTAACGTCGAATCTAAAACTTGACGAGAAGCACAGGTGTTTAGAGCATTTTGAAACGCGATTATTTTCTCGTCAACAACAGGCTTATCCTGACCTCCAATCCACTCTTTTGCCTTCTCAACACCCTCTGCAGCTATCTCACGGCTACGACGTTTTAACATAGGCTGCTTGACATGAGTAAGTAAAGCGGTCGGAGCCATCTTTGCACCGGAGCACTGATTTAAGAATACGCCCGGATCACCGGTTTCCGTGCTAATAGGCCAAAATCTGGTATAGAGCTCTTCATTAAAAGGGCGGGTAGGCATGAAAGAGTACATAGCCTCATTCACAGCAAAGGATGTAAAGCTAGCCATAGCATCTTCAATACTCCCATTAAGTAAAGCGCCCTTTTCCTCTCGATTTGCACGGGAATAATCAGCAAAGTTAATCTCAGAAATCGTCTGATTCTCACCGATTTTTCGAGTAAGGAGAATAATGGCTCTACCTTGCATAGTCATGAACAGGCTATCACCACGGATCCCCGTCCGCGCATCTGCGTCGATGGCTATGGCCCAGATTTTGGTAAAATGCTCAACAAGATATTTACGAGCATATTTGTAAGACTCTGCTTCTAGGAATGAAAGAGGAACGATAAACGCTAACACCGAATGACTATCACTTGTCATCAGTTTTTCACAGCTCCATCGGAGGAACTGCATAAAGGGATTATTAACTTGTTTTTGAGTATTCTGCCGACCTCGGCGATTCTCCACCGGCGGGCGAAAAACATCCATTAATTCGTTTATCTCAGAAAAATCTGTAGAATCATTATTACGGATCGAATCTGAAGAGGGAGGATTACCAATAATGAGCTTCAAAGGGCGAGAAGATAGGGCTTTTGCCCGGATCAATTCCTGCCCTTCGATTGAGTCTGCTTCAGCATCTGAACTAAGGAGGTAGTTGCTCAAAGTATTAGCTAAGATGATATTCGGCTTAAGGTGTTGTCGAGCATAGTGCCGTTCGACAAGAGCCATGCGGTAATTTGCAAGCATATAAGGAGCGGGAAGAATCTCGAAGCCACAGAGATCGTACTCCCCGTCTCCTGGATCATGGGCAACAATTTGTTCAAGAAAGGATCCAGTCCCGCAGCATGGGTCAATGATAGTATTACCGTTATTGTAAATCGATGCCCCATCGAAGTTGTCTTCAACTACTTTGTTTACTAGTTTAACAATAAACTCAGCTAAGATTTTAGGGGTATAGAAAGCCCCATAGTCAAAGCGCGTTTGTTTATCAAACTTATTGAAGAACAACTCAAACAATCGGTGGAAGTCAGGATTCTGAAGCTGCTCATCCGTCATCTGAACAAAAGAGAGAAATGAAATGCACTCGTCGACCCACTGACCGATAAAGGTATCCGTTCCAGCGTTATCTCGGAGATATATCATTAGATTACGAAACGGAAGTAATGCTTCTTCTTCTGTTATGTCGGTATAGGCAAAAGAACTGATTTTTTCTGCCTTTTCGGCCGGAGAATCCTCACTTGAGCAGAGAACTCGGTGCGCGTAAAGAAGGCAGAACATAATGACTTGTGCTGTGAAATCAGCAAATACATTGCCCCTTCGTAAGCTTGGGTCATTGTGGTTATAAACCAGATTCTTTAAGCCGCTAAGCAATTCGATAACATGACGCTCATCGTCGTTCAATGCTTCTTCAGCAGTCAGGTCAGAAAAAGACTGGATTTCGTCAGCAAGGTTTCTTGTACGGATTGCTACGAGCTCTACCAGCTTTTCTTCATCGACCCGTTGCGGAGCAGGATTCGAGAAAAACTGCTCCATATAGAATCGAAACAATGGGTTGATAGGCAACCTAGACCAATCTGCCGAGTTCAGACGAGTTTTATCGATGATGGAGACTACAACGGGCGTATCTGCAAAGCAAAAAACAAACTCGATCCCGTCGGTTATTATAAGTTTATGTCCCAGGGTCAGATATCGGTTGATTTGGTTTTGATAAGGGGTGATATCGAACGGGTCGCTTGAGGGACCTTTTCCCTCAATATAGCCGTACACTCCCATTGAGACGCTGTCTTGAACTCGCCAGTCCGGTCGTCCCATACGTCCTTGGTTCCTGGGCTCAAGAATCACTTCACAGCGGCCGGTGGGATTAAGATCCCGGGATATGCTTCTAAGCATCTGGTGAATAGGCACACGGAAAGAGAGCTCCGCAGTATGTTGGCCTCCACGTAGAGCCGAACGATATTCACTCTGATATGCTCGGAGATATGACTTTATGTTAGCTTCGTACGGCACTAGTTTTCACCAGCCTTTTTATAACACTCAATAATGCTTTCACCAATTCGCTCTGCAAGAAGTGGCGGCACCGCGTTGCCGATCTGCCTTGCGACATCTACTTTATTACCCGTAAAGACAAAATCCTTCGGGAATGTCTGCAGCAGAGCGCCCTCTCTGAGAGAGATACTGCGATCTTGAACAGGATGACCAAACTTACCGCGTGTGAAGCTATCGAATCGTGCGGTGATCGTTGGCGCTACATCATCCCACGCCATTCGCCCATAAACGCTTCGGAATCCTATTACAGAACTGTCTATCTTGTGGCAATCTGCGAGAAGCTCGTCAGGGAGATCATCCCTTCCTTGACCTTCTTTAATTGCCCGGATACGTTGCAAATTCAAGGGTGAGAGTCGATCGCGGCGATGGAGTGGAATGCCAGGATAATCAGAACCATCCTCGGGGGGTTCTGGCAAGTAGCCTATAGTGTCACGAACGGTTTTCCTAGCACTGCTCGGCGTAGGATATTTATAATGCTCACCAAGATCTTTGCGCTCGCCAACGATGATATAACGTCTTCGTCTCTGCGGCACACCATAGTTCTGTGCGTCAAGACACTCAACATGAACCGAATACCCGATTCTTTCAACGCTTTCGATTAATTGCTCCAGAATCGTTTTTCCGCGTTTCCCTGCGATTCCCGTCACATTTTCCATGACGAAATACATCGGAAATAATTCGTCGATTAATTTGCCGTATTTTAGGACGAGCTCGTTTCTTATATCAGTATCTTCCCCACGACGCTGAATTGAAAAGCCTTGGCACGGGGGACCGCCTGCAAGAAGAAATAGTTCGCCTCGCTTTAAGTGACATTTCTTGAGCAACTCTCCATTGAGCATATTGGTTATGTCTGCAGCTTCAGCTGGGTGGTTAAAGTACTTCTTATTAGCGTTGATAGTATCGATGCAGATTTGATCGATATCAAAGCTGAGAAGTATTTCAAATCCTGCACGTTTAAGGCCAAGACCAAGTCCACCAGCCCCGCAAAAACTGTCGATACATGTATATCTTACAGGCTTTGCTGATTTATCCCTATTCTTTATACCAGCAATCACGCTTGAATAGGAGCTACTTACGGGGCTGTCAATAGACTTCGGCGTATTCTCTATTTCCTCCAATGTCGGTTCTGATGAAATTAACTCAATGAGGATGTGAGAAGCAATAGCAGAAGAAAGCATTGGGGGAACAGCTTCACCTATCTGCCTATATACATCATCAGATCTCCCCGTGAATTGAAATCCGTTAGGAAAACTCTGTAGGAGAGCAGCTTCTCTTGCTGTTAAACCTCGATCCTGCTCGGGATGAGTATATCGTCCACTTGCAGGATTACGGGCATAGTGAGTAATCGTAATTGACGGCCTATCCCAATAAAGCCGTCCATATACATCTGAAAATCCCTTGACTTTGTCAAGGCATCCGGGGCCAACGCCCTCAGGTCTATTTCCTCCATCATGAGGAACTTGTCGAATAACATCTATTGTACTTGCTTTATGCGACGCACTCTTATGTAGAGGATCATTCGGATCAGCAATTCCAGCTGGAACCGCAGGGAGATGTGCAATGGTTTCGCGCACCGTTTTGTATTCACTCGGTCGAAGATAGCCCTCCGGCAGTAAAAAGGACTTTTTCATAGCAATGATAATTGTCCTAAAACGTTCCTGAGGCACGCCAAAAGACGCAGCATTGTAAATTTGTTCTTTTACGGTATACCCTTGTTCCTCATAGCTTTTTTTCGCAGCAGAGAAATATCGCCAATACCTCTCTGAAAGGAACTCAGGAACATTTTCCATGAGGATAACATCAGGATTTAGCTTTTTTACGATTTTGGCAAACGCCATAACAAGGCTGTTTCTGACGTCATCTTCTTCGTTCCAGTGCTTTTTCCGATGTGAGGAGAAACCTTGACACGGCGCACATCCGATCAAAACTGTCGGCTTGCTGAAGTCATATCCAATTGAAGACAGAAGAGAGTGTAGAGCAGTTTCGTCGTTTGAAAGCTTAATAATATCTTCGCAGATTATGGGTGTGCCATAGTTTTTGGCATAACTAGCTGCAGAAACTCGATCTATATCGCAGCCACCCAACAATTTGAAAATTGGCAAAACAGTATTAAGTGCAGCAAAGCCGAGAGAAGTGCCACCTGCTCCGCTAAAGAAATCTAAAACTTGGATCGGGTTGTCCTTGTATGACTCGCTCGAAAGTGGAGCAAAAGATTCTAATGCTTTCTGCGTGTCCATCATGAGCGAAGATTCCATGCTACGGAAGTCATGTAGTCCCCAATTGTTGCGTCCGATGTTTTCCAACAAAATTGAATAGTCCATTTTCTCTGACCTTTCTTTGACATCAATTATGAATTCTATTCCTCAACGAGTTCCATGATGTCATCCATTTTTACGTCGAGAGCTTTGCAGATTCGGCAAATAACATCTGTTGTGACATTATCGCCGTGCGTAAGTTTGTTCATGGTATAGTGACTTACATTTGCCATTTCTTCGAGATCCTTCTTTCTGAGGTCTCGGTCTATTAGTAGTTTCCATAGTTTTTTATAGCTGGTTGTCAATGAAACACACCTCCAGGCAACCATAGCATACCACAATTCAGTTTGCAAAAGCAAACAAATGTTTTGAATAAAAAACTTAACTCATATATATTATCACAATTGCTTAATTCATTCTGCCCTGTTCTCTGCAAAATCGCCTTGAATATCTGAGATATCTGCTATCGCAATCGTTTTGTGTTTTCCACTCTTACCCTGGAATGTAATCTTTCCAAGAGTCAAATCAACGCGCCGCACCTGCCCGGTGTAATTCACATAGGCGCCGCCGCCCTTTTTGCTGTGCCTGTTGATCTCCTTATCCGGAACGAAGAATGTTACTGTCGCTGTGGGGAGAACAGCCTCGACACCGGTGCCCCTGCTGTGAGCAGCTTCCGAACACATTTCATTTAAGAGGCCAATCTTCTTATTGAGTTCATCCATTTGCGCTTCAGACAACTCAATCCGATCTTCTGTGGTGCGACCGGCCTCAACGATCTCATCACTATATCCTTCAAGGGCATCGAATGGTGAAAACTGCGCTGCCCGGTCGATCATGCTCATATGGGGCCGTCGCTGCGAGACATAGTGCGGGCAATCGATGATGGCGTCATACTTATCGGTTTCTTCGCCACCCGTCCAAACGTAAGGTCTGTTACCCATATCATGTTCCTCCCTTACGCCTTGTGACCGCCGACTTCATTGTGGCGTTCCCTGGATCTCGCACCTTCCAAGAAGTTTGTCCCTTTCAAAACGGCATTCCGGCCAAACTTGTCCTTGATAGTGAGAACCGCTTCCTGGAGACGGCGCTCCCTCTCCAGATTCTCTTTCTGCTCTTCCTGTTCTGCGTCTTCCTGCACATAGTCCGTGAAAAGATCCATCTGACCAAGCGCCTGCTCTTCCTGGTGCGATGCCTGGATTTGCCGTGCCTCAGAATCGGATATCACGTTCATTGCGGCAATGTTCACTCGCCGAACAAGCAGGAGCGGGTCAACTTTCTCCTCAAAGATAGTGAGCGCCGCATCGACGATCATCTTCGTGGACGATGTAGGGAATGGCAGCTTGCGGTTTCCGTTTGCATGCTTGGGATGTTTCCTACCGTAATAGTCGAGACTCACTTTCCCTGTATAATACCGCCCTTGAGGATCGTCTTTGTATTTATAGCGTCCGTTTTCTTCGACGAGGCTTTCACGGTCGAAACCGATATACAACTCTATTTTTGCTGTAGCAATTCCTTTACGCAGCAGTTCAAGGCTAAGGTCATCCGCCATTTCGCGGACGATGATCTTAGCCTCTTCGTATTTATATGGTCTGTGGAGTACCTGACCGGATCCAAGACTGTTACTCTCTGGCCTGTACTGCTTGATGTAATCTACAGTGACCGGTTCATAGCCCCATGCATGATCGATAAGAAGTTCCGCAGTTATGCCGAAAAGCTTATAGAGCAGATCTTCACCGTCCCGCATGATCTGGTAGTGCTCTTCGCCTTTGTTAGGTTTCTCAATGAATACCTGGACCGGCGTCTTCGTCATGGACATCATCGCCACATCACCCATCGTGAACATGCCGTTCTCTTCAAGTTTTCGGGCGATCCCGGGGCCGACCCTCCAGAAATCCGTCAGTGGCTTGTGATTCCAAAGGATGTGACGGTAGGAGATCTCATCGATCTCGGCAAGGCGTACCCCGTTCTCATCGGCGTCCACATGCTTCGCCACGATGTCCATAGCGACCTTGGCAAGGTAGAGATTCGTTCCGATGCCGGCGGTGGCGGTGATCCCGGTCTCATGCAGGACATCTCGGATCATCGTCATCGCCATTTCCTTCGCCGTCATGTTGTAGGTTGACAGATACTTCGTGACGTCAATGAAAACCTCATCTATGGAGTAGACGATGACGTCTTCCTTCGCTACGTACTTCAGATAGATCCCGTAGATTTTGGAGGAGACCTCCATGTACCGTGCCATCCTGGGCGGTGCTACGAAGTAGTCCAGCTCCATCGACGGGTCCGATGCCAAAACCTCCGCGTCGAAGGATTTGTCCTTGAATTCAGCTTTCCAGTCTCCGATGCTCCTGCGGTACTCCCGCAGCCGTTTCGCGTTGATCTCTTTGACCTTCTGGATGACCTCAAACAGCCGCGGGCGTCCGGGGACGCCGTGTGCTTTCAGAGACGGAGAGACGGCAAGACATATCGTTTTCTCCGTCCGGCTCATATCCGCCACAACCAGATTCGTGGTGAGCGGATCAAATTTCCGGTCAGCACATTC
>JAEEGL014603060.1_pt1 | contig 17916 bp, 16 predicted proteins | sample 9134231 | NCBI WGS metagenome assembly JAEEGL01 (sample SAMN16246548, study PRJNA631951) | gut metagenome | biome: gut microbiome; feature: rumen; material: fiber-attached | host: Bos | place: Iran: Karaj | collected 2018-10 | reverse complement strand
TCGCCATCGCTTTTCTTGTCCTGCTCTCCTATCTGGCCAACTCTCAGTTCGAGACTCTGTTCCCGAAAGAGACGGACGTGGGGATCATCGCCCACCGCGCGGGAGGGACCGAAGCGCCTGAGAACACTGTAAAAGGGATCGAAGCCGCTGTCGGAGCCGGCGCGTACGGCGCGGAGATCGACATCCAGCGGACCGCCGACGGGCATTATATCGTCAACCACGACACGACGTTCGAACGCACCGCGGGCAACAGGCGCAGGCCCGGCGACATGACGCTGGAGGAGATCCGGCAGCTGTCCGTCAGCGGCGAACCGGTCGCGACACTGGAGGAGATGCTGGACGCCTCAGAGGGCAGGCTCGTTCTCTTCATCGAGCTCAAAGGCAGTTCCGCCGACAGGCGGATGGTCGACGACGCGGCGCGGATCATCCGGGAGCGCGGCATGGAAGACGAATGCGTGCTGATCGCGCTGAAATACGATCTGATCGATTACGCGGAACGGACATATCCGGAGATCCAGACCGGTTTCCTGACATTCCTCGCGTTCGGCAATACGGAAAAGCTCAACTGCGACTTCATCGGTCTGGAAGAGGAATCCGCGACGGATGCCTCGATCCGGAGCATCCACGATCAGGGAAAGAAGGTCCTGGTCTGGACGCCCAACTCGAAGGAGAGCCAGAAGCACTTCCTGCTCTCCCAGGCGGACGCCGTCATCACCGACAATATCCGTCAGGCGAACGATCTGATTCTGGAACTCGCCGCCCGCAGCGACATCGAATGTTTCTATGACTCGCTCCTCGCGGGCACCGCTCTTCGGAAAGGCGCTTTCTGAACGGCCGAGGCCGTATCCGGACACAGTCATTTCAAAAGAAAAGAACCGCGGAAGCGGTTCTTATTTGTTCTGAAGAATAACCGTTTATTTCCGCGGGCGGAACGCGTAACCGAACACGCCTCCGCAGATCCCGCCCAGGACATGTCCCAGCTGGGAGACGTCGTCCCGCACGGCGATCATATCGATGACTTCCCTGCCGACGTACAGAACGGCTACCAGGATCAGGGTGAGCGGCACGGTGCCGTTCTTCGCTCCGGAGACCGAGGACAGCACGATCAGCATGAAGACGACGCCGCTTGCCCCGAGAAGCGCGTATCCCGGGAAGAAGACCATCTGCACGATCCCGGAGACGCCTGCGGTGACGAGGATCGCGATAAGGATCTTTTTGCTGCCGTACTTCTCCTCCATCGGCGGACCGACGACAAGGAACATCAGCATGTTCCCGATGAAATGCTGATATCCGCTGTGCCCGAGCACATGGGTGAACAGCCGCAGCCAGGTCAGCGGCGAAAGAAGCGGCGCCCGGTAGACGGAGAACAGGACCTGGTTGCTCCAGCCTCCCGTGATCTCGCTGAGGATCAGCGCGGCGAGGGAGATCCCGGCAAACGTCAGGATGACCGGGGAATTGTACTGCAGTTTCGGAAGTTTCTTCATCTCGGGATGCCCTTTCTGCCTCCGGTCCTTGCGGACCCGTACTATTGTGTATCATACCATTTCCCGTTCCCTGCGGGAAAGGCCGCACACCGCCGAAAAAAGGACCGCTTCGCTGAAGCGGTCCTTTTTCTTCAGGATGAGTACGGTCTGCACGGCGGGAACGCACCGGACGTCCGACGGTCCTGAGTTTCATCGTTTCCTCCGCTCAGAAAAGGCGGTCATCCGGTCCGATGAGAATCCTTGAGTCCGCGCCGAATCCGTCCCGGAGGACGTCGCCGGGCCGGTATACCAGCTGACGGCAATATCCGGCCTTTTCTTCCCCCGGGATCCGGAAGTAGAACTGCGTCGAACGGTCTCCGCTGCGGTAATCCCCTGTCAGACAGCTGCAGATCCCGTGATCGCGGAACCGGTTCCACGGCCGGAACTGCGCCGCGTGGCTTGCGTTCCATTCCCGCAGTTCCGCCAGCAGCGCTTCCGCCCGGACTGTATGGGTCCGGCAGAAGTCGTTCGCCTGGAACATCGAGATGAAACTGGTGTTCCGCACGCCGAGGCGCAGGGCCATCTCGAGATAGTCCGCCAGGCCGTCCGGATCCTCCACCCCGCCTTTCTGCAGAACGCAGTTCAGGACTGCGGCGCCGGGATCCGGGAGAGATCTTACCGCTTCCCGAATTTCCGTCTCCGACGGCGCGCCCGCCCATCTCATCAGTTCTCTGTTGCGCGCGTCAGACACCGCATGCCGGCTGATGTGGATCGTGGCGACCCGCCCCAGTCCGCGGATGGAAACCAGTCTGCCAAGCCCGGTCCCGTTGGTCACCATGTCGACCTCCGTTTCTTCCGGGATGACCCGCGACACGATCTCCAGCAGCGTCTCCAGTTTCTCCGGAAACAGCATCGGCTCCCCGCCGGTGAAGGAGACGCCGGAGAGCCTGTTCCCTACGGCGGTCAGGACCTCCTCGAAACGGGATCCGGTGACCGCGCCGGCGTCAGCGCCGCAGGAAGACCTGTTCACGCAGAACGGACAGTCCGCGTTGCAGCTGTCGGTCAGCACGACGTACAGCCACAGTTTCGGTTCCTCTTCCGGGGAATAGTCCGTCTCCTCTCTGCCGGTCAGGCCGCACAGCGCGCACCGGTAATCCTTGACCGGCAATTCCGTCCGGCCGATCTTCAGGGTCCTCATCAGCAGTGGGGGTTCAGCGCCATTTCCAGGCGCCTGCGTTTCATCTGGTTGTTCAGGTTCGCTCCGGGCACGCCCGCGTAGCTGTCCCTGTGGTCCAGAAGCATCCGGAACTGCCGGATGGCGTTGGTCATCAGGATATACAGCCCGCGGCCGTATCTCCCGTCTCTTTCCACCAGTTTCCACGCGTATTTCAGGACCGCCTCCGCCATCTCCACGGATTCCTCGTCATTCGGGTCCTGCACCAGCGTGATCAGGGTCTGCAGCAGTCTCAGAAACAGATCGATACTCATTTTTTCTTCTCCTTTTCCGGTTCCGTCATCCATCCGCGGGCTTCCTCCGGGTCCATGTCCCGGATCTGCGTGCCGCTGATCGGCACATGGATCCGGGGCGGGTCCACCAGAATATGCGCCGCGAACGGATATGCTCTTCTGAAATAGTCGTCATAATGGGGCTCGCTGGAATAAACCGCCTGGAACGGTCCCACGGTCTCCATCACGTAGGGCGTCTCGGCGTCCCACGGGTCCGTTCCCTCTTCGATGGCCTTCCTGTGCATCACGGCGCAGTCCAGGATCTCAAAGCGGACGTTGTCATAACGCGAACAGGCTTCCCGGATCGCCCGGATCCGGTCCGCCGGCGTAAGGATCTCCCTGCCGACGGGATGCTCCTGCCCGAGGATCTCCTTCTCCTCCTCGCTGTTCGAGAAGAAGATGACCACCGCCTCTTCGCACTGCCGCGCCATGGTGTCGATGCAGAACAGATGGCCCTTATGGAACGGCAGGAATTTCCCGCCGTAGAATCCCCGCTCATACGTTTTGCGCATTGTGCTCCTTCTGCAGCCGGATCCAGTTTGCCAGTCCGACCACCGCCATCACCAGATAGATGGACTTCTTCGTGATCATGATGAGATCGCCCAGCATCACCCACTGGACGACCGCGATGACGTCCGTCACCAGCCACAGCAGGTACTGGTCCGCGTACCGTCTGATCTCGTACCAGGTCGCGATGATCCCGATGGCTACCGTCAGGGCGTCCAGCCACGCCGTAGCGCCTCCCGCCCGTACCAGCAGTTCATGGTAGACCACCGTGCTCCCTCCGACGATGAGCGCCATCAGGATCTTTTCCTTCGTGCTCAGCACCTTCGTCCGGCACTTGTCCTCGCCGCGGTCATCGAGATTCTTCCGCCAGTGGATGATCCCGAGGATGTTCGTCGGCATATAGTACAGCAGTTCCAGCAGCATGGTGCCGTATACCCTGTTGTACCAGAGGACCAGGATATAGAGCGCCGTATTCACGATGGCGAAGATCCAGTTCGGCCAGCTGGCATGCGCGCAGAGAAAGATGCAGCACACGCCCGCGATGGAACTGACGTAGTTCACGGCCAGATACCACGACGGGTGGCTCTTGTCCGTAAGCATGTAGTACCCGCCGATGAGGATCATCGCGGCGAACATCACCCATTCCGCGGGACCCATGTCCCTGAATCCGTTCCAGAACACGCTGTTTTTCTTTTCTTTCATGGTGCGTACCTCCCTTCTCTCTGGTCTTATGATACGGGGATCCTTACGCGCGAGGTCGCCTGCCAGGCGACCTTTCAATGACCGGAGACTGAGGTTTTTCCTGATCCCGCTTACTGTTTTCCGACGACGACCAGCAGATCCTCCGCCTGAAGCGTTACGGTCTGAGCGGGATCCGGATTCATGTGGAGATCCCTTCTGCCTCTCTTATCTCTCTTCTGGTATCCGATGACCAGATAGTTGTATTCGATCGCCCGGTGCCGGATCTCCCGGATCGTGAGAGTCTCCCCGTCGCATCCGAGGGCGTCTGCGGGGCGGAGATAAATCTCGCTTCCTTTGTTTGAAAGCAGTTCCGCGAACAGGCGGCGCAGCCTGTAGTTTCCCGCGATCTGCGCCAGCATCATGGAGGAGATATTGGACGCGATGATGAAATCCGTGGGATCCTTCAGGAAAATAAGTCCCCTGTTCTTTTCCCGCTTCATCTCCGCGGTTACGGTGAACTCCAGCTGAAGACGTTCCCGGATGTCGTGCAGCTTGAAAAGCAGCAGCATGATCTCCGTATCCGCGGCGTCGTCGTCAAGACGCCTGTTGCTGAGAAGGACCACATAATTCATCGGGGAAACGATCCCTTCCAGCGTCAGGATGTCCGACAGGTCGGTATCCTCCACCGTGATATGAATCTCTCCCCTGTCCCGGATCCCTTCAGCCGCTTTTCTGGCGTCTTCCACCCGGTCCGTGATGACCGTCACGTCGTACCGTCTCTCAGGCAGTTCCCGCAGGATCGTCCCGAGGGTCTCGTTGTATCCGATGACCACCAGGTTCCGCACACCGACCGGTTCGGGGAGGATCCTGCTGACCGGACGCTCGTAGTCGTAGTTTTCTTCCAGCGTGACGACGCCCTTCTCCTCGCCGAAGTAAACGAGCTTGTCCTCCGCTTTCAGCCGCATTCCGGGATCCGGGTTGAGCTGGATCCCCTTATTGTTGGAGATGCCGACCACCGATCCCCCGTTGGCGATCTGGACGATCTCACCGAAAGTCTTTCCCAGCGTGCCCGGCACCTTTTCCTCGTAAAATTCGCAGCCTTCGTAGTTGAAGACGTCCGTGAACACGACGGAAAGCCCGGGCTGTGTGCTGCAGTGGGCGATGAGCCGCGCTACGATATCGCCGGTATGCAGCATCGTCAGATGGCGGTTCTCAGCCATGTGGCGCTGGATCACGTATTTGCTGCTGTCGACCGCGGCCAGGATCTTCGCCTCGGTGTCCGGGTTCTCGCTGAGGATCGCTTCCACCGAAAGCGCGGCCTTGAGGATCCGTTCGTTGTTTCCCGGCGAAAGGATGACGCTGGACGCCCATTGCGGCGAGCAGCACCGCAGTTCGCTCTGATCCGTGATGTTGATGGAGCGGCAGACCACGTCCGCCGTCGGCGGGACGTCGACGTTCTCGTAGATCAGTTCCTCCATCTCCTCCCTCGGGAAATCGTCCGCCACGATGACGGTTCCCCTTTTCCCCGCGAATCCTTCGATGACCTCGCTGATCAGAGAGTATTCGCCGGGCGTGAATCCGAGGATGATGACATGGCCTTTTTCCAGGATCTGCGACGTGCCCTTGCGCATCTCCGCCAGCCGGTCCTCGATCGCGCTGGTGACGATACCGATGAGAACGCTGGTAAACAGCAGACCGACGCCGGCAGCCAGCGCGGAAAAGAACACGTACCCCGCGCTTCCGTCCCCGGACCGGGGCCATTCCTCGTTGATCGTCGTGGCGAGCAGATCCCAGAACACCCGGAAAAAGCCCTCTCCGTCCCCCATATTCAGAAGGACCATCAGAATAGCAGTCAGAAAGACGAAAACGACCGTGGCGGTCACCAGTACGCGAATCATACTGAACGTGCCGTGTGCCATTTTCTTGTCCAGCCAGTACTGCAGTCTGTTCTTCAGCGGAAAAGAATTCATTTTAAACGCTCCTGTCGTCGTCCGATTGTGTTGCTGATGGCTTTATTATATCTGTTTCCGCCATTCAAAAAACCGCTTCCGTTCAGCAGGGAAGCGGTTTTTGCTTTTTTCATGATCCCGGGACTGTTCCCGGATGCCGGTCACGCAGCGGTCTCCGGACCTTCCGGTGTCTCGGGCAGGAACTTGTTCCATGCCCTCAGGAAGATCACGGCCGAGAACAGCACGGTCAGCAGTTCCGCTATGGGGAAAGACAGCCAGACGCCGGTGATCCCGAACACTCTGGGCAGCAGCAGGATCGTGAGATTGTTGAAAAGGATGTTTTCCAGGAAAGACAGGACCGTCGAAGGCTTCGGCCTGCTGACGGCCATGAGCATCACCTGTACGTAGACATTGAAGAACAGGAAGGGGTAACTGAACGGCGCGTACCAGAGTCCGTCGGCGAGAAGCGACCGGTATTCCGGCGTCTCGTTTCCGGACAGGTAAAGCATCAGGTAGAGATCCTTCCCGAAGTGATATGCGCACAGGACGACGAGCAGCAGCAGGCAGGAGATCAGGAAGACCTGTTTCAGGACCTTCGCGAGCTTCTCCGCCTTCTTCTCCCCGAACGCATAGCTGACGAGCGGGGACGTCGCCCCCATCAGCCCGAAGAAAGCGTTGGCGAAGGAGAACTGCACGCCGTTTGCGATGGACACCGCAGACACCAGCATCTCTCCGCCCATTTCCAGCAGCACCTGATTCGACACGAAAGCGTTCAGGGCGATGGCGAAGGAAGTCATCATATCCGAGAAACCGAAACGGACCGTCGTTCCGATCAGTTCCAATACGCGCCCGGAAGGCGCCGCGAAATGCACCTCGGCTTTCTCCGAGGAATAGAAGACCAGTCCGAAGATATTGACCGAGAGCTGCGCGATCAGGTTCGCCAGCGCCGACCCGCGGATCCCCAGATTCAGCCTGACCATGAACAGCCAGTCGAAGAAGAAGTTGCAGAACGCGGTCATCAGCATCGTCACGGTCGTGTATTTCGGCTTTCCGGCGATCACGTAGAACCGCGAATAGATGTACGACATCATATTGAGCGGTACATACCACCTGGAGATCGAAAAGAAAGCCCACGCGTAGGGGAACAGTTTTTCCGTCACGCCGAGAAACCGGATCAGCGGTTTCAGCCCGACGATCATGGAAAGCGTGATCAGCGTGCCCGTTCCGAACATCACGAGAGCAATCGTGGAGAACGCCCTGTTCGCTTCCTTGCCGCGTCCCTCCCCCATCCTGGTGGCGCAGTATGTGGAGATCGAGCACAGCATCATCGCGAAGGCGTCGATCAGCATAAAGATCGGAAAGCAGAGGTTGAACGCCGCCAGCGCGTCCGGACCGACGAACCGGGAAAGGAACAGTCCGTCGTCGATGTTCTGAAGCAGCGCCATGACGAAATTCGTCAGCACCGGAGACGCGACGAAACGGATCAGTTCCCAGTTGGAATAATCCTTGCCTATCGTATTGATGTTTCTGTTTTCTTCCATACTACTGAATAACCTTTTTTATCTGTGCGGAAAGCGCTTCGGTCTCTCTGCGGCAGAGATCCGCCAGCAGGGAAGCCGCTTCCTTTCCGAGTGATTCGTATGCCCTGTTTTCCGCCTCGACCAGCGGTTCGATGAGCGCTGTCATCTGCTCCCTGCCGGTCTGCGTAAGGTACACCCTTTTTTTCTTTTTATCGCTGCCGTCCGCCAGGAAACGGATGATCCCTTCCTTCTCCATCTTCTTCAGGGAACTGTTGACCGTCTGCTTCGGCAGGTTCAGGATCTGTCCGATCTCCGCCTGCGTAAGCCCGTCTCCGTCCTCATGAAAAACATACATCAGAAACAGGAAGGAATCCGAAACGTTGTTGCGGACCGCATAGCCGTGATAGGCGTCTTCCTGTTTTTTCGCGGACCGCATCTGGCTGATCCGGATATCGTTGAATGTGCTCATTTCTGTTTCCCCGTCAATTAGTCCGAAATCGGACAAAGGCTATTGTAGCGGTATGTGGAAGGGATGTCAACTGCTTTTTTCCGTTCCGGCGCGGCGTTCCGTTTTGTACGTCTCCCGGCCGGCATGGTATCATGAAGGCAGAAACACAGAAACACACGTGAACGCACTGAAAAGAAAGGAGAACGCCATGGCGTTCGATTTCAAAAAAGAATACAGGGAATTCTATCTTCCGAAGAACACGCCGGGGTTCGTGACCGTTCCGCCCGTGAATTACATCGCGGTGCGGGGCGAAGGCGACCCGAACCTGGAAGGCGGCGCGTACAAGGAATCCATCGGCCTGCTGTACGGGATCGCGTACACCATCAAGATGAGCAAAAAGACGGATCATCGGATCGAGGGATACTTCGATTACGTCGTTCCGCCTCTGGAAGGGTTCTGGTGGCAGGACGGCGTCAAAGGGATCGACTACGCCCGTAAAGCGGACTTCAGGTGGATCTCCTGCATCCGTCTGCCGGGTTTCGTGACGGAAGAGGACTTCCGCTGGGCGGTCGGAGAGGCGGAGAGAAAGAAGAAAACGGATTACTCCAAAGTGGAATTCCTGACTGTGGAGGAAGGCCTCTGCGTACAGTGCATGCATATCGGTCCCTACGACGACGAGCCGGAAACGGTGCGGCGCATGGACAGATTCACGGAAGCGGAGGGCTTCGTCACCGATCTCACCGATACGCGTCTGCATCACGAGATCTATCTGACCGACGCCCGCAAAACGGATCCGTCGAAGATGAAGACCGTCATCCGCCATCCCGTGAAAAGAAAGGACTGAGCCATGGCCTCCTCCAAAAACTATCTCGAATTCGTTCTGGACCAGCTGTCCGGCGTTCCCGGGATCACGTCCCGCGCCATGATGGGCGAATATATCCTGTACTGCAGGGGAAAGATCTTCGGCGGCGTCTACGACGACCGTCTTCTGGTGAAAAACATCCCTGCGGCGCGTCGGCTTCTGCCCGAAGCCCGGCTGGAACTGCCGTACGAGGGCGGCAGCCCCATGATCCTGGCGGACATCGTGGACGACAGGGACGCCCTCGCGGAACTGGTGGAAGCCATGACGCCGGAACTGCCCGAGCCGAAGAAACGCAGATAAAAAAGAAAAACCGATATCAAAAAAAGGAGAAACGGAACTTCCGTTTCTCCTTTTTTCATCCGGCTCTGCCGGTACCGGTCACTGTCTCCTGAACTGGTTGCGGAATCTGGGTTCCGTCACTTCCCTGAACTTCATGCATACCTCGCGGTCTTCGTCTTCCATCATCCCGCACTGCCTGTCGAAGACCATAGTCCCGTGATAAGCGGCGGTATACGGTCTCCACTGCGGCACGTCTCCTCCGTTGGGATCGCCGTTCGTCGCGAAATTGATCCACGCCTGATGCATCTTCTGGCTCAGCGCCACCGCGTCCGGTTCGTTGGCCGCGTCCACATACTCCGTGTTGCCGAAGGCCATCGGCAGACAGGCGCCGTGGAAGGACGGCATGCCGCCGAAGTAGCCGAAATGATACGTCATAAGGTAGCAGTACAACGGCGCGCCGTACGACGTGCAGAAATCCAGGAACTCCAGCGCGCCGAGCCGCATGACCCAGTCGAGGTTGTACAGGTCCATCAGGTCCGCGCCTGGGAAGGCTTTTTCAAACGAGGCGACCAGTTCGTCTTTTCGGTCGCCGAACAGTTCCGCCAGAAGTTCCTGCCGTCTCTCCGCGGAAACGGTATAGGGATGGAACTGGGGCGCGTACAGCACGGATTCCGCCTGAACGGAGCCCGCCATCATCGGGATCTTTCTCGCGTATTCCGACAGCCCGACGGCCATCGGGCTGCCCAGATAGAAATCGTTGCGCACGCAGCCGATCCCTCCTCCGGTCGGGATGCCCTTCGCCCCGAAGTCCGCCATCACGTCGAGATAGACCTCGCGGAGCCTTTCGAACGGCACATCTTCGATCCGGCCGAAGTTCTCCTTCGTCAGGCCGAGCCTGTCCGCCATCGCGGCCGCGACCCTCCTGCCGTCCGCTCCGTCCTCGCTCCTGCCGGAGAGGTCTCTCACGCCGCTCATGAAGATGGCGCGGTGGTACAGGCCGTCCGCCGAGGGCGTCTGCAGCAGCATCTGGATCTTCGTGCCGCCGCCGGAATGCCCGAACAGCGTCACGTTGTCCGGGTCCCCGCCGAAGAAGGCGATGTTCCTTCTGACCCACTTCAGCGCCTCGACGAGGTCCGCCTGCCCCACGTTCGCGGAGTTGCGGTATTCCCCGCCGAAATCGGACACGTCCAGATAACCGAGGATATTCAGCCTGTGGTTCATGGACACGACCACCAGGTCCCCGTCCCGGCAGAGATTGGCGCCGTCGTAGCTCATCTGCTCCACCGACGAGCCGGTGTGCAGTCCGCCGCCGTGGATCCAGACCATGACCGGACGCCTGCGGGAAGGATCCGTACTGCGCGTCCAGACGTTGAGATACTGGCATTTCTCGTCCTCGGGCCAGAACCGGTATCCGAAGAGCGGCTGCTGGGTCAGCGCGTTCATGCCTGCGACGTCGGGTTTCTGGACCGTCGGCGCCACGGGACCGTAGGTCACCGCGTCAAGAACGCCATCCCAGTGCGGCACCGGTTCCGGCATCCGGAAGCGCTCCGCCTCCGCATAGGGGATCCCCCGGAAATAGTAGTGGTCGTTCAGAAAGCAGCCTCTGACTTTCCCTTCCGCCGTCTCCACGACGGTCCTGTCGTCGCAATAGAATCTGCGGTTCATACAGTATCCTCTCAATCGCTCGTTTTTATTTTCCCCGCGCATGCCCGAAGGCAAAGTCGGTGTTTTCCGAAAAACTGCGGATCAGTTCGCGGTCGAAATCGTAACGCATACCGCACCGGCGGTCGAAGATCATCGTCCCGCATTCTCCTTTCCGGTAGGGCGCCCATTTCGGGACGTCTCCGCCGTTCGGGTCGCCGTTCGTCGCGAAATTGATCCACGCCTGATGCATCTTCTGGCTCAGCGCCACCGCGTCCGGTTCGTTGCACGCGTCCACGTACTCGGTATTGCCGAATACCAAAGGCAGACAGAATCCGTGATATGCCGGCATGCCGCCGAGATAACTCAGATGGTAGGTGATCATGTAGCAGTACAGCGGCGCGTCATACTCCGCCTTGGCGTCGAGGAAATCACAGACGCCTCTGCGCAGCATGAAATCGAGGTTGTACAGATCCATGAGATCACCGTCCGGATAGACCTTCCTGAACATGGCGATCATCTCGTCTTTTCTTTCGCGGAACTGCCCTTCGAGCAGCGCCTGCTTCTCCTCTTCCGGGATCGAATAAGGGTGGAAGACGGGCGTAGTCAGAACCGTCTCGCATTGCGTGGAACCCGCCAGCACGGGGATCTTCTTCGCGTATTCGGACAGGCCGACCTCGCCGGGACTGCCCGGAAAATAGCTGTTGCGGACCGGACGGAGGATGCCGTTCAAATTCAGGCCTTCCGCGGAAAGCCTTTCCACGCATTCCAGATAGACTTCGCGGAGCTTTGAAAACGGGACGCCGGCGATCTCCGGAAAGGTCTCCTTGGTGAGACCGAGCTTTTCCGCCATCGCCTTCGCCACTTTTCTGTTGTTCCCGTTTGCCTCGGTCTCTCCCGGCAGATCCATCAGCCCGCTCTGGAAGATCGCTCTGCGGTACAGTCCGTCCGCGTCGGAGATCTGCAGAAGCGTGCGGATCTTGCCGCCGCCTCCTGACTGTCCGAACAGCGTCACGTTGTCCGGATCCCCGCCGAAAAAAGCGATGTTCCGCCGGACCCACCTGAGTGCTTCGACAATGTCCTCCATGCCGGCGTTGCCGGAATTGCGGTATTCTTCACCGAATTCCGAGAAATCCAGATAGCCCAGGATATTGAGGCGGTGATTAAAGGACACGACAACGAGGTCGCCGTCCCGGCAGAGATTCGCCCCGTCCAGACTCATCAGCTCCACGGAGGATCCCGTTTCAAATCCGCCGCCGTGGACCCAGATCATGACAGGTCTCTTCCTGTCCGGATCCGGATCTTTCGTCCAGACGTTGAGATACTGGCATCTTTCGTCTTCCGGCCAGAACCGGTATCCGAACAGCGGCTGCTGCGTCAGCGCGTACAGATAAGAGACCGACGGTTTGTTGACGGTAGGCGCCGCGGGTCCGTACGTCACCGCGTCCAGAACGCCGTCCCAGTGCTCCACCGGCACTGGCACTCTGAACCGTTCCGCGGTCGCGTAGGGTATGCCGCGGAAATAGTAATGGTCGTTCAGAAAACAGCCTCTGATCTTTCCTTCCGCGGTCTCCACGACGGTCCTGTCGTCGCAGTAGAATCTTCGGTTCATCGCGTTTCCCCTCCATCGGTTTATTCTTTATTGCTGCCGGTCACAGCCGGTATTCCCCGGACAGGCTGCGTCTCACCTGAACAGCAGGCAGACGCCGGACACCGCGGTAATGACAAGGAGCACGGAGGTCAGGCATCCGCCTCCCGGAACCGGTCCTCCCGGGACATTCCCCGAGGGGCCCGCCGGAGGCGGGCTTCCCTTCTTCTGATGATTCGTAGCCGTGAAAAAGGTCGTCCTGCTCTCCATGACGGGATTCTTTTTCCCCGTGAAGAGCTGCTTTTTGTTCTCGTCGTAGTATTCGGTCCTGTTGTAATAGGCGCTTCTGTAACTGGATCCGGTCTTCTTTCCGTTCGTGTCGTAAAAAGTGGACTTGTTGCGGTTTTTGTAGGTCCGGACCTCTTTCCCGACCTTTTTGCCGTTTTTGTCGAAATACAGCGTTTCCCCCGCTTTCCTGAAATTCGGTTTGCTGTATCCCACGACTTTTCCGTGCTTGTCCAGATACTCGGTACGGTTGGCCTTCGTCGGGCTGGGACGGCTTTTCGCCACGCCTTTGTCTTTGTATGGGATCATTTTCCTTTTCTCCCGGGCAGGTTCAGAGGATCAGGTCCTTGCCGATCTTCGTGGTCTTTCCGCCCATCACGTTTTCGATCCAGCGGAGTCCCGTGCACCCTTCCCTTTCGAAGCGCACGAATTCCGGGACCCACAGACAGCAGTGGGAATCCGCCCCCGAATCGGCCATCGGTCTGCCCTTGATATCATTGAAATTGTAATCGTAGAGGAAATAACTGAATCCGGGAACGGACTGCTCCAGTCGCTTCACGGTGTCGGAGATGATCTGATGGATCCGCTCCGTGCCTTCCTTCGTCAGCGCCATTTCCTTTCTTCCGTCGATAAAACACTGATACATGGACAGAGCGAAGTCCCTGACCGAGATGACGTACCCGATCTTGACGCGGTCCTTCTGCTGCTCATACAGGTATTCGATGCCGTCCGCCACGATATTATTGGTGCGGAACTCCGCCGCGATGGACGCCGGGGTCTGCCACAGCTCCCTCGCGCATTCCATATAATCCAGATCGAAAGCGGCGCCGTCCACAAGACAGGTGCAGTCCCTGCAGTCCGGGAAGCATTCCAGGATATCGTTGCCTACCGCGGCGGTACCGAACCCGCCGGCGCTGCAGCCCAGCACGACCAGCTGCTCCGGGTCGGAACAGAACTGTTTCATGAAGTCGATGCACTTGTGGAGGTTGATGTTGCCGTGCGCGTAAAAGACGCGTTCCTTCCCCTCCGTATCCTCGTAGGTGAATTCCCCCGCGCCGGTGTGGAAATCTCCGCTGGCGTAAGGCACGTAGAGAAGATTCCACCCGTAGAAGGGGCTCTTCCTGCACTTCTCGTGGAAGATGCTGAGCCTGGCGTAAGCGTTCTTGCTCGGCTTGCAGTAGGAATCGTAGAAGGTCAGCGTTCCCGGCACGTAGACGTCCGCGGACGGACGCGCCGCGCTGAATCTGTCGAACATCACCCCTCCGCCGTCCAGCACGATCAGCAGTCTGTTCTCGGTCCCGGTCCGGAAAAGGGCGTGATAGGGACTTCCGTCGCTGCAGATCGCGCCTTCCGGGAAGAACCGGTAGAGATGTCCGGGACGGGTCTGTCCCTTATAATCGTCCACCTTCTGGTAATGCTTCATCTGCCAGACCAGTCTGGTCCATTCCAGATATTTGAAAATCATGGCTGGATCTCCTTCCGTATGTCCCGCTCAGGAAGCGGCAAACGCTCTGAAATAACCGCTTCTTTCCATCAGTTCCGCCGGCGTTCCCTGATCCGTGACGGTTCCGTTCTCCATCACGATCACTTTGTCCGCGCCCGCGACGGCGTTGGGGCTGTGCGCCACGACGATGGCGGTCCTGCCCCGGGTCAGCGCGAGCACGCTGTCCCGCACCTTCTTTTCCGTCACGGGATCCAGGTTCGCCGTCGCCTCGTCCAGGATCAGGTAGTCGGGGTTTCGCAGCATCGCCCTCGCGATGGCGACCCGCTGTCTTTCTCCGCCGGAGAGCTTCCCGCCGTTTGCGCCGACGTTGAACGCAAGCCCGCCCTCATGGGAGGCGATCACGTCCTCCAGGCAGGAGAGACGGACGACCTGCTGCAGTTCCTCTTCCTTTACGTCCTTCACGCCGTAGCAGATGTTGTCGCGGATGCTTCCCTCGAACAGCGCCGCGTTCTGGCTGACGATGCCGAAGCGGTCCCTCCAGGCTCTCAGCGAAACGCCGCTGCCCGATTCCCCGCCGATGCGGATATCGCCGCCGAAGTCCGGATAGAGGCGGTCGACCAGCCGCAGCAGCGTCGTCTTGCCGCTGCCGTTGGGTCCGATGACCGCGGTGACTTTGCCTTTGGGGATCACCGCGCTGACGTTCTCCACCGCACGGTTCTCACCGTAGCGGAAGGATACGTTCTCCAGGACGATATCGCCGTCCGCACCGAAGGTCTCTTTTCCTTCGTCGAGCAGTTCCTCCGCTTCCCCGAAGATCTCCGTGATCTTCCTGCTGCCGCCCTTCGTGACGGCGAATACCGACGGGAACTGGGCGAAGAACTGGAACACCAGCACCAGATTGTTGCCGTAGGCGTAGAACGCCGTCAGTTCGGCCGTCGACCGGAGCTTTCCGCCGGCGATCATCAGTCCGCCGGCCAGGAAAGCCGCCGTGTACAGCATCATGGGCAGGAACGCCTGTCCGAACGCCGTCCACGTGCTGGCCATGGCGTTGTATTCCTCCGCCTTATACCGTTCCTCGATGTACCGGTCGCCGTTGCGGATCTCCCGGTCGCCGCTGTTCATCGCCCGGATGAACGGGATCTTGTTGAACCGCTCCGCAAGGAAGGCGGTGTGCGCGGAGAGCTTCTCGGCCGTGAGCATCGTTCCCCTGTCGCTGAACTTCGACGTGAAGAACATGACGGCCATCGTCAGGACGAATCCCAGCATCAGCAGGAGCGCCAGCTGCGGCACCGCGGCGTTCCCGGTCAGGACGACCAGCAGCATCGCGAGCAGCATCAGGGACAGCTGCAGCAGTTTGAAGGGATAGTATGAGTATTCCGGATCGGAGGTGATCCTGCTGATCACCCGGTTCGGACTTTCTTTGTCGTAATAGCTCAGCGGCAGGCGCATGGTCTTGTTCCAGATCTTCTTGCGGATCTTTGCCGCGAGTTCGGCGAATCCGAGATCCGCCACCGTGCTGAGCAGGATGAAGACATATCCGATCATGCCCATCAGCGCATAGGTGAAGATCGGCGACAGATCGGTGAAATCGCCGGCCGCGACTCTTCCGATGGACTCGGCCTGCGAACCGATGACCAGCGTGCCGACGACGTTCAGCAGGGAACCCAGCAGCGTACGGAACACCGGAAGCTTCACGCCTCTGTACAGGTCCCTCAGCGGTCCTCTTTTTTCTTTTCTGTTCCTCTTCGCTTTCATGACGCTGTCACCTCCTCCGTATTGAGAAGGCTGCGGTAGAGGCCGCACCTCCTCAAAAGCTCCTCATGCGTGCCGGCGTCAGCCACTTTTCCGTGCTCCATCACGATGATCTGGTCCGCGTCCGTTACGGTGGACAGATGATGCGCGACGATGACGCGGGTCTTTCCCGCCGCCGCTTCGTCGATTAGACGGGAGACGGTCCGGGCGCCCTCCGCATCCAGCGCGCTGGTCGCCTCGTCCGCGAGGACGATCCCCGCTTCGGACAGCAGCATCCGCGCCACGGCGAGCCGCTGTCTCTGGCCTCCGGACAGTCTGCCGGCGTCCGGTCCCACTTCGTAGTCCAGACCGCCGAGCGCCTCCATGGCTTCCAGCATGCCGACTTTTGCGAGCATCCCGCGGCATTCCTCATCGGAGATCTGCCGGTCGGTCCCGTAAGTCAGCATATCCCGCACCGTTCCGCTGAATCCCGGCGCGTTCTGCGGCAGATAGGAGAACAGGTCTCTGTATCTGCGCGTCTCGAACTGCGTGATATCGGTCCCGCCAAGGGAGATCGTCCCTTTCTCGGGGCGGTAGAACTGTTCGATCAGGTTCAGGACCGTGGTCTTGCCCGACCCGCTCTGTCCCACGATCGCGGTCTTGCTGCCGGAAGCGATCCGGAAGCTGACGTCATTCAGGGTCTGCCTGTCGCCGTAGGAGAAGCTCACGTTTCTGAACTCGATGTCGCCGCCGGAGACGGGCGCTTCCGTGCCTCCGGGCTCCCCTTCCATCTCCATGACCTCGGACAGTCTCAGGGTGGCGCCCTGCGCCTGTTTCGCCAGGACCCAGAGCGTGAGGTGCGCCGCGATATACGTCTGATAGTTCACGCCGATGGCGTAGTACTCGACGAACTGCGTCACCGTGATGGACCTGTTCAGCAGCAGCACCGCGCCGCAGACGGCGATGATCAGCGTCGGGACGATGAACAGGATGTTGGACACTAGGGTGTTCAGCGCGGCGGCCCAGGTCACTTTCTTCTGCGCCGCCTTCATCTCGTCGATGTCCTTCTCCCCTCTTCCGATCTCCTCCTCGGTCATGTTGTACGCCTTGATGGTCTCGATATTGCCGACCTTCTCCGCGATCTTCGCCGTGAAGGCGGCGAGGATGGACTGCAGTCTGTTCTGCGTCCGGAACGTCACCCGGCCGGACCAGAAGGATCCGAGGATGATGACGGGGATCACCAGGATGAAAGCCAGCGCCAGCGAGCCGCTGCCCATGCGCGTCACTTTCCAGATGGCGGAGACGACGTAGTAAAGCCTCGGGACCTCATTGACCAGAAGGTCGATGAGGAAGTCGCTGATGAATCCCGTGTCCGTGGTGATGCGGGAGATGAATTCCCTGGGATCCCGGGCCTCGATGTCCCGGATCTTCAGGGAGAAGATCTTCCTTGAAGCCGTTTTCTGGAAATCCCGGCTGATCTGCGCCTTGGCGATGTGCGTGATGTGGACCGCCGCGAGGCCGATGACGAAATCGGTCAGCGCCATCGCGAAGACGGTCAGGCAGAGCGCGACCGCGGTCTTCGTGACGGAGGCGTCCCCGCCGCTCAGGTCGATCCCGGTGACCGCCGCCATTTTCCCCGGGATCAGCAGTTCAAGGACCGCCTTGCCCAGATTCAGCAGAAAAGACGCCGCGATCAGGACGTAAGGCAGCTTCACGGTCCGTACGAAGGCGATGAAGTCCTTCCAGACGGACGTTTTCTTTTTCGTTTTCATGAATGTTTAGCGCGGACACCCGTGACTTCAGTCGTGGGAGGAGCGCTGCCTCCTTTGCTTGTAGCTTTGCTCTTTTTTAAATATTTTTGTCACTGTCCTGTCTATGGGACAGTGAATATGGTAGGATCATGCTGTCAGAGAATACCGAAAGGAAACAAGCCCTTGCAGCAGACCCTTACTGCCAAACTGCAGATCCTGCCGGACGAACGTCAGCGTCAGGTCCTCCTGTCAACCATGAGG
>JAEEGL010804499.1_pt1 | contig 17916 bp, 12 predicted proteins | sample 9134231 | NCBI WGS metagenome assembly JAEEGL01 (sample SAMN16246548, study PRJNA631951) | gut metagenome | biome: gut microbiome; feature: rumen; material: fiber-attached | host: Bos | place: Iran: Karaj | collected 2018-10 | reverse complement strand
TGGGTTGGTTGTTTGTGGTCTGGGGTTTGTTGACTGGTCATTGGTCCCATTACACAATCCCCATTCCCCAATCCCCAATATAGGAACAAATAATTTATAAATAAGTCTAATTTAATTTTTGTTTTAAAAAGTCTTTTTTTTACAAAATATTTTTATAATTTAAAACAAAAATAAATATTAAATTTATAATAATCTAAAATGAAAATACAATTCTTAATTTATCTCTTTATAATTTTTTTATTCAATAAATTAGAATGTAAACTTAATGAAACAAAAGAAAATGAATTTTTTCTTGTAAATTCTTCAACAATATTTCAAATGTCAAATAATAAAAATCATTATTCATTTTTAAATATTCAAATATTCTTATGTAACCAATTGAATAATTCTTTTATTGAAATTTATTCAAATGGAACTAAACAATATGAAGAAAAAATAATAAAAAGCACTCAATTTACAATACCATTATATTCAATAAATAATATGACATTAAAAGCACAATCTCCAAAAATGTATATTTCATATCAATATATTGATAAAAATATAGATTTAAACTCTTTAAAACAAAATATATCTAAATTTGCATATAATTCATCTACAATTTATTTTTTAACTAATCCATTTAAAAACAATTCTGATACTACTTATGAATTATATTTTTCTAAAGAAGAAAATCTTACCTTAAGCGAATGTGATAGATTAAATTATTCTTTAAATAATGCACCAAAGCAAGTGATTAATAGAAAAGGAATAAATGAAACTATTTTAAATATAACTTATTCATATCTTACTGGATTGAAAGGATTTGTTTTTCTTAAATCAATTAACATCAGTAACATAAGTTATGTTACTTTAAGTAAATTGTTTTCTATAACTCAACCACCTTATGTTCCTACGGGGAATGGGTTATTAATGTTTATTGTGAATGGCTCATGTATACTTGTAATTTTAATTTCTTATTGTATTATTAAAAATACTTTAGGAAAAGCTGGGGTAATTGAAATTCCTGATCAACAATTTTTAGATTAACTGTTTATATTTTTAATTTATTTTTTATAAACAAAAAAGAATTATTTTGGGTAAATATTATAAAATATTTTAATAAATGAAGGGATAAATATTATATAAATTAATTTTTAAAAATATTGAAATATTAAAAAATATACATTTAATTGTAAAAAAAATTAATTTTTGGGAAAATGAATATGGAATTTTTTTATTTTTCCTACTTTTTTTTCAAAAATAATTGATTCATTAAAATTCTGAATGAATTATTTAGAAATATATTTACTTTGATTATATAAAACTTATTCGAATTCGATGTTTGATCAATATAAAGTAAAAAATAAAATTCCTCCACTAAAAATACCATAAAAATATAAAGACAAAAAAACATAATATAAAAACCCTCAAACAATTTATTTGTTCAAGGAAAAAATTAGTAACTTCTTTTTTGAATCATGTTTTTCTATTTTTCAGCATATCTATCTTCTTTATTTTTAATAACGTAAGTTTTAATTTTATCTTTTTTTTTCTTCTTTTTTTTTCATCGTTTTCTTTTTTACATTTAGCTTTTTTGAACAATAGTTCAATGGGGAAAGAGATGAATTCAGAATATTTTTTGATTAAATCATTAATTTTCTTTCTTCTAAATAACAATTTCATTTTTAATATAGAGTATAATTTTAATGCTTTTCCCAATATTCCATTAATAATATTTTTCATTATTATTTTTACTGATAACAAACACTTGGTTAGTAACTAAAAAAGAAGAATAAAAAACTCTAAATTCCCTATCACTTATATAATCAATACTTTAAAGCTCATAAATTGCCTTTATCCTGAAAAAGCTAAATCTGTTTTTGAGCCTTTCTTGTTCTTGAATCTCATATTTTTATTATTTGTTTTATCTGGAATTATTCTTATAAATTATTTTTCTCTTTAGTTAATACTGATGGATATGTTATTGATATATATCTTATTTTACTTAATGAATCACTTGAGTTTATATTAATTCTCTTAATATTTTCTCTTTGTTAGAATAAAATATTTTATTATTAAGGATAATAATTGATTTATATCCTCGTTGAAATTAAATATATTTGTTCTACTGTTTTTGTCTCTTTATTTTTATTTATTTTTTTTTATTGTTGATTTTTATTTATTTTTAGGGTTATTTATTAAATAATCAATATTTTGGTTTTACAAAGTTTTTTTTATGATAAAGAATTTTTTTATTTTCTTTTTAGAGGATGTTGTTATGGTTTTTAGGTTTTATTTGGAGATTGATTTAATTTTTTTTTAACATATTATGGTTTTTATCTTTGTTTTTTTACTATATTTTTTATTTTTATAAATAATATTTAGGATTTTTATGCTTTTTTAATATATTTATTTATAGGCAACTTATATTATTAATGAAATTGTTTAATTATTAGATATGTTATATAGAAATTAATAGTGTTTAAAATTTTGATTTTAGACAATTATTTTTTTTATATTTATTCAATTAATTTATCTTAATTAAATGCCTAATAAATTATCATTTATTTTTATTTTTATATTTTTTAAATTAATTTGTCTGATAAATTATTATTTTTTTATATTTTTGACTTTTTAAAATAATATATTAGCCCAAAAAAAATTAATTATATAAAAATGATGAGTCTCTTTACTGGTATAGATTCAATTAAACAAGGAAATAGTTTGGAAAATAATAAGAAAGAAAAACAAACACAAAATAAAACTTCAATACTCTCAAACAACTACAATAATAATAATAAATTATTTGGAAATAATCAAAATACGAACAACAATAATAATGGCGGAATTTTTAATAACAAAGAGAATTCAATTTTTGGAAATAATACTACTACAGGAAGCAATTCAATTTTTGGTAATAACAATAATAATGGAAATAATTCATTATTTGGAAATAATAATAATGGAAATAATTCAATATTTGGTAATAATAATAATAATAATAATGGAAATTCAATTTTTGGAAACAATAATAATAATGGAAATAATGGAAATAATTTAGTTTTTGGAAATAATAATAATGGAAATAATTCATTATTTGGAAACAATAATAATAATGGAAATAATAATAAAGGACAAAATTCTATTTTTGGGAATGATACTAGTAATGGAAGCAATTCAATTTTTAGAACTAATAATGGACAAAATTCTATTTTTGGTAATAATAATAATAATGGACAAAATTCAATATTTGGAAACAATAATAATGGAAATAATACAATTTTTGGAAACAATGATAAAAATCAAAATTCAATATTTGGAAATAATAATAGCTTACTTAATAATTCTACTAATACAAATGGTGTGAACAATTCTATACTCACAAATACTATTAATCAATCTCAAAATAATTTACATTCAGGAATAAGTAGTATCTCAACAATGGGGGATAGTAAAGGTTCCTTATTTGGAAATAGTCTAAATAACATCAATAACACAAATAATATATTTGGTGGAAATAATAATAATACAAATACTTTATTAGGTGGAAATAATAATAATACAAATAATATATTTGGTAGAAATAATAATAATAAAAATAATATATTAGGTGGAAATAATAATAATATATTTGGTGGAAATAATAATAATACAAATACTTTATTAAGTGGAAATAATAATAATACAAATAATATATTTGGTGGAAATAATAATAATACAAATAATATATTAGGAGGAAATAATAATACAAATACTTTATTAGGTGGAAATAATAATAATACAAATAATATATTTGGTGGAAATAATAATAATAAAAATACTTTCTTAGGTGGAAATAATAATAATATATTAGGAGGAAATAATAATACAAATAATATATTTGGTGGAAATAATAATAATACAAATACTTTATTAAGTGGAAATAATAATAATACAAATAATATATTTGGTGGAAATAATAATAATACAAATTCAAATTTTTCTTTTGGGCCTACTCAAAATTCATCTCTCTGTGGAAATAACAAGACAAATAATATTAACACTTCAAATACAACAAATCCATTATTTGGAAACATAAATTCAGCTAATAATGGTAATAATGGTTTATTAATAGGTGTTAATAATAATTTAAATAATGTCTGCAATAACAATAATGGAAATAATAATACTTCAATATTTGAAATGAATGCTTCTTCTCTTATGGGAAATAATAATAATAATACACAAACAAATATTCCTCTTTTTGAGAATAATAATAATCAAAATTCAAATGTTTTAACGAATGCAAATAATAATAATCAACAAAATAATAATATTACTAATACTATGAATAATAATATTAATAGAGTTTATGACAATTTAATTGGAGAAGCTTCAAATGATGTGATTGATGCAGTTGTGAATCAAAAAGACATTATGACATTTTTAAATGAATTAAAAGAAAAATATTATGAGGACAATAACCAATTATTAAATCGATTTGGAAAATATTTAAATAAAAAAAAAGCCTCTTATGAAATTAGTTATAATTCATATTATGATTCAAAATATTATTTAAAGAGTTATTCTTCTTATAAACCATCTACAGTTGTTAAAAATATAGAATATTACAAAAAAAAGTATTCTACTAATGAAAAAAAACAAAACGATATGAAATCAAAATATAGTTCATTAGTAAACAGTGAAAAAAGTAGTAGAATAAATTCTAGAAAATCTTTAATTGATAATAATTCTAAAATAGAAAAATCAATAAAAATCTCAGAAGATGATTATTTATATCAAAAAAATTTATTAAGTTTAGATGAAATAAGAAATATGAATTTTAAACCTTTTCACTATGATTGGATGAGTAAATCTTCATCAAAAAAAATGAATAATAAAGAAAATGAAGATTTAAATATAATTAATAATAAAAAAATAAAATCAAATTCATCAAAAAAAAGCACTAATAATAATAATATTTCTCTTGAAATTAACTATAATATCCCAGATGGAACAAATGAATCTTTTACAATTGAATCAATCAATACATCAAATTCAATTCAAAATTTAAAAAATTTAATAACAGATAAAATCAATGTTATTTTAAAGAATAATTATTTTGATTATTCATTAGAAAAAATCTCTTTATTAGGTTCAAATTCTTTTTTATCTGAAAATAAATTATTAAAAGATTATAACTTATCAAAATCAATTAATGCAATTATTACTTATAAAAAAACAAAAAGTAACTTTTCTGATTCTTCAAGTATTGTTCCAATAGATTTAATTCCTAAATTAACTAAACCTGGATATAAAACAAATCCAGATTATGTTTTATTATGCAGAATGACTAATGATGAATTGAGTAATGTTCCTGATTTTAAAATATATAATGACTATGGTGAAGTAAGGTTTTTATCAAAAGTAAATTTAATAAATTTAGATATTGATAATGAATGTGTTATTGAAAAGGGAAGTATTGAATTAAATGATCATTTAAATGTTAAAAGAAAATGTATTCTTTATAATTTGGATTTAAATGAAAATGAAGGAATGATTGAAGAATTTAAGAAAAAAATTTCTGAAAATAATGGAGTCTTTATTTCATATAATGGAATTACAGGGAGATTAGAATGGGATTATATATAAATAATTATATATTTTATTTAAACACACATTTAAATATAAATCTAAATAATTAAAAAAAGTAGTTTTTTTTTTATTAATAAATGTATAAAAATAATTTAACAAATATTTCTTCTTTAAATAAAATAAGTACAACTGAATCAATAAAATCAGGTAAAAAATCTAATTATAATAGTAAAATTATATCAGATTGTTCTCAAAATATTTCTTTATCATCTTCTAAAATATTATCTAATTCAAAAAGCAGAAAAGATTATAATGAAAATAATGAATCAGTTTTATTAACTTCAATATTTAATTTACCTAAAATTTCTTCTTCACATAAATTCTTAAATCATGATTTACCAAGAAAAAACCAAATAAGATTAAGAAAAAGAAATAATATATTATTATTGGATGAAAATAATAAATATATTAATACTAATATTAGTAATGAAAATTCAATAGATAATTCTTTAATTAGATTAGAAAAAAATCCTTCACCAAAAAAGAAAAAAAAAGATTATTTATCAGAAAGAATTGAACGTGCTTTAAAGCATAAATTTTATTCTGATATTGAAGAAAAATATCCTAAGAATAAAGAAGAAAATTCATATAATTTTAATGAAAGAATGATTCATATGAAAAAAATATCTTCTTTTTGGAATGGATTATGTAATTATATGAATCCTATTTTTTCGACTGAAAGATATAAAATGAGTAAAGATTTAAATAAAAGAAATAGTAATTTATCTCAAAATTTAAAGGAAAATCATAGTTTAAAAGAAAAATCTAAATTACCAAGAATTTATACTAATTCTATGGTTAGTAATTATTTATATAATAAAAAAAAATTAGAAGAAAAGCAATTCTATAATAAAATAAATTCCAAAAAAGAATATGAGTTTTATTAAAAATCTTTATATATAATATAATTATTATTTTATATTCATTAATAAAAAATTTAGTATAAATATTTCTATTTTTTTGTTTATTAAATAACAAATGAAATATTCAGAAAAAAAAGAATCAGATGAACTTTTATTTGATAAATATATGACAAAAGAACAATTTAACAGTTATCTAAAAGCAAAAAGTAAATATCCCGAATTTCAAATTATTGGTTCTCGTCATTTTCAAAGATTTTTTAACAGAGATTATGAAAATTACATTCAAGAAGAAATTGATAGAATAATTAATCCTTTTCAAAGAAAAAGAAATGAATATGAATTTGATCCTTATATCGAAGATGAAAATAAGATTTTAAAAGATCAAAAAAAATTATTTTATCATTTAAGAGATAGCTTAGTTAAATATTATAAAACAAATAAAATAAATCAAAACTTTTTTACAAATTATTTTGAACAATTAACAAATAAAATAAAATCAGAAGGAATAAATTTTAAAGGATCTTTACCAATTTCAGTTAAAGAAATATTAAATGATATTCAATATAAAGTTGAATTAATAAAAAATCTTAGATTTTACTTAAGCACAAATCTAATTGGAAGAGCTTCAACATATTATGAACAAATAAAAATTGAATCTGACGAAGATTTTATAATATATAACTATAAAGTAATGAATGAAAAAAATTATAAAAATTCTTCTTCTTTTTCAGAACTTAAACAATTGAATGGTAAAAATGGAAAAAAATTAAGAAGACCAATTGGTTTTCAATATAATAGTTATAATTATTTACCAATTCCTTGTAAAGGTCAATGTAGAATATCAGCAGCAAAAACTTTTAAAGAAATTTGTGATTTTATTGAAAGTGATCATAAGAAATATTTTCCAAATAGTTATCCTATAAATAATGTTATTGACAATCAAGAATTATGCCAATCATGTAAAAAGTATTTAGATGAAGAACATAAGTTTAAAGAAGAAATAAAATTAAAATTAGAAAAAGAAATTCAAATTATGTATTATAGAACTTGTATTTTTTGTCATAATATAAATGAATACTTTTTCCATCCTTTAATTTATCATACAAGTAAAAATAAAATAAATAATAATTATAAAATCGAAATTTACCAAGATAATGATTGCGTGACTTATGATGAAAAGTATTTAAATAAAGATTTTAATACAAATTTTGAAATAAGAGAATTGTACATTCCTGATAATCCTGATATTGAAAAAATTATAATGTATTTAGAAAAATATAATTCAATAAATTGTATATTAGATAGAATTATGAATTTTCCAAATATTAAAGTTGAATTATGTCCTTTAATACAAGATGGAAAAATTGAAAGACATGATTATTCAAAATGTCCTTATTTTCATAATACTAAATTAGAAAAGAGAAGGAATTTAATTATAAAATATAATGAAGTATGTAAAGATAAAATTAAAATAAAAAAAAATGAAAAATTCGGGAAAAAAAGAAAAGAAAAAGAATTAATAGGTCAATGGAAAAATTATAATGAATTAATTAATGAACAACATCCAAATGACTGTGAATATTATCATAATAGAAATGAGCTATTTTTTGATAGAAGAAATTATAGGAAAATATATAACTGTCCTTATGAATATTGTGACTTAGGTGACTTATGTCCATATAAGCATCCTTCAGATATTAAAGTTAATGAAATTTATTTACCCGAAAAATACAGAGAAGAACTAAGAGAAATGCAAAATAAATTACTAAGACTTAATAATACTATAATGGAAAAATTACAAAAAATACCAAAATGCATTATTTGTAATGAAATTTTAGGTTTACAATTTGTAGTATGTGATAAAGGACATCATCCTTATTGCCATAAATGTCAAAATAATTGTATTAATTATTGTAAATTATGTAGAACAAAAAGAAATCATTTTATTAATCTTTTAAAGAATCAATCTTTAAATTTAACACAAGATATTGATAATACAAGACAAAATAAACAAAATAAGGGAAATAATAGAAATGATTCTATGATTGGTGATTCAGAAGAAAATGAAGAATCTGATAGTAATAATACAATTAATTCAGATGATTCAAATCAAAATAATAATTCAATGGATGAAAAAAAAGAAGAGAAAAAAAAGAATAATAGTTCTTATCAGAATTTAAATTATAATCCTGAAGTTTCTATGACAAATGAAAAATATGAAGAATTTAAATTTAATAAGGAAGGGTTAGTAAATCCACATTCATTTATTTCAATACTTAATCAAGCTAAAGAAAATGAAGATGAAGATGAAGATGAAAAAGAAAATGAAGATGAAAATGAAAATTAAGATGAAGGTAATGAACAAAAGGGAGATATAGATTAAAATGAAAGTAATGAGCAGAATGAAGAAAAAGTGAAAAATAAATAACTTTATTAATTTTTTAAATTCAGAATTAGTTTATATTAAATAAATATTTTTTTTTTGATTATTTATGATTTATCTTATATTTTATTTTTATTATTATTCATTGGATTTTTTATTGATTAATAGATAAGACATTTATTCTTCTTCTTAAAAAAAATTTCATAAATTAGTAATTAAGAAATATATTAATTATATAATATTATTTATTATTCAATATCTCCTAAATCTTCCATATTTTTAGCACTATTATCATTATTATTATCATCATTTAAATGTTCATTAACACTTTTTTCAAGAGATAAATCTAAATTATTATTTCCTCCTTTATTTAAATTAATTTCTCTTAACCTTTCAACTAAAAATTTAATAGGATCAAATTTATTTTTAGCATCTTCTTCTTCATTATTTAATTCATCTTCTTCTAAATTTAATATATCAGAATCATCTAAATCATCATCTAAGTCTTCTTGTTCTTCATCTTCATTACTTTTTTCAGTTTTACTTTCATTCATATCTACATTTTGTCTTAACCAATATTCATAATCTCCTTCTGAGTAATCATCTCCTCTTTCTAATTTTAATAATTGTTTTTGTTTTTGTAAAATTTCTGCTTTATTCCTAAAAAAATTATGATTAAATTCATTTTCTAATTCTTTATAATAATCTTTTTTTTTTATTTCATTTACTAAATCATTTATTGCTATTTTTAATGAGGGATATAACATTTTTTCTAAATATTCTTCTATTGTATTGTATTTTTGCTTATTTGGATTTTCTTCTTTTTTTTCTGATTCATTTGGAATATTATCATTTAAATCATCTTCTTTTTTTTCTTCTTCGTTCTTTTCATCTTCTTTCTTTTCTTCTTCTTTCTTTTCTTCATCTTTTTTTTCTTCATCTTTCTTTTCATCTTCTTTTTTTTCATCTTCTTTTCTTTCTTCTTCTTTCTTTTCTTCTTCTTGTTTTTTTTCTGAATCTTGATTATCCATTTCTTTTTTTTATAAGTTATAAAATAATTATTATATATATTTTATTTTTTATTCAATAAAGTTTTTTTATTTTATATTTTTATATCTTTTTAAAGGATTTGATTCATTTAGAAGAAAATTATTTTATTCTTTTTTTTTTAATTCTTATATCGTTGAAAATAATTGAAATATTTGATATTTATTTTTTTCATTAAAAAAAATAATATGGCCAATACGTATTTACAAATTATAAGTTTTTTAGGAGTTTTTTATCTAGTAAATATAAATATTCATTTATAGATTTATATCATTATAATTATATAGAGTTTATTATCTTATTTTGCATTTAATAATTATGAATCGATGAAATTAAATATAAATAATTATAATCAAAGTGGGAAAACATTATTATATGCAGCAATATTTTATTTTTTTCTTTTTATAATTGCTTCATTTATGGGAAATGAAAAGAAAGAAATAAATAATGATTCTTATCAAAATTATCCCTTTTCTTCAAGAGCTGAAAGTTTTGTTGATATGTTTAGAGATGAGATTGATAAAGAAAGTAAATATATTTTTTATTTAATTATTAGTGAAACGACCTTTACTTGATAATGAAGATTAAAATAAAAATATTATAATTTAACCTTAATAAGTTTTTAAAACAATTATCGGTTCTTATTTTTTAAGTTTTAAATTTTAAATAATATATAAAAAATTCAATTGAAAAAAATCCCTTTTCAAAAAAATATATAAATAAAAAAATTAATAAAAACTTTTAAAAAAAAATAAAAAAAACTCAATCTAAATAATTAATTTCTTCTTTTAATTAATTTTATTCGAATATCTTAAATGGGAAAGAACTACAGGAACTATTCAAAAACAGCAAAAAATCCAAAAAGACCATATGAGAAGGAGCGTTTGGATTCAGAGTTATTATTAATAGGTAAATATGGATTAAAAAACAAGAGAGAAGTATGGAGAGTACAATATGTATTAGCAAGAATAAGAAAAGCAGCTCGTGAGCTTTTAACTTTAGAACCTAATGATCCAAGAAGAATTTTTGAAGGAGAAGCTTTAATAAAGAGAATGATTAGAATTGGTGTTTTATCAAAAGAAGAAAGTCAATTAGATTATGTCTTAGGATTAACAACTAAACAATTTTTAGAAAGAAGATTACAAACTATTGTCTTTCAAAATCATTATTCTCAAAGTATTCATCATGCTAGAACTCTTATTTTTCAAAAAAAAATTGCTTTTAATAGAGGATTGAGATCTCCTATTATTAATATTCCTTCTTTTATTGTTAGAAAAGAAAATGAAAGTAAAATCACTAAAATTGCTAATAAAGAAGGAGATTCAAGAACTAAAAAAAGACTCCAAAAGAAAAGAGAACAAGGTGGTGATGGTGGAGATGATTAAATTATTTAATTTTTGTTTGAAAATAAAATATAAAAATATATTAAGAGAATAAATGTGGATTTTTTATTTAAGTATTTTTTTTAATTGAGTTTTTTTTTTATTGTTTTTTTTAAGTTTTTTGAAATGTTTTTTTTTATTTTATTTTTTGTATCTGATATTAAATAAAATAAATAATTGATTAAAAAAATAATATATAAGAAATAAATGGGAGGAAATACTTCATCGCAACAAAATATTGATGGTGAATTTAAAATAACAACTCATAAAAATTTATTTTTCCCAGGAGAACAAGTAAATTTAAAAATATATATCAAAACATCAAAAACCTTAAAAACTGGAAATTTAACATTTCAAATAAAACAACAAGAATTTTGGCAAGGCTCAAAAACAACAGGATTATTAAGAAATAAAAAAGAAGCAGACCAAGATCAAAATACAAATATATTATATAATAACCAATTTCAATTCCAAGCTTTAATAAATAATTCAAATATTTCAAAAGGAATTGAAATCCCTTTTACAATTCAACTTCCAAATTATATGTTACCATCATTAGAATTTAATATATTTGAAAGATTTGCCAGTATAAGAACTCATTTAACAGTTAAAATAAATGAATTAGGTGTTGAAACTTTTGCTTTTTTAGTAATTAATAAACCACCTTCACCATTGAATTCTCCTCTTAAACTCTCAGTTCCACTTGCAAATAAAGTTTTAGGAATTTTTGGTAGTAAACATGGAGTTATAGAAGCTTCTTATCCTTCAAATAATTTTTCTTTTTATACTAATATTCCATTAAGTATTCATATTGATAAAGGGAAAGAAAGTGTTAATTCAATTACGACTAAGTTAGTTAGAAAAATAAGATTTTTACACGGTGGAAAAGAAGAAAGTGATTTGTTAGTTAAAGATAATTTAATTGCTATTGAATCTCCTATTAATAGTGATATTTGTGATATTAATTTAAATGTTCAGGTTATTGAACCTGAAAGTGTTATTAATAAATATATTAATAATATTAATGGAGTTCAAGTTCCTGATAAAAAACAATTAATTTATTTAGTTCCTTCTATTGAAACGAATTTAATTAAAGTTGAATATTATATTAAAATTACTCCTAATATGGATGCATTGATTAATTTAAAAAAATCTGAATTAATTTTACCACTTTCAATTAGTCATAGAAGTATTAATGATAATAATTTAAGTGTTCCTACTCAAATGATGAGTATGTTCGATCAAGGGATTAATCAAATTAATACTAATGCAAATATGATGAATCCAATGCAAAATGAAATACCAGATTATCAAACTGCTATGGGTATTCCTAATAATCCTAATTATAATCAACCGCCAAATCAAAATTATAATCAACCACCAAATCAAAATTATAATCAACCTCCAAATCAGAATTATAATCAACCTCCAAATCAGAATTTTAATCCAAATTATAATCAGAATTATAATCAACCTCAAAATCAGAATTTTAATCCAAATTATAATCAGAATTATAATCTACCTCAAAATCAAAATTTTAATCCAAATTATAATCAGAATTATAATCAACCTCAAAATCCAAATGTTAATCCAAATGATAATCAAAATGTTAATCCTAATAATAATCAAAATGTTAATCCAAATGATAATCAAAATAATCCAAGCAATGAAGTACAAAATAATCAAGGAACAGTTAATCCTGATGGTACCTTCAATTATCCTTCTTTTTAAAATTTATTTAAATTTAAGAAAAAAGAAAAATTTTTTAAATATCATTAAATTATTTATTATTATAAAAACTTTTGTTTAAATTTATGAAAAAATTTAATAATTTTTTAAATATATTATAAAACGTTAATAATGATATAAAAAGAAAGATATTTAATTCATATAAAAAAGAAGTAAAAGATTAATATGAATTATAATAATATTAATACTTATACTAATAATATAGATAACGGAAGAAATTATAATAAATCAAGAAATAGTCAAATTCCCTAAAGAGCAGGAAATAATTTTTCCCATTAAATTAATTAAAAATGAATTAAAATTTAAATATTTATTTTATTTATACATTTATTTTTAAGAAAAAAGTAGGAAATATTCAATTAATGTGTTTATAAAAATAAATTTTAAATTAAAATCTAATTAATTAGTTATCAACAAGTTATTAAAAATTAAATTTTAATTAATTAATTACTCAAAATATTGACACTATTATAATTATTGTTAAAAGAAAATCCAAATTGTCAATATTTATCGATAATTTAATTAAAATTGGAGGATTTATTATATTGTCTTTTATCATTTGTAAAAATTTCTTTTATTTTATCTTTTAAGTTATTTTGGTATTTATATTCATTTATTATTTTATCCTTTGCAACTTGTATAGCATCATTATTAACATTAAGAAATTCATTAACAAAAATAAATTTCTTATTTTGCTCATTAACTGAAGAATTATCAGAATCATTTTCTGTTGAAATTTCTTTATCATTTTCAGTAAAATCAAGACTTTCACAAAATTTTATATTTAATTTTTCTAAAGAATTTTCTAATAAATTATCGGTTTCAAAATCTAATTCTTTAGTTAATTCATAATTTTCTTCATCACTTAATTTTTCATTATTTATAAATCTTTGATCCACTGCTATAATCAATACTTTTTCGTCTGAATTTTGAAGGAGTTCGCTATACATCAATATACTTTCTAAGATTTTTTAAGTTTTATTTATTTTATAAATATGCTAATGAATTTATATAAATTGATTTGAGAAAGATATTACTTTTATTTTTTAAAATATTATGTTTTTATTAGTCTAATCATCATCCATTTATTAATTTTTGATTATTTTTTCAATTAATAAAAGGAAATTGATTTTTTCTTTATATGAATAGGAATATTAATTCATCAATACTTTATTTATAATATGAAATTATAAAAATTAACTAATTATAAATTTTTTAAAGAATCATAAGATTTTAATCTTAAAAAATAATATTTATTTCATTTACATTATTTTTGAATTTTAAAAAACATATTTTACAGGTGAATGCTATTTAAAACTAAAACCATTAATAATTAATTTATTAATATGAATAAATAATAAATAAAAAAAGAAAAAAAAAACAAATCAATCATTGATAAATATTTCAATTAAAAATATATTAAAAAAAAAACCAACAAAATTTAAAAAAAATAAAAAAATGAGTACAATCAAAAAAAATAAAAATAACCCAAAAACTCCAGATAACATAAACTCAAGTTCTAAAGTAATACACTCAAATTCTAAAAGTCCTTTATTTCCTCCAATAGAAACTAATAAAACAAATAATTCATTTAGAAAACATTTAGATATATCAACATTAAATAATAAAGGAATAAACAATAATATAAATATGAATTATAATCCTTCAGGAAATATAAATCCAAATTATTTAGGTTTCCTTCCAAATATTCCTTACACAGTTCAAAGTTATCAAAATGGCTCAGCACCGAATTTAGATTTTAACAATGATTCTAAAAGTGAAAACATTAAAGTATGTGTTAGAATTCGTCCTTTATCACCTCAAGAATTAGGAAGAGGAGATAAAAAAAGTGTAGAACCTCATTCTTCAGATCAATTAATTTATAATCATAAAAACATAAGAAGAAGTTATACCTATAATTTAGTTTTCGGAGAAAATTCATCTCAAGAAGATATATTTTATAATTGTTCAATAAATAAATTATTAGATAATGCAATGGATGGTTATAGTGTAACAATATTTGCTTATGGACAAACAGGTTCTGGTAAAACTTATACTATAATGGGAAGAGATGATTCAATCAATGAGAAAATATTATCTAATGATAAATACTCAGGAATAATGCCAAAGAGTATTAAATATATTTGGTCAGCTGTTAAGAATAGAAAAGAAAAATATTATATTAAAGTATCATTCCTTGAAATATATAATGAACAAATAAATGATTTATTAGATCCTGGTCATACAAACTTGCAAATAAGATGGGATCAAAAACAAGGTTTTTTCGTTGAAGGATTAATGGTTGTTGAATGTAAAAAACCAGATGATATTGTAGAAGTAATATTACAAGGTACTAAAAATAGAAAAAGAGGAACTCATGAATTAAATAAAGATTCATCTCGTTCTCATTCAATATTAACATTATATATTATATCCGAATTTGAAAATATGGGAGAAATATTTAAAAAATATGGTAAAATATCATTTGTTGATTTAGCAGGATCTGAAAGATTAAAAGAAACTCATTCTCAAGGAGGAATGTTAAAAGAAACAGGAAATATAAATAAATCTCTTTTTGTTTTAGGTAAAGTAATATCAACATTAACAGATAAGAAAAATACATCTCAACATATTCCTTATAGAGATTCTAAATTAACAATGTTACTTATGGATTCAATAGGAGGAACTTCAAAGACTTTAATGATTGCTTGTGTTAGTCCAAGTGAAGTTTATGCTGATGAAACTATGAGTACTTTAAATTACGCTTCGAGAACAATGAATATTAAAAATAAACCTTTAGTTCAAATGGATGGTAAAGAAAGAAGTGCTTTAAATTTAAAAGCAGAAAATAATTATTATAAAATGGAAAATGAGTTTTTCAAAGAACAATTTATTAAATTAGTTGGTATTATTCCTAATATTCAAAATGGAGGTTTTACTAATGAAGAAATTGAAAATTTTAAAGTTAATAGTGGATTTGGAAGTAATGTTAATGTTGATGAAGAAGTGCAAAGATTAAATGAAGAAAATGAGGAATTAAGAAAAGAAAAAGAAAATCAAGAAAGACAAAATATGAATTTAATTAATGAAAATAATATATTAAATGCTAAGTTAAATAATTTAGAAAATGTGTTTATTGGAAGTGATATTGTTAGAAATAAAGATGGAAGTGTTTATAATGATTTAGGAGAAAATTATAATTTAAATGCTATTATGTTAGAAAATAAAGAGTTGAAGAAAACAATTGATAAATTAGAAATGGATAAAATTGAATTGAAAGAAATTGTTTCTAAACAAGAAAATCCTGGAATGAAAATTCAAAATGATAATATTGAATTTGATAATTTAAAAGATCAAAATGCTAAATTAACTAGAAGAGTGGAATTTTTACAAAATAGAGAAAGAGAACTTCTTCAAACTATTATGAAACTTAAAATGGATAATAATGGAAGTTAATTAAATTTATTATAATATATTTTATATTTTTCTTTTTTAACTACTTTTTTTCTAAAAAGAGATTTGATTTTAATAATTATAATCCAGATAATATTGAATGCTTTATAATAAGTAAATTCATTATTATTAGAATCTATTATTATTTATTTATATTTTATAGAAAATGACGGAAAATTATAAATCATACTTAATAATATAAGAAGCCTAAAAATAATTCTTTTGTAGAATATAAAATAATAAATAATTATAATTAAATAAATAAAAAATTGAAGAATTAAAAAAATTATTATAATTTTCATTTGAAAATTGTACTAATAACATATTTTTTTAAAATTTGTAAATTGAGAAAAAAGGCTAACATATCTTTAACTGCTGATAAGTTTAGGAAAAATTAAATTAATCAAGTTGGATAGTTGATTTATATAGTTTGATATTTATGATAGAATATTCAATATTTTGTGTTCCAGAGGCATATTTAATATTAAATTAGGTTTATTTATTGCAACTTTAACTGGCTTTCTTTTTAAAAATTTACTGAAATAGAAAATATAAATTAATATTAAATTAAAAAATATATTATAAACAAATAGGACATTAACAATAAAAAAAAAAAATAAAAAAAAATTATAAATTTTTCTTTTTAAACTCTTCAATTTTTTTTGATAATCTATCATTTAATTCTGAAGCTTTAGAAATACTAACATCTAAATTATTATTATTACTTTCATTTAAAATAGAATTACTTCTACTATTAGTACTAGAAACAATAGAACTTCAATTATTTAAATTTATTTTTCCATATTTACTTTCAAAATCAATTTTTTTCATCATAATTTCACTCCAAAATTCAAAATTTTTAATTCTAGTAATATCAAAATTATTATCTACAGTTTCCATTGTTTTAATTTCACTATGTAATGATTTTAATTTTTCTTTTTGTCCTTTTTCTATTTGTTTCATTGAAGTAAATTGCTTCATTAATTCTTCTTCTTCTTTATTTAAATTTTCATCTTTTGCTTTTGATTCATCTAAAATTCTTAATTTTCTTATATCTTCTATCTTCTTTTTTAATACTTGAATTTTTGATGATAATTTTGTATATTCTTCTGCTATTTCTTTTCCTTTCTTCATCTTTTCTTTTATTTTCTCTTTATTTTCTTTTCCTACTTCCTTTAAATAATAATTTTCTTTAAAAAATAAATATGCTCTATTTCTTTCTTTTAATAATTCAAAATTTATTTCATTTGAATTTGGATTTAAAATATATGAATTAGCAGCATTAATATCTTTTAATAAAGTTGGAGGAACAGGATAATTATTATTATTATTATTATTATTATTATTAACTTGAGTTATTTTTGTTTCATCTAAATTTGAAGGTAAAATATTAGTATCATTCATTCTTGAAATATTTGAATTT